>Ga0307512_10005310_pt1 | contig 13507 bp, 11 predicted proteins | sample 14_EM_MG_FD_200267 | JGI IMG/M metagenome (GOLD analysis project Ga0307512, IMG submission 200267) | Populus trichocarpa ectomycorrhiza microbial communities from riparian zone in the Pacific Northwest, United States - 14_EM | ecosystem: Host-associated > Plants > Roots > Unclassified | place... | reverse complement strand
AGAATACCATGATTGTGGACGACCAACCTGTGGATGAGTTCCTCCGTGAGGTCTCCCTGGGCGCAATGGGTATCGGCGACGACCTGGGTTGTTACGATGGCGAAGGTCTCAAGCAAGAAATCGTCATGCATAAGTTGGAGAGCTTTCCTTGGAAGCTTTTCGAGGAGAAATCTACACCTGGCCCCGATTCATCACGTATTTTCATCTTACACGATCCGGCTGCTGTCAGTGCCGGTACCTTTACAGGAAAGGAGGTGCCGGGAAGGAAGGTCGTCTTTTTCATGATGAATAGAAACGAAGGAAACTTGCTGCAGGTAACCTTCAACATTCATATCCATTCCACAGGACTAAAAGGATACGCTCGGAGATCCAGCACCAAGTTTACAGCTACCGCAATGGGCTACACTGCTTCGATGACGGACATGCAGAAACGGGAAGATGTCCTCGACGTTATCAAGCTGCAGCATGGTGGAGTGCAGCGAGTCGTCATCCTCACGGATGGCGGCAAGTTCGTTTTGTACTCTCCATGGGGCGGTATCATGGAGGTAACACTCCCGTCCCCCTTGGCCCGCTGGAACCCCAACATTGTGGGTGAAGATGGCAGCCGCCGCGGCAGCCGCAAGAAGGAGTGGGCAAGGACACTCAGCACAACACCGGATACTTACCGACGGCTAGAGTTCGCAGATCTTGATGGAAGACTGACGGTGGTCGACGGCGATGGAGTCAGTCACAGGATCTCCATTACTCTAGCGCCCCGTGGAATTGCCACAAAGTCGTGCTTGGAAACCCTGCGGATCATCTTAGGAGGCTCGTTGGGTGCCCGAGTGGGCGAGGGATTCCTTTCGACGTGGATGGCCGTTGCGAGATGGTTACAGGTTTTGTCAAACCCCGTGTCGGTACTTTCGAAAGATGTTGAAGGTCTGCTACCTGCCGATGAATGGAAAGCATTTGTCGTTACTCTATTTCTCCTTGGTGTCCCTCTTGTTCCTGAGCCCAAGCAACAGCCTCGCAGGAAGAGCGGCTTTGCGAGGAGTTCGTCGATAATTGCCGAGCGTGATTGGGAGGATCTGGCTTGCCACGAGGGTGAGTGGGGCAGCGCGCCGGAATACCTGAGAGGCTCCGCTTGGAGATGGATGGTGGAGGAAGAGGACGCGAGGGCCCTTAAGCAGCAACAGCAGCCGCCTCCTAAATCGAGAGGTACCCTCAATGTCGGTTCAGAGGGACGTTTGACCAACAAGTTCATCACAGACTGCATCCACCACGCCAGGCAGTTCAGAAAATCGAAGGGCGAAGATGCCGATGCCGAGCTCTTCGGTGGTGCGCACACTCTACCGGAAGTCCGCAGAACTGGTTTGGCGGTGGCCTTGGTCGCACTTCACCTTTTGCGGGAGGAGTGGAAATTGGACATTGCGATGGAGGGGGCTGGTCGGCGGTTGTGTCCTGTCCTCAGGCAGATCGCTACTTGGTTGGGGTGGTCGTGGGCTGGAAGCTATATGCTCGAGGACACAGAGATGGTGGGATGGGCCTTTGACGAATGTCAGTTACTCTATTCCATCAACCTGCTTTTACTGTTTACTGACTTTGATTAACAGCACGGATAAACGTCATCGAAATTCCGGAGCAACCATTCGAACCCCCTGATATCTACGGATGGGTCATGGCGTGCTTGAAGGGAGAGTCTCCTGCTCCGTTTACGGTTTTACAAGACATCCTTGCCCCATCCGGCTCATTGCCGTCAAACAGCCAAGCATCACAGCGGTCGAGGAACCCGTTCTCGCCGCCTCGTGCCCCAGTCGCCTCCAACAGCTCAGAAGCCTATTTTCGCAAAGATCACGCCGATGACTCACAGTTGCACGGCTGTGTACACTACCATTGCAACTCGGGGGGCTACCGCTGAAGACATCGTGGAGAAGATGGTAGAGTTGAACTTCAACTCTGCAAGTCTGCAGCGGTTGCCAGAGGGCATAGGCATCCCACTTCGGGAAGCCATCGCGCGATGCCAAGAACAACCACCGACAACCTGGGGCGTGCAAGCGTTGGATCTCGTTGGCCGAAAAGACCTTCGGATGCTTATTGAGCCCGGGAAGCGACGCGGGACAGGAACGAAATGGCGGAGCACACCCACTCACGAGGCCCTCATGGATATCCACACCATATGTGAGCATGCAATTGAACCCGAAGCCCCCGGTAGTTTTGATCCTATGGCGGAGCAAGATCGACAGAGCGTTTCAAACCTTCTATTCAAGGAGGACCGAAGGGTTCATGAAGCCGTCAGGTTGCTGCAGTCCGCGAAACCAGCCAACGCCAAGTGCATACCAGAGCCTCATTGGTCAGAGCAAGACATATTGGAACATTACAAGGAGATTTCCGCTCGTGTTGCCATGCGTACTTTAGCTGTACCAACGGGACGGGGTCTCATGAATTACTCTTCTCGTGTGCCATTGCTTACCGAGAGGTTTCCCATACCCGGTTTCAATTTGAGCTCGATCATCAAGCCGGGAAACACCACGGTTTCTGCCGACAAGGGGGCCTTCACGGAGGAGAAAGTCTGCTGGGCTTTCTTCCATGCGGGGGTAGCCGCAGGGGTCAGTATTTCTCGGGACGCGAAGGAGATCGATACCTCTTGGATCGTTTTCAACAAACCACCCGACCTCACCAATCGCCATGCGGGATTCCTCCTTGGATTGGGACTGAATGGTCATCTGAAGTGCATCGCTAAATGGCACGCATATAACTACTTAACCCCTAAACACACGATGGTTTCGATTGGGCTGCTCTTGGGAATCTCCGCTAGTTTCTTGGGCACCATGGACGCAACCATTACTAGGTTGCTCTCAGTTCATGTCACTCGATTGCTTCCACCGGGCAGTGCGGACCTGAACATCACGCCGCTTACCCAAACGGCCGGTATAATGGGCATCGGGCTGCTATATGCCAATACGCAGCATCGACGGATGACGGAGGTCATGCTGAGTGAGATTGAGCATGTTGAGATACACGATTCCTACGTTCCGACAGACCATCTCCGTGACGAGGGTTATCGTCTTGCCGCCGGATTCGCCCTTGGCTTGATTAACCTGGGCTGCGGAACCAACCTTAGGGGTCTTCACGACATGCAACTCGTCGAACGCCTCCTTGCGGTGGCCGTCGGTCCTAAAAAGGTGTCCTTGGTTCACGTTCTCGACAAAGCGTGTGCTGGTGCTGTCATGGCCTTGGGTTTGGTCTACCTCAAGACGGGTGACGAATCGGTCGCTTCGAAGTTGGATGTTCCGGATACGGCTCACCTGCTGGAGTACGTCCGGCCGGATCTATTCCTGCTCCGCACTGTGGCAAAGCACCTGATCATGTGGAAAAATATCAAAGGAACATTCGAGTGGATATTCCGGCAACTAAGGCCGTTTCACAGGAAGAGGTCGAAGCTGGGGTCGATCAGGCACCTAGATAGTGAGGACCTTGCGTTCTACAATATCCTGGCGGGCTTGTGCTTCTCTATCGGACTGAGATATGCAGGAAGCGGTGATGAAGAGGTGAGGGATGTATTGATCCACTATTTGGATCAGTTTTACAGATTGTGTACTCTTCCAGGTTTGTCGGCCTCATTCGCTCCTCACACGTATGTGCTCTTGCTGATGTAGCTGTAGCTCAGAACCATGACCAGAAGCTCACGAGGACTACCACCCGCAATTGTCAAGATCTGGTTGCCCTCTCTGTTGCGACGGTTATGGCCGGTACCGGTGACATTGTAACCTTCCGCCGTTTGCGAAGGCTGCACGGTCGCACCGAAGCCGACGTACCGTACGGTTCGCATCTCGCCGCTCATGTGGCGATCGGAGTCTTATTACTTGGTAGCGGGACCTTTACCTTGGGAACGTCCAACATCGCAATCGCCGCCATGCTCTGCGCGTTTTACCCCTTGTTCCCGACTGGGCCTCTGGACAACAAGAGCCACCTTCAGGCCTTCCGTCATTTCTGGGTCCTAGCCGTCGAGAACCGCTGCATCATCCCTCGCGATGTCGATACCTTCGAGCCAACGCAGGTGCCGATCACGATCAGGCTCAAGGACGGCGCCGAGTTGCACCGGGTGGCGCCGTGCATCCTGCCAGAACTCAGCACGGTCTCAGCAGTCACGACCACGAGCCCGGACCACTGGACCGTCGTCCTCGACTTTGAGAACTCGGAAGCGCACCGCGCTAGCTTCGAGCGCAGCCAGAGCATCTTTGTCCATCGCCGGGGTGCTCACGCGAGCCAGTCGACGGCTTTCCAGGCTGCGCTGCAAGCGCTCGAGGACGTCGAGAACGACAAGGCTCCGATGGAATGGGTCGGACGACTCAAAGCGTTCGCGGGACTGGACAAAACCGAGAAGGCGCTGTTTATCCGTGAGGGCGCCAGCGGCAGTGGCGGCGAGAGCGTCGACGAGCGTCTCGAGCTGGAGCACGCCCTCAAGAGCGCCAACAACCGCAGCAGGCTCATGGGCGTCGCCGTCGTTACTGCCCGGAAGGAGGGTGACGGCGGACTCTGGATCCGTGACGAGACGGTCGAGAACCTCCGGGCTGGGGTCTGGTGCAACAATGTTTAGTTCTTTTCGGCGCAGGGAGGGCGTTTGGCTTTTTTTCTTTTTTGCGTGGAATTCGCTTTCCGTGTTGTTACCTGTAGCAGTTGTGATTTGCTCATGCATGATACCAGAATTGATAATTTTTGCGTTTTACTGTGTAGTTAGATGCAGTACTGGTAGTCTCCTAGTAACTCCCGAGTTAACTCTCCGTGATTGTGCATGGTATTTGATTTTACTGATGCTTGTTACCTGTACCTCTATGTACCACGGTTGTAATATTTCTCAATTCCCCTACTACATACCCCGCCGGCCACGCCACGCCATGCTACCCACCACTCTCGCTCTGCTTGCCCGAGCCCTGGCGAGCACCTACCTGCCGTACCAGGATTGCTGAGCCGATGTGGATACGGACATGGATATGGATATTGATATGCACTTTGTACCTATCGTAAACATGTAACGTACTTCAGATAGAAGCGAGATGGCCGGGTAACACGCCGGTAACCCCGCCCATGTGAACCATGAATTCTTTTCACGGCGTGTAGTTACAGTGGCCTACCACTCCACTGTAGCTATGTCGGACCTCTCTGGATATTGACACCCTGTTGTAGAGCCACAGTAGAGAGCTCGGAAGGCTCAGAAAGGGCAGGGAAGTATTACCGGTCAGCACCATCCTACCCTGCGTGCGGCGTGGGGATAAACACTCAGAGTTAACTATCAGAAATAGTGAAAAAACCTCTGAAAGGCTAGTGTACACGATAGAGTGCAGTGCTATTTAGCATAGAAGGTATATACTAGTAACTGTGCATTAGAGGTGAGTGCCTGTTGTTGTCCATTCGACCCACCTACCTTTGGGAGCCACCTGGTGTCACGGGGGGTCGACCATCATTGAGGTCTTGGCCCCCCTCTGACTCCCTTCTCGGCCTCTACCTTGGTTTCCACTCCTCGTCCTGCACCAGCTCCGCGTCGAGGGTCACTGGCCCCTCTACAGAACTGTATTCTCCGTCCTTTCGGCATAGGCGAGAGCGTTTGTAAGCCGCCGTCCTATTGCCGCTGGCGCGCCCACCACCTCACGCGCCTGATTTCGCTGTGGCAGGCTAAGCATCCGTAGCCCAAACCGTCGCTGCCTGTTTTCCAGCTGCGCTGTCGCTGCCCTGAATCCTGACTCCATCGACAGTGCCCCGATGTTGGTTGTCCGGAAGCAACCTGTTGTTGCTCTTGCCTCCTGGTTGACCAACAGCTGCAGCTGGTTTGCCTGGCCGATGGTGCCCCGGACATGATCTCCCTTCCACCACAGCTCCGATCCGAACACGGCGACTGACTGAATGCATGCCGTCACGACTTTCCTGCAGTTGGTGGGTGACAGTCCCATCTGCCCTGCTAACTGGAGAAGCCTAGCCATTGCCTTCTTCCCGTCCTTCAGCTGGATGGCGTGGTGGTCCTTGAGCCTGAGCTGCGAGTCCAACCAGATGCCCAGCCACCGTGTCGCCTCCTTGCTGAATGGGACGGTGTTATCGCCAACCTTCACCGTTGCTGTGGGAGTCGCCTTCTTCCTGTGGAAGATTGCCACCTCTGTCTTCCCGTGGTCGAAGGCGACTCCGTTGCTTGCTGCCCAGTGAATGGATACCGCAGCCGCCTCAGACGGCTTGGCCAATTGGTACCGCTGGCGGCTGGTGAGCCTTGTAGAATTCCAGTTCCCACTCGGTTCGCCTGCCCAAGCTGTGCGTCCAGGACGAGCTTGACCTGTCGGTCCGACATAAAGCTGCCACTCCACTGGATGAGGTCTGGCTCCATCTGAAGCGCTGCCATACGCCTGCCGAGATGCATCTTGCTGACATTGAATTCCGACTTGAAGTCCATAGGTAGTGCACCTGCGACCTTCTTTGCCTCCCACGACTGCTGGGTACGGTTCATGAGAAGCTCCACTGCATCAATGCACGACCGTCGCTCCCGGCAACGGAACTAGCCATCAAGTAGGCCAACCCTACCAAGTTCGCATATAGCCTTCTAGACTATGGTGATATAAATACAACCGTTATCCATCCACAGTCCCACACCGACCTCGATCAGCCCACAGGCGGCCAGTTGTGGCTCCCGCTGCCCGGTGCCCTTCCCCATTGAAGCCCACGCTCCCCTCCCCCACCTCCTGCCCTTGCTCCTTCCCGCAGAACGCCCAATCCCCAGCTCCTCTGACTCCTGCCTCCTCTCCTCCGTCTTCGCCTACCGCTCACGGAGCTCTCACTCGGACCCCGCTCAGGGCGTTCATCAGCCGGCTCGGGTATGCTCGTTTGCCATCAAATTGACGTTAGCACTAGACCAAGGCCTTGACATACTCCACTTTGGGGGAGGGAATGTGCAATGACTTGAGGGGAGCGATAATCTGAACGATGGGGACGAACCACAGGGAATGTTCAAGTGTACTTAAATAGCTACAAAAACCAGCACCAGAGAAAAATGGAAAAAAGGACTAAAACGGGAAGAGCCGCCGTGCCGACGACCAACGAAAGCCCGACAGCTAGTGGGCTAACACCAAACCACCGCTTCCTACAGTCTTGTTTGATACATGTGTTGGACATGTGTTTGGCGGTGGCAAGAGTGTCGGGGTGATCATTTCCAAGGGCCTTCTCTCTGCCGTCAAGTGCACGCTGGAACCAGACCAAGGCCTTTCCATACTCGCCTTGGCTGTTATATGTGTTGGCCATGTTGTTCACGGTGGCGAGAGTGACGGGGTGATCTTTCCCAAATGCCTTCTCTCTGCCGTCAAGTGCGCGCTGGTACCAGACCAAGGCCTTTCCATACTCGCCTTGGCTGTTATATGTGTTGGCCATGTTGTTGATGGTGGCGAGAGTGTTGGGTGATCTTTCCGAAGGGCCTTCTCACAGCCGTCAAGTGCGCGCTGGTACCAGTCCGAGGCCTTGCTGTACTCGCCTTGTCTTGTTCTGCCGCTGTTAACGCAGCATCCTATACTTCTTGGCCGAGGGGCATGTTGTCCATCCAGCGGCGGGCTTCATCCTACTTCTTCACGAAGATCTCCCGCTTGAGGTGTGCAAGGGATCTCGGGAGAGGCATCGGTCTGGCTCCTCCCTGCAGCCACTCCACACCCGTGGCTTCTTTGCCGCAAGCTTCGCCCACTCGTCGGCTTTCTCATTCCCTGGAACTCCATTGTGAGCGGGACACTACCGGATCTCGATGGTGCTGCTTGGACGGGCCTTCTGTAGAGTTGCAATATGCCTCCGTGCCTCCGAGGCGATGCGTCTTAATGGCTGCTTTGGCATCGGCAGGGTTTCAACCGGCCAGGCCAGTCTTGGCCTTGGCCTGGACTGGTCTGCGCCAAGCAGTCTGCGCTAACTAGCCCACGGCTCGCGGGCTCACAGACTTTTTTGGAGCCGGCCTCGTCTGGATCGGATGATCGGCCAGCGGGCCGGGCAAACGAAGAAAATCTCATGATCTACTAACTAGCGTCTTACCATATCTTGGGCCGATAGTGGGTTTTCAGGTACTAGCCACCTAGGTACGGAGGCCCATAACTACGGAGGCCCATAACTACGGAGGCCCATAACTACGGAGGCCCATAACGACCAACCTGTCAAGTTATTCAAATTCGTGTAGATAACCTAAAACACGAAACCCCGCAACCCGAAAACCTCGGAAACTCGACAACCTTGCAACCCTGCCAAAGAAATCTCGCAACATCGCCAATACCCCACAAATTGTAACTGGAGGGAGGTATATTTGCGAGCCACAACCGTTGTACCTCGCCGTAAGCGATGCGCTCCACAGCATCAGACATCAACCATCGGCCATCGAGCGATCCGATGAGCGAGTCAACAGCAACACGTCAGGCGAGCCGTCGGGCAAACTGCCGACGAGAAATCCATCGTGCGAGCCGTCGGGCAAGCAGCCGATGAGTGGAATTAACAAGTAAGCTGACGATCAATGCGCCGGGCGAGCCGTCAAGCAATCCGATGAGCGAACCGACAAGCAATCTGTTGGGCATTCCGTTGGGTGGGCTGCCTTCTAGCGGAAGTAACGAGCGATCCAACGAGTGAGTCAACATGCAATCCGTCAGGCAAGCAGTCGGACGGACAAGCATTGCATGAATACCATCAACGAGGTACAAGTTTTTCTATTGCTACTGATGTTGTGATGTGCGGGCATAAAATTAATAGCGAAAGCCTGATTAATAGTGAGAGGGCAGGTGCAGAATTATTTGGTGTCGCCGGCAATAAATAAAGAAGATAGTCAATACAGTTATGTCGCTGCAGTAAATACAGGGTTACTGGATTACAAGGCACTGGCAGTAAAGGAGCAAGGATATACAACGCCGCCGTAAGAGTAAATAGGGAGCAAGAAGGATAAAATAAACACAGTGTCGCTGACACGGAGTGGTAGGGAAATTCACACAAAAATGGAGAAACCACATGGCTGCCCCTAATGACTCCCATAATTTTCCCCAGCGTGTACTGTTCTAGTGGGAAACACTATTTGCAGATGGCGGAAGTCGATACACCTCTGGTGGCTAAGTAGTAATTTATTTTTCCGTCTGCACATAGAACTGGATGCCGCTGCAGCATGCTCATTACGCATCACTCGGTTTCCCAGAAAACACCTTCAAGGCCTTAACTATACTGGAATAAGGTGATTTAGGCATCGGAATCGGTCTCTACAATAGTGGTTTACCCACTCTGTGGCGTTGAGCTGAATTCTGACATTTTTGATTTGTCGACATATGTTATTCTACTTTTCGTGGTCCAAGTCCGGCACAATGCAACACCCGCTGACACTGAATACTTAAGTGGTCATCTACGCGTGCATTCTCGTGAGCCGGAGATATTTACATCATCTAATTTGCTCCAACCATCCCCATCCATCAACGATTTTCTAGGTGAGTAGTATTGCATAGTCATGACTCATTTGAGGTGATTGACTCGTCATTCAAAGTTTTTAGCTAGTTAATTTAATCAATTGACTAGGCAGTCACGAAGAACTAATGACTCTTCATTTTCCTTTTTGTTCATGTTCGCTTTTGAGTGCAGCATTTTTTTCAGATCCAAGACAGAACAGAAGTGAATTGCTTCGCTGCATATTGTTTCTTGTACTGGCGGTGACACGACTTTATTTGCTCTTATTTACTCAGGCAGCGGCACTGTATCAAGAATTTACTTGCTACATTTCCTTATTCTTTTCGGTCAGTATCGCTATAATATTTAATCATTCTACATTTCCTGCGGTGACGACTGTATTTACTCTCTCCTTATTTACTGCTGGCGACACCAAATCATTCTGCACCTACTCTCCCGATATCTTGCCCGACGGATTGCTTGTCGGCTCGCCCGATGGAATTCTTTTTGGCCCGTTCATCGGATCGTTTGACCACTCGCCCAACGCATTGACCGTCGGCTTACTCGTTACTTCCGCTCGTCGGCTTGCTCGTTCCTTCTAATCATCGGCTTCTTGCCCGACTGCTTGCCAACGGGCTGCTTGCCAACCCGCTCACCGGACCGCCCGATGCTCGATGGTTGATGTCTGATACCGTGGTGAGCATCACTCACAGCGAGTTACGGCGGTTGTGGCTCGCAAATGTACCTCCGTCCAGTTAAGGTTTGTGGGGGGTGTTGCGAAATTTCTTTGGCACGGTTGCAAGGTTGTCGAGTTGCAGGGTTTCGTGTTTTAGGTTACGCAAATTTAAATAACTGGAGGCCCATAACGACCAACCTGTCCGTAAACTCTCGTTACTAGCAGCACCACGCACGTTCGCGGCGCCGAAATCCTGGGTGTCTGCTATCTGCTGCCCATGCGGCCGCTGGTAACAAGCGACTGGCGAGTGGAGTGTCTCGAGAATGCGGCTAGAACGCGACATGGCCCCCTCCAGCAAGAGGAAGATCCCGGTGCCCGATATCGCAGGTGGAGATCGTGGAACTCCGCGTCGCCGGTATCGTGCCAGTCCTGCCGCTGGGCGTCACTCGCATAAACAGGATGGACTGCACCGGGGAAGTCATACACCAAACTCAAGAGCTCGACAGAACTCGGAAGATAGTTGTGGGGCACAAAGTCGGGCATAGTGAAGTAGAAGGTGGTCTTGATCTCTGTGGGTTGATGTACTCAACGGTTATTACAGTTACTACCACCAGAGCGCGCAACAGAGAAACAAGCTATGACAAAAAAAAAACCCCAAAATATCACAACCCTCGTGGTACCGTCCCGTCGTTTCCACCCTGCTGGTCATCTGCAACGCAAGTGGCATCTTTTCGGCTGTACCCACTTCGGGCCTTGGAGCAAAGATCATTTCTTCCGCCGAGTCGCTGACCATGGGCCCAGGCAGTCAGTAGCATCTGCAACAGCGTCACCACGCCTCGCACGCTGCAAACGGATAGTGTAGTGACCTGTTTATCTACCAGCGACTCAACCGAACCACGGAAGAGAGACAACATAGAGAACGCCCGCTCCAGTAATGCGAACATTAGGAATCATTGCCGTTTGCAATCCCATCGTGGATAGTGCTCAACTATAAGCGTTTCCATTCGCCGCCCATCTCAAGCAATTGACTACCAGTGTAGTGGCTTCCTCTGGAACGGGGGTCTGTGGGAATTTTTCAAGTGGACCCACCATATCAGTTGCAAAGTGGGCACGCTTGCGGGTGCGCCAGTCAGGTCGTCGGTCCAATGTCAATCCAGAATTAGTGCAGGAGCCCAACCTTGGGCATTGCGACGGAGGAATATACTGGACACCTTCGAAATCACCACTCTCACGAGCGTTGCGCCCTGGCCCTTACGAGGCCATGCTTTCGTTGCTCCTCTCAAGGTGCCCCACGTCTCACGCAACTCGTCCTCCACTCCTAGCAGCGTACCCGCCATGCCCGTCACCAGGCTCTAAGCCCTCCAGTACCGACATGGCAGCCAGGTGGCGACGGGTTTAATGTAGAATCTAAAATCCTTCAAATCGTAACGTGTCCGAGTAGTACTGGTTAGAATCATCACGGATGAACGACCCAATCACATACCCTCCGCAGAAAATTTGCCCCGCATCATCAATTATGTATCAACCGACCTCACCATAACTGTTAAGGGCCTGCCGGAAGATATTTATTTGCACTCACAACGACCTGCACGAAAATTTTGCGTTAGAATTCGACGATTGATTGTCCTTAAGCTTGCTCACGATGGATAACCTCAGAAGACAGGCAGACCAGCTACGCAACGAGCCACCAGAGCATCGGACACGAGACAAGCAACCAAATCGACACGGCAACGCGCAAGAAACGGTAGACGATCTTCACGGAGGTGGTAGGCTAAGTGAGACAGGCCAGCCATGCGATAGGCCGCCGAGTGAGCTAGCGGCCCGTCAACTAGACTCGTTAGGCAACGAGCAAGTCATCGATAGTCGAGCAGGTGTCATGGTTAGCATCACTGCGCGGAAACCAGCAACTAACTACGGCTAACCGTGATTTAAGCAGCTGGCAACCGAACGACAAAGCCCCCCTAGCAACACACCGCCGGCCGCACACGGTTTCTCCGTTGCCGGAAGCTCCAGTCGCACACGCAACATGAGAGACATCGACAACGCAACAAATACGATCGGCGAGAGTGCCGCCGGCGAGCCTCACTGCTATGCGGATCTAACTTCAAACGGCGGGTTCGGCGCTCGGCAGATTCTTTACAATCCAGCAACTGATGGTGGCATTGCCATCACCATGGAAACTTCTCGTACCTATGTGCGCTCGAGGCACATCGAATTTCGGAGACAGCATTTCGAAGGGACCACAGTATTCGGTTCGCCAATCTTTTTCGTGCCGCCACGGGCGACACTTTGCTAACTAAAATTGTCTTATCTAGGTGATACGATAATAAACAATCACCACCATGCTGAACCGGGAAAGATCGGTAGGTGTGCTTTATTTTCCTGAAGTTTTAACGCCGAAGCTTCCGCATAGCAATGCTGATCAGCATGCATAGCTTCCAACCAGGGCACGGAACCCATATCGATGGTGCCTTCGTGGCAAAATCCGGCTTTTGTCGGGAGAGAGGAGATACTCATCCAACTGGAATCCCTGCTGGACGGTGACAACCAGAAGCAACTGCGGGCAGCAATAACGGACTCGGAGGGGTTGGGTACGTCCAAAGTTCAAGAACAAATGCTTCTAGTGATGAATGCTGCAGTGTCTAATTCCGCGTAGGAAAACGGCGATTGCAATTGAGTTCTGTTACCGCCGGAAGAAATCAAAGCCAACTGAACACATCTTCTGGCTGTACGGCGACTCTCACGACGCCTTCAACAATAGCTATCTCGACCTAGGACGACAAGCTGGGATTCTTGACGACAACGTGCGGGACGAAAGATGGCGGATCGTTGTCAAGAACTGGCTAGACGGTTCGGCCAGCGGAAACTGGATTATGGTAATCGACAACTTCGACGAGGTCGACTCGTACCTAGAGCGATATCTTCCGGTGCAGCGCGGCGCGATATTATACACAACGCGCGACGGCAGTATTCGCGGAAATGTTGCGTACGTGGCTCCGGGCGCCTGCGTGACCATCGATTCGATGACCGACGCAGAAGGAATGGACATGCTTGAAAAGTTTCTACCTATCAGCGATAGAACCGCCGCTCCGCTCTCCTGAGAAGATGCTCTCGACCTTCTAAAACACCTGGAGAAATTGCCGCTGGCGATAGAACAAGCGGCGGCATATATACGAGAAACGGAGGAAGAGGTGTCGAGCTACGTGAAGACGTTCAAAGAATGTGAACGGAAACAACAGGAGCTCTTGGAGGAAACTCTGCCGTCGTCTAGTCAAGAACTCAAAAGGCCCGGTTCGCGCGCGGTGATGACAACTTGGACGATAACCCTATCCAACATCCAGCGGAAATACCCAGACTCGGTACGGCTACTGGAGTTCATGAGCTACATCAACCCCGACGACATAGCGAAGGGATTACTCAGAGGGTTACCATTTCTCA
>Ga0307512_10005309_pt1 | contig 13508 bp, 11 predicted proteins | sample 14_EM_MG_FD_200267 | JGI IMG/M metagenome (GOLD analysis project Ga0307512, IMG submission 200267) | Populus trichocarpa ectomycorrhiza microbial communities from riparian zone in the Pacific Northwest, United States - 14_EM | ecosystem: Host-associated > Plants > Roots > Unclassified | place... | reverse complement strand
CTCCCGCTGCGCCCATCTCCAGAGGTCAAGTGATGCTACGTGCCGAGCAGCCGGCACTCACGGACTCCGCTGGATACATCCAAAAATGGGTAGTACATTGAGATCATAAGACGACGGGTTAGGGCAGCGGGTAAGCCCTCTGATGAGTCCCTTCGCAAGGGCGAAACCCAAAGTCCGACCGACATTCTGCGAGACAGGGATATCACGGATGCTTGATTAGGGGCTGGGGAGCCACGACCGCAAAACGTGCCCGCGGTCTCCGATTCGAGGAAATTTTCACGGTTGATCGAATCGTTGAATAACTGGAGCCGGGTGGCTCGCGCCTCCGCGCGGGCTGTTGTCGGAGGCGAGAGTATACAACATTGTGGTGGCATAGCGTTGGTGCCGTTGTTAGGGAACGCTTGATACTTACCGATGTGCGATCAGGCACCCTGATGATCCAGATCTTATCGAGGAAGTATCGAGGAAGGGACAGGTGCAGCAGACTGTGTCCTCTTCCAAGCCTCGAACAGTCCATGATCCAAGTCACGGATGCCCTCCACTCCTGCTTCGTTTGGTTGGCATCCTTCGACAAAAATCGCACATACTTGTATCCGTAGCTGTTCCTATACACATCCCATGTTTCCCTTGGGCTGGACCCCTCAGTTGCTCGCGGGAAGTCAAACTTCATCGACTGGTGTGCGTCCACGGAATCATAGCCACTGCCAGATTATTAGTTAATTTCCAATAGAGCGCCGTGAGAATTAACAAGGACGTACAACGTTCATTTCGACACTAAGGGACACATACGGTAGGTCCTGTCCAACGACAGAGTGGACCACCACACTATTCCTATTGAGCTGGCATCGGAACGGGAATCATCACCGTGAAGTTGCCGTTAGGAGCCTCACTATCACGGCTCTGATCGTCTCGCGGCTCGGGAGCGCACACTAGGGGCCACCCGCGGCAGCGGTAGGTCGACGACATCCCTTGAGATGGGACGACAAAAGGCTCACGGCGTCGGAAAGGGAAACGGCGTCCTCGCTTGCCAAGAACCGTTACTACTAGTGTACCGGTTGCTCCAAATGTCTGGCAGTACCCATGTACTGGCTACTGTGAATGCCAGTACAAATGTACTGGTTACTCCGAATCTGCCTCGCAATCAGATGCTGAGGGCTACTCACAATGGCAGTGGGTCGATAAGGCTCCTTGACGAGATGACAGAATGTTCACTCACGTTGCCTATCCCCGCAGTATAGAGTCAGTGTCACAGCTGACGCTAGCTAGCCACAGGGTCAAGGGCCACAAGTAAAGACGACAGCATCCGAGTGGACAAGAGAAAACCGCAAGCCGAACAGAGAGCTCGGAGTCGAATATAAAAGAGGCCTGTCCTCTAGTTCGGTATAATTCTGGATCGCCCAGAATAGAACCCCCCCAATGAGACCTCGAAGTACGACGAACGTTCTGTCCTGGAGGGAAAACGTCGGAGATCGGGTGTATTACGGGTATTTAATCGGGCGGCCGTGACCACAAGGCACGTCCGCGGTCTCCAATTCGAAGATGACTTCACGGCTGAACGGTTGAAGCTGAGCGACTTGCACGACAGCGTGAGCCATGCCCATCGTGGCAAGAGTATACAATGGCTGCGTCCCAGATCGGTGCGGTTGTTAGCAAAAGTCTGATACCTGATGCATGCATGATGCATGATGTACGGTCGGTCGCACCCTGATAACACAAGTCCAGTACTTAGTGTTGGGGAAGGGGGCAGATACAGATACATCAGACTGTGTCCCCTTCTACTAAGCCGCGAATAGTCCATGTTTTTCTCCCCCGGGTTGAATCTCCCCTCTCCCCTCAGCTGCTCGCGCGAAGTAGAAATTCAACGACTGGTGTGTACCCACGGAATCACACGCACTACGAGTACAACTGCCATATCGTCAGTTAGTCTCGGGTAACGCCGTGAAGATCAGCGAGGACGTACAGCATTCTAAGACTGGCGTTGGAGCCTCCTGCTCGCCCCCGTTAGGACCGCCATTACCAATATCCATCCCCCGGGACTCACGTTCAGAGCTACTCGCAATGATGGTGGGTCAACAATACTCCTTAACGAGACGGGACGACAAAAGGTTCACTGTTTCGGACAGGGGGAGCCGGCACCGCCGTTCCCACAGGGTTGTTAGGGGTAGCGTTCTGACCATTCTGCCATGTCTGCAGCCTCTAATTCGACTTCACAGTTGGACGATTGAGGCTGAGTGGATCGCGTCCCCCGCGGACCGTTTGGGCAAGAGCATAAAAGAACAGCGTAGCATTGGTGTAATTAGGCAAGACCTGATACCTGACGTACAATCAGGCGCCTGGTAAGCAGAATCCAGTAAGTATCGAGGAAGGGGCAGATGCAGCAAAAGATGTCGATGATCTAGAATGCAAAGGGGGGTAAAACCCGACATGTATGGCACAGGGGTGGGTAGAGCACGAAAATCAAAGCACAAAGAAGAGCAGATGTGTGAGAAGCAGACAAGACGATCGAACGGACGGGAGGAAGGGTCAAATGATGAGCGGGAGAATAAGGTGTGGTCGTATGGTATCGCGGGTGAGCGGTCCGGAAAATCGTGAAAGGAGGGATTCTGAAAAGAGGCTAAATAATTCATGGTCTGTGTGTCGTGATGTCGTAACCGTTTCTTCATTCGGGATTTTTGAAAGCCCATGAAGTCCACCGGGACCGTGGGGCGTTTTGTTTCTCCGCTTCTTCTTGTAGCAGGATATGTGATCGTTGCAGCACTTCCGTCTCCTCGTTGAGCGCTTCCTGGATAGCAACACTCTGCGCAGAGACATGGCTGGTCATCGAGCGTTGAGCGAACCGGGAACCGCCACCGCTTGAGGGAGGGGGGAGGAACGAATACTGGGCGATCGAGTTCGTTGAGTATACCTGATTCAGGCTCGGGCGCCTCGGGGGTGAAGTCTGTGTGGGGCGTTTCATGGCCAACCTGCCAGTCTCGTCCATGGCCGTATACCTCGAATACATCCTCCTGTCTGCGGTTCCCACGGTTCTGAACAAGGGACCACTCGACACCGATCCCAACGAACCCGTCAACAGTGATGGCGATATGGGGAGAAACTCGCTCGTGGCAGTTGGCATCGCTGGTGGACTGTTGGGCGGTGATGAACTGAGAGGAAGCCGCGTTATACTCCCAGTAAGCAAATCGGCCCCAGGACGTTTACTCTGGGTGGTGATACTCCCCGAAGTCTTTGAACGAAGTCTAGTCGTCCGTAGCAAATCCGATTGCTGGTCTGTTGTTGAGACATCCCCATCGTCCTTCAGGTTTTGCACCCTTGAGGCGATGGTGGGCGCAAGCTCGATCTCTTCTGTCCCGTCAAGAGGTAAACCACCGATGGACATCTCGTCACCAGAGACAGAAATCGCGGATTCCAAGTCTGCTGTGAGCCCAGACAAGACGGATCCGACCGAGGTGAGTCTCTCGCTGAGTGGTCCGAGGTGCCCAGCTCCAGGCTCGCTAGTCAACGCCACACCCATCGTTACCGTCATGTCCAAGTCGAGGGTACAAATCGGATTCATGGGCAACCAAAGCGCGTCCTTGATCGGCAGGGTGTAATACGGGTTTTCATACGGCTGATCTGGAAGTGAATTGTCGTCCCACGGAGGGTGGGGAGGGTTGATTATCACCCTAGAGCTTGAAGGGAACTCCTCGTGTTCCTCTTCCCTTTCTCGGTACCAATCGTTCGCCCGATGGTCCTCACCCCCAACTCCTCCCTCTCCCAAACTCGGCATTGACCTCATCGCCCTCGTCGGCACTGGTTCCTCCATAATCGGTGACATCCCCAAGCCAACACGATTGTCTACCATAGACATGGTTCGGGGTCGCAGCGGAGGTGGAGCGTTTGGTGCAAATGGATTCGGTCGTCTCTTGGCTACTGGACGGTTTGGAATGGTGGAATATGAGAACTGTAGTTTTCGTGGGAGTTTCCAAGTGAAGAAGCTTTCTTTTTGCGAAGCGCGCGAGGTAGGGGCGACCGCTTGTTCCTGCGTATTGCCTTCTTCCTGCTTGCATTCCTCATTAGTCGTAGCCTCTACGTTTTCGACCTCGCAGTCGTTGGTCCCACAGTAGATGTTCGCTTCCCGAATGTCGTCGATTTCGAACCTCTTGCGACACCAACGTGTAAAACTACAAGTAGATTGAATAACAGGGGTCAATGCAGGATGAACTAGACACTTACGCGACCTTAACAATAACTGTACAGACGATAAAAACGCCAGCGAATGCGACGTTTACGGTATACTTGTTCACCAACATGTATGCCAAGAATACAGCTTGAGTGAGAATGAGACCTAGGGGTCGTAGTCAGCGTCTGCCGATCAAACGATTCAAAATCAATTTACCGTCGAGAGTATAGCGAATAATCCGGATAAGCAGCATTTGACCGTTCCCCTCGTAATGTTTGGCATAGACATGCAACAACTACTCGGTAAATTAGCTCGAGTTCACGTCACGATCAGCAGTCCATACCGAATTCTTGACGATTGCTAGGGTGAAAATTAGCAATCGCCATGAACCAAAACAAGGGAAGCACGCACTAGTTGAAACACTGAAGTAAAGCAAACCAAATGGGATTACCAGCGGGTTGAACGTCGAGAACAACAACAGGATATGAATGATAAGAATGTGGTTTGGTAACCAATCTATGCCGGGGACATCTGATCAGTAAAACCGGTCTGCTTAGTGGGTCAACGCGTACAGTAGTAGTTAAAGGTCCTTGGGCGAATTCCAATAGTGCGTTTTCGCGGTGTTACCTGTCTCCTGGTAGCCGGGTATACCAGTAAGGGGAGCTGGTGGTGAGGTGAGTTGTGGGTATCGGTGAACGCCTATTCCTCGGCCCCTTCAAAGAATAGAAAGACAAGTACTAACCCCGACTACATTCAAAAGGTCATCAGAAACAGTCCATTCACTAACACCATCGGCAGATTATACTTACAGAGTGCAAGATCAAATCCACCGTGAATGGCAGTCGTAAAAATCACTAAACGATGGTATTCAGTATTCGAACCGGAGAGAGGTAAAACAAGCTCTTACACCAGCCAACGTAAAAAGGCCCCGCACTGGGGAAACTCTTTGATACGATATCGATTACGCTTCCATCCGTGTAACTCTTGATGGAGACCAAAAACGTTTGCAGTGCCGCTGTGCCAACGCAAAAGAACACCAACAAGTTGACCACCAAGAACTTATAGTATCTCGTCATGATTAGGTCATGAAGGACAGAGAGGGTGATGATCGTGTGACCCTTTTTGGCGATGAGTAACAGGAGCAGGGGGATGAGGATAGCGAGAAGCGAGACGAGGAAAGTGGGGAGGAAAGACTGGAGCACTTCGGATTCCCATTCGTGCTTGTCCAAGTAGTTTTTCTGTGGTAAACATTAGGGGCATATAAAAAATCCCCTACCGGCAGGCGTACCAAACTTGGCAAAAAGGCGGAGATGTTCTGGATGGAAATCAGACCGACAAAAAGTGAAATCGGAAAAATCCAGAAAATGGTGAAGGCCCTGAGGAAAATCGTGGTTAAAGCAGATATGATGTTGAGCTACAAAGCCATACCAGACACCGAGACCAATAACCCAGTCCTTGACAAACTGGATTCAGGAAAACGAGTCAGCAGGCGAGCCACAGAAAGAGGTGGGATGGTAAACACGTGCGAACCTCGAGATTGTACGGTAGCTTCATAATTCTGGTCCAATCGACATCTTCATAAAGAGGAGCCATGGATACCGTACACACAACCGGGTTATCAGGGTGCACTGCAAGGTATTTACACGCCCTCCTAGCATCCTTCGGAGTCTCGAAAGTCACAAAGGCCGTCGACACAGGGTCGTATCCGTTCAAAGGCAGGGACCTTGCTTCAGTAATCAAGGAGGTGAGAACTCGGAGCTTTGCGGTGTAGTAGTCGATCGTCGGGACAGTTTTGCCCCTGAACAGCGAATTGAGATGGATGAGCGGTTGGTAAGGGTCCAGGACGGAACGAGGGAGGCTAAGGAGAGCGTTCCAAATTGTCTTGTGCTTCTCGTGGTGGTCACCCTGCCCATTCTCCTCCGCAGCCTGCTCCCCGTCGATCGACTGGGACTTCGGATGTAACGAAGTCCGAGGGAACGGAGGTAGATGCCTCGCCTGAGAGAATTCCTTGACGAATGGACCGATCGTTCTGACCAAGAGGTCCATCCGGTTCTCCCCTTCTTTTTCCTCCCTCCCTGCACTGTTCTCGACGTCAGCCTCGTTTTTCTCGTTTTTCCAAAACTTGACGGCTCCAAGGAGAGGGGTCGAGGTATGGCGACGCGCGTGATGACCCTTCGTAAGAACAGCCTCGGGTCGATCCTTCATGCATGCAGCAACCGCAGTGAGGACTTTGCAGGCGAGCCGAATATGAGCCGTTTCCAGTATTCGTAAGACTTCTTCGCGGCGTTCCAGCAGGGTACCAAGTTGAGACATCCTTCGAACGACAGTAACCCGCTCCACGACAGCGGTCCGCTTATTCTCTCCAGAGGACTCGGCAGTGTGACCGTCCTCTGACGAGTTTGCCATGAGATCGGGATGGACACTTTCGTCGAGAGGGATTCTCCTAAGTCTGTTCCAGAAGTAGGTAAGGTATCGATTGATGAAGCCAGGCTGAGTGGAGGTATTGATGCCGGTGGTCGGTTTAGCGATCTTTCTAGCAAGGTAGTACTCAAAATACTCCTTAAGTTGTTGCTCGTCCCGCAGGTATCCAGGGATATTAGCCACCATGATAGTTCTATAGCGGACCCCCTTGTGCTGGTCGTCTATCCGCATCATCGGATCAACGGCCGGCTGGAAGAAGTATTGTGGGTGGGGATGCCGATACTGAGTCTTGGGCCGATTGGGATGATTCTCGGCAGCAGCAAGGAGGTTAATAGCTCGCATCCGCATGAGACCGATAGTTATCCACCCGAGCGTTATCATCCAAGTGATCGAAATCCAGAAGAGGATGATGAGGTGAACCCAAAGGAGAGACCTGCCCTTCGGGGTATCTGTTAGAGAAGAAATCGAAGCTCTGGTCATGGAGGCTGAAGAGTCCCCCTCAGAGAAGACAACATGAATGGGGAATAGGACCGGAAATGTGGTGAAGGTATGCAAGAGAGTGAACCACCCTGTTGGGAGATCGAGGATAAGCGCCATAATGAATACTACCATGGAGTGGAACATGACGTACAACACCCTCGAAGAAATCGAACGTAGAGCGTAGCATCGATCCCCCGAAGCGTCAATATTTTCTCCTCGGGAAAAGTGAGCACCTGTTTGACCCAGCCTAGTGGCCAGCCTCGAGGGTGGGGTGGTGAAGGGTTACTGTGTTAGGTGAAAGTAGATAGTAGGAACGTCAGCTTGACGTCTCGGTCTGTCTCAATTCAACTGTTATCCACTGACTTTGCCCAGCATCGACCCTGGAATAGACTGGTGAATGTGTCAGCAACGAAGGGATAGAGGAGGAACAAAATCCTTCGCTCACTATCCAAACTCCCAACTCTCCACGCTGCCCAACCGCCCTGGCTCGTATCTCGGGTTTTTTCCCCTCCCCCTCTTCACTCGTTTCATAATGTCATGAGAAGCTATGCATATTAGGGCCAAGCCACAAGCAAAAGCAGACTGGTTGATGAGGCCGCTGCAAGGAGAGGGTTAGGTGGGGCCGAGCTGGGTTGGGGGATCGTCGCTCGCCTGTAATCCTTGGAAAACGGACGTTGGTCTAGGGTTGCCATAGATTGTATAGAGCGCAGACGACGGGCGGAGGGCTAGTCGTGGGCTCCGAAGTGTGGAACAACAATGAAGGGAAAGACAGAACGAAGATATTCAAATGTGAACGGAGAGACAATCACGGTGTCAATGCGGGTTGTCTACCATGTGATCTTATTGTGGCTACTCCTACTCTACTTGGTACGCAAAATCCGGAGCTGTTTGGGCTTGAAAACAAAGTTCTCAGAGTAGTTCTTGGGTGGGATCCTCTTCACGGTCTCAGGTTGGCTAAAATCGAGGGTAAAAATCAATGGTCAAGAGTAACTCGGTCAACGGATAAACTTACACATAATAGTCCCATCCTATTCGGAACAAGGCATCAGAGTAGAACTTGGTACGAACAAAGGACTGAAACCGACCTTGTTTCTCCGCAAAGTGAATGGCGTCCTCCTTGGTCCGGAAACCCATGCGTAAACCCTGGTTATAATCCGCGCTGTAGGCAGCCAGTTAGCGGCGACCGAGGCGTGGTGAGGATAAATGAAACGCACGAGCTGGCCCATCCCATTAGCTGGTTCTCCCATCGACCGCCTCCCTGCAATATATCAAAGTCTATTTTCCACTGTTCACCCCTCGCGCCTCCACTTTGCATGGTGTTTCGGGTCGGAGCATAGATTCGGACCTGGCGGTGTCTAAGTTCCGCTGTGTCATAAAATCTCTTCAATCTACCCGCATTTCCGGAGGATTCTCGACCAAAAACGCACCAGGAGCTCCACTGATGACGTCCGCGGCCAGAACCTCTTTCGGTTGTTGTGGTGCGATCTCGGTTGAAGACTTTTCCCTCGAAACAACCGGGGCGTCATGGGTCTGGGTAGTGAGCGCACGAGCAATCAGATTTGCCTTAGGAAGGCTTCGTGGGACAGCGCGAAGGAGAGACATCCTTCAGTTGTCAGTGACCCGGGCTGCTTTGAGGGGAGAGTCGGAAAGCGTTGATGCTAATTCCCACGCTTGCTACATTCCGGTCTGCCTGAACACCAAGACCACGTCGATTGGCCTCTGACGCGAGTGCGTTGGATTTTTGTCTTTCTACTGCGTCCAGCTAGTCCACACTAAATGGGGTGGACACTTACTTTGCAGAAGAAGCCGTCTTTTTGGCAATAGGATTCGGCTCCAGCTTTTGACGTACCGTCTCAACAACTCCATTCCCGCATCCTCCTGAGTGTCCCAATCCAACTCTTCGCCGCCTTGAGAGCCAGGGTCACGTTTACGACCCTGATCACACTTTTTATACCCTAAACTCTGATAAATATTCGCACTTGGTGTTTCTGGTCATTCCGCGCACGATCTACCTAAAGTTCGCGTTCGGGGACTTACCGTGTTCCTCTCCACGAAAATTTCATATTGTCCGGACCCGAGAGTGTCTTTTGGATTGGTTCTGCTGTTGTATTTGTACGAGCAAGATCTCCACGCTGTGATAACCAACGCCCGATCCTAGGATAAAGTCTGAAGTGAGGGATAGCTTGGATAACTTACTCACACTGGGAGGCATACTCTTTGTTGGAGACGTTGAACGGGGTAAAGGATTATTCGTCTTCGATAAGGAACCCCAGCTATGACGTTATCCGTGGGGGACGTTGCTGTGGGATTCCCGTCGAACTACCAGCTACTTCACGGACAACGATCCAAGCACTTCGATGGGGGGTTCTGAAGCGGCACAGGAACTACATCTTCAAGCTTCATCTCCGACCTCAGGGATCTGAGGAACGTCCTCGACTCTTCTCCTATACATTACACGTCTCTGATAAGCAGAAGATATCAAGAGAGGGGGAGAAGGCACGTTGCATGGGGTGAAACCGTAGAGTTCGTCATGACGTCGTTTCCTGGGATGGACATCGATTATAATCTGGCTAATAGCCATGGCCGGCAGTGACACAAATAGAGAGGTGCGTCGGACCAGGATCGACCTACTACTATGGTACAAAACCGAGACAGAGAGACATAGACATATGACACGCGGGGTAAATTGCAACGAGTTGTGACAACAAATGCGAAACAGCGCGCATGAGTAGAGGAGGTAAATAGAGGGGAGAATATTCTTGAAGAGGAAGTAACAATTTCGGAGATCACAGGGGAAGGCAGGGGGAGGGACAAGGCTTTCTGGAAGATGGATTTGAAGGGCTCAACGCAACCGTCGATACCACTGCTTGGATCTCCGAGCTTAGAATGAAAAGTCAATAAACGCAGGAAATAGCACCATCTGCAGTAGCTCACAATTGAAGTCTGATTGACCAGAGGCAACCGCGGTGTCCAGTCCCTCCTGTATATCCCGGAGGAGCTTTCTACAGTCCTCCACATACTCCGCAGCCCCAAGCTTCTCGTAAACATCAGCGGCACGCAGAGCCTCGGACTTCGCCTTTTCGAGCCTGTGCTGCTTGTACCAAACCCGAGCTTGCATCTCCATCCCATAACCCAGGTTGCGTGCGCTATTGACCGTGTGCGACTTGGCACGTTCGATGTGAGTCTGTGCATCATCGAACCTGCCTTCGTCGCGAAACAGCAACGCCAGCCCGTAATGAGTCCAAAACAGTTGATTATGCCACTCGAAAGGGGACGCGATCCTGAGAGCTACCTGGAAATGGTGAATCGCCTTCCCTGTCTCGCCCTTGAAATGGTATATGTGACCGAGAATACGATGAGATGTGCAGAACCGATATTGTTCGCCTTTCTCTGGGAGGAGATTGATCGCGCGGGATGCGGCTTCTTCTGCGGCGTCGAGCTGTTTGTCTTCGCTTAACAACCCAGCGAGCCCAGTCAAACACTGCGCCTGTTCCACCCTGTCACCGAGTCGTACACCAATCTCCAATGCTTCTTTCGCCAGTTCTATTCCTTCCTTGGGGAGGTCCATCATTCCATTTGCATTAGCTAGATGCCTCAGTATTTGAGCGACCTGATTGTCACTCCCCCGCTCCCTCTCGAGCTTTAAGGCACAAGTAAGGAGTCGCCTGCGTTCCACTTCATTTCCAACCGAGAGAAACAACCGTGAGAGCTCAAACAAGCATTCTGGCTTGGAGCTATGATCGTCTGGGAGACCCTCGATTTTTGCCTTCAGAATGACCAGTCGATGTTTATGCCAATAGGGGTGCCGCATAAAATAGGCACAGGCATGCCAGACGCTGTCCGAATTTGGATCGATCGTTGTGAAGACATCAATCAGGTGCTCGACATTTACGTCCTCCGATGTAATCCATTGTGATTTGACGAAATCAGGCTCATTCGGGTTAAGGGCGACCGACATCCGAGTGAAGTAATAATCCTTGGTTGTGCAGAGGAGCGAGGACGACATCGGATCCTTGGGACAAAGGTAGTCTCGGAGCGGCGCGAGCATCGTCACGAATCCATTGTTCCGGTACGTCAACGAAAGGGTGCAGAACTTGTCCAAGATGTTGGCTCTGTCCGAGATCGTCGGAAACAACCAATCGACGTTGTTTTTGTCGACACCCTGCGGGAAGAACGCGATAACTCCCAGAAGGGCTCGGGCATCAGGGCCAAGTTCTTGGAACAGAGGGGAAGTGAGTGAAAGTTCGATAGTGGCGGCAAGGCTGATGTTATGCTCGGTCTGCAGCACACTCGTTCGCCGTTGCCCCCATTCTCTTGCCAAATGGTCCATGTCCCACTTGTTCTGACGCGCGACTGTGGCGAGCAACATGATCGAAAGTGGATGGAACTCGAGTTGTTCGAGGATGGCGTCGACAAGGTTCGACCGATCGTCGCTGTCGTAGATCCCGTAGAAGGTATCGCGTGCAGCGTCTATAGACAACGTTGGCACGTCGAGGTGTTTGCAATCTGGGGGAATAGTGGTGATACGAGACGTGATGAGAATGCAGACGTTGTTGAACCGACTCAGTTCTTCCACTACGCCGTAGATCTCCTGAGCATCCGTTCCACGAGGGTCGAGGATGGATTCCGCATTATCGAAGACTATCAACGTCTCCTTTGAGGATAGGGATGCTCGCAGTGGGGTTAGGTCCTCGGGGTTTTCGACGCCCGCACCGATCACGTTCGAGAGGCGGCGAAGGAGATGAGCACGGGAGGTGGGGAATTGATCGCAACGGATGAAGCGACGGTCATCGCCAAACCGCTCCTTGATCCGATCGTGGTGGAGGACAGCCAGGGCGATGGAGGTCTTGCCGATTCCTCCAGCACCAATGAGAGCGATTGGAGTAAGGTTCTCAACGAGATCAACTATCTTCTCGATCATCTCGTCGCGTCCAAAGAAGGTCCTCGGTGGAAGAGGGGGGGATTCCCCAAGTATGCTAGATTCAGGCGTAAGATGGTAGGTACACCGGGAGTTCAGATTTCTGACCTGGTTTGAGTCTGGGTAACGGTGAGCATCGGTCGGCGGTGGATGCAATCCGTGTCACTCACCGACAGATTTTTACCACTCCTCTCCTGGCCTCGCACTATGGTACGATGGATGTCGGAGACGATTGCGTAGGTGCTCGTAACATTGCGCTGGACCTCGGAAACGATTGTGCGGGTCGCGACGTCGTGACGATTGTCGGAAGCGGTTCCACGCGTACTTCTCGGCGGGGGGAGCGGTGATTCTCCGGGTGCACTGGATCCAAATGTTAGATGCCAATCTCAGCTTCACTTGAAATCGCTAACCTGGCATGGGTCTAGGCAGTTTTAAGTGGTTACTCAGCGACGGCCGGGTGGACTACGTATGATACCTACCTTCCGATCTTGACCACACACATCCTCAGATATCTTCGACGCTTTACGATTGCTGTCGGAAAAAGTGGCGCGGGTGCCAACGACGTCATTCCGGACGGCAGGAACGAGAGAGATGGTATCTGTGACACCCCGATGAACGGCGGAAATGTTTGCATCCGTGTTTATTGTGAGTTCCTTCTGGAAGCGGAAAGTTAGCAATTGTTATCATTCGAGCGACAAAACGTACATTAAAGACCTGGAGAATCTTATCGAGGTCTAACCTCCAGGTAGCGATCATTTTTGTGTCCTCCTTCGCGTGAAAGCGTCGATATATCGCATTTTGTTTGCCCCACTTGACTAGCTTCCTTTGAATATCTGCCACTATCCTGCAATTGAGAGAATTTGGCGGACGGTTCAAGATGCATATCGTTGGTTCAACTCACGATGTCAATTGGTTTATCGCGTCGTACACGGACAAACCGAGCTCGTCCTGTTTTCTTCCATTCGTCCCTCGGTCGAGCGTTCGACAGACATTGGCGCAGGATAGCCCGAGCTCGACGTAATCCAGTTCGTTGAGCATTGAGTCCTGGCTAGGTGTAAACCTGGAGCAAATCGTTGTGGAAGAGTAGGAAATATACCTTGATCATTGTAAGAAGAATGCTGACGGAGTCAAAAACAGCCCTGGCCGGTAGGATGGTCGAGGTCTTCGCAAGATCCATGGCTTCGATGGCGGCGTTCAAATCAGCCTCTTGCTCCTTAGGTCGTTGGGAATTTGGTTTCATGGTCGAGAGAGGTAACTGCAAGAGAGCCGTGCGGCGCGAAGGCTGTGAGGATGGTTCCGAACCCTAATGAGCGGCAATTTTATCATGGCGCCTCGTGTAAACAGGTCCATTTGGTGGGAAGAGATTTGTACTTGTAAGTTACTACTGTAGCATTTGAAATTTGAGGGGTGTGTCTGATCGGCCGGACTCTTGCTTACTCCCAGTTCTCGTTCTGTCTCTACCTCTATCTCTCTCGATTCGACCTCTCAAGTTGCTCTGTCTGAGGCACATTCTCGAATGCCCATTTCCCG
>Ga0307512_10005308_pt1 | contig 13510 bp, 14 predicted proteins | sample 14_EM_MG_FD_200267 | JGI IMG/M metagenome (GOLD analysis project Ga0307512, IMG submission 200267) | Populus trichocarpa ectomycorrhiza microbial communities from riparian zone in the Pacific Northwest, United States - 14_EM | ecosystem: Host-associated > Plants > Roots > Unclassified | place... | reverse complement strand
AAGAATTTCAAAAAATAGATTCTGAAAAATTTATGAGTTTATGTAACAGTTTATTCAGTGCAAAAACCGAGGCATGTTGACAGTGACTGCATGTGGGAGCCAACTTCTATCATGCCGCCAGACACGTGATTGCTTCGAATACGTAATGATACAAGCGCGCCACCCGCTCGTCGACACCGTGAGTTGTGGTTTTAAGTTACAGTACAACATGGACTTGTGCTACGGAATTGCCCGCTTTCGACTACGTCACGGCCTCGACACGTCAGCATACCTTGCTTTGCCTCCATCGTTTGTCGACCCTCTCACCTCGCCCCCAAGTCCCGCGCCGAAGACTCTCTGATCGCCCACACCTTTCGTCTCAAAACAACGCGCGCATGTCTCGCCAACCGAGTACCACATCGCCGAACACGCCGCCTGTTCCCTCTTCCATGGTCAAAGCACTCTTTCGCATTTCCTTTTCCTACCTAGCCGACGGACGAAGCACGACGCTTGGACCTTGCGCCCGTGGTTGCGCCCTCGAAACAACACACTCCTTTCCTGTCCTTTCTTGACTTCCACTTACACTCCTTCGTAGCGTACTTGTTCCTATCGCCGTATAAATAACTCTCACCTAGCCTCGCCGATGGGGCAGGCAATAGAAGCCTTTTTCCCCCTTTCTTTTCGCTTGCGCGCGTCCCGACTCCCGAGGCAACCGAAGCCCCGTTTTCTCCCTCTTGCGACACTCTCTGACTGCATACCTATCGGCGGTCAAGCGATTAACAACCGCCAATCCACCCCCCCTACTCGCTATATCGTGCGTTCCTCACTTCGGGGCGTGCGTTGGTTCTATTCTTCTTTCTTTCTTTCGAACTCACACACAGACCATCGGTCTGCGATACAGTGGGTTAATTTACCGCTGGAATCATGGACTCTGAGAAGTACGTCTCATGTTCCTCCGATGTGCTTCCATGAAAGAACCCAGTGAATAACTGATCTCGTTTTGACACGTCTTACATCCTGTCGGCCGTCATTTTCTCACAACAAAGTGACGACTTCACCGACTACTACTACCTGGCGCCAATTATAGAGGTCTCAAATTCAGAAGAAAGAGTTATACACCGCAGTCGTGAGAGACTAGTTGAAGACAGCGGTGCGTAGTCAGCCACAGCGCCCTGCACAGAGTGATTACTGAGACTGAGTGGTATAGGCCGACTTCACCAACAGGTGACAATGGGAACCGTCCCTGATGACATTCTTCTCAAAATATTCAAAGTCTTCATTGATGAAATAGAACCCTATCTCTACCCATCCGAGGAGTGGCATACGCTGGTACATGTATGCCGAAGATGGAGAAATCTGGCGTTTACATCACCACGTCACCTGAACCTGGTACTCATTTGCCGATCTCCCTTCAGATCGGCGAAGGGGATGCTGGATGTCTGGCCAGAATTACCTATATACGTTTTCGACTTTGGCCACCCATCGAAGGTGGCCAGAGACGATCTCGTTGCCGCACTCAGGCTCAATCACCGAGTGTCTGGGATTCGCCTCGATCAAACTGCAGATTTTGGATGGGATACATTTGGGCCACTGATGCAACATTCATTTCCCGCGCTGACTCATTTGTGGCTCCAGCCATATTTTGAAAAATCTGTAATCTCTCGTTCTTTTTTGGGCGGATCAGCTCCATCTCTACGAGACCTCGTCTGGATCGGCATTCCATGTCCACCATTAGTAGAACTACTTTTGTCTGCCCCCAACCTTGTCCGCCTTCGGTACGACAGCATTCCACGTTCTGGGTACATTTCTCCTCAAGCAATGGCCACTGGCCTCTCCGCGCTGACCTGGCTTGAATCACTTTCCCTTACATTCCAATCACCCGGAGATCTCCCAGACAGGGCAAATCGAATTCCACCTCACCACACGCGCATTCCCTTTCCTTCTCTCACCTATCTTCGCTTCCAGGGTGCTCCTGAGTACATGGAGGACCTCGTGGCCCAAGTTGATGCCCCTTTATTGGAGAGTATTGTGATTACATTATTCAATCAGGAAGTCCTCAAAGTTTCAGAGCTGGCGAAGTTCGTCCGTCGTGCAGACAAGCTCTCATTAGCCCATCAAGCCGAAGTTATTTTCAAGTCTGACTGCATTACCATCACGCTGTCACCGAATATACTATTAGGGTTATATGATCCTAAAACCCTCATGTTAAATCTCCCATGCCCCGAGTCAGCTTTGCGGCTTTCATATCTTGCGCAGTTCTGTGCATCATCTTTGCCTACCCTCTCCCCTTTTGAATCCCTCCACATTGACGTCCCAATGTATTTCACGTTGGATGACTTCATAGACTACCCGGACCCCCAATGGTTGGATATTTTACGCCTTTTTACCACTGTGAAGAATTTGTGCCTGTCCAAAACTGTCGCTCGCCGTGTCGCACTAGTTCTGAGAGGGCTTCTGGTGGAACGGGTCACGGCAGTGCTACCATCGCTGGAAAATGTTTTCATATCAGGGCTGGAGCCTTCTGGACCTGTTCGGGAAGCAATTTCTGAATTTGCTGATGCGCGACGGCTTTCAGGCCACCCTGTTTCTATCCACGATTGGCAGTGAGAAGTATACTATACAAGGAAGAAAATGGATCGAGGGGTCGATGATTGGTAGGGCGCTTTCTGCTTTCCCTTCCATAAAGATTTGATCACATCCACTAACTGCTATTGTTTCTCCTCTACGCTTTGTTTGGTTCCCGGGACACCAGTTAAGCTGTACCTTTTGGTTACTATCATCGTCATCGATCTCGTTCAAGTTTTGTGATATCTTCCATTCGTTTTGGGCCGTGTATGTAGGACTTGTAATTTTCATGATCCCACGAATGGAAACTTGGAATTAGATGCAGCAGGCGATCGATGATCAGTCGCGATCTAGGCGGTGCTCCCAAATGGCCCGTCTACCCCACCTTTAGGCAGTAGTCCATTTGTTTGGCACATAGTATGGTTTGTGATAGAATGCCGGAGACGATGACAAATTGGATGCCCACACCGTCAGATTATATGTCCGACACAGACAGATTTTGTTTACCTTGGCATCGAGCCGGGTTGCGCTGGGCGAGCGTCACTGATCCCAAGCTATTACTGTAGTACACCTGTGAAGGATGAAATTAACCTGTCCTATCGGATGTTAGCAATAGGACCTGCACATCGGAGGCGGGGCCGTATACTGTTCAAGGATATTTCAAGTCAACGACCTGTGAGCGTAGACAGATATCGAGAGCTCCAACCACTGTCCCCCTTATTCGTTCACAAAGCTCAAAGGTTCTCTTGAGGCACGCACGCACACGCGCAGGAACTCTGCATCGAACATCAATACATGCCAGTGCAAGTGTGGGTACATCGCGCGACAACACATCGACACTGATATCTCGGTGCAACACGGGGAACGGGACGGGGAGAGGGAAGGGAGAGGCGTGGACGAGGGAGGGGAGGGCAGAGACGGGACAATACAGCAATTGGAACACAAGAGTGACTAGATACGATACGCCACGCCCGCGCACGATACTCCGTCCAAAGCCGATCCACGAATGAGGAATCAGTCTATCGGTCGAACCACGGGAAATGAATGAAAACGCTATAGATGAAAAGAGGGAACGGGACGTACGTGGATCAGACTGACCACCTCTCTCACAAATTCGTTACGGTCCCTCGTTGCCAACGAGCCGTTGTCGTTCGGATGGGCATGTGCAGCCCCAACAATTGCAGCGCTCGCCATGGACTTGACGAGCGTCGCTGCGCCATTAGTCTACACCTGCGTCGTGATGGGGTTGACGCTTTGTTATTGGGTCCATAGGGGATGGCCTTGGATTTGTTGTTGCTGGACGACGGAGGTGCCGTTGCCGGTCCTCCGGTGGACGATGATGGCTCGGTGTTTTTCACCAGCGCAGATGCAGAATTGTTAGTTTGACTGGGCTTGACAGATGGTCCAGCGCCTAGTCGCGCTTGTGGAGAAGGCCAAGCTGCTGCCGACCTACGGGCACCTCCGACGGCAAGATGCGCCAGTGGTTGCGAGGGCCTCCCCAGAATCTCTGGCGCGTGCAACAACCCGGGGTCTAGATTGGGAGTGATGCTTGTTCTGGGCACATCCCACAAACGTTAGATCTCGTCTCGCTCCATCGCACTATCCCTCTTCGAATGTTTCGCACGGTTCCTGCCGTTCAGTCGGCGGCGTTCGAACGCATTGACGACACCGAGTGCGCTGGTGTCAACAAAGTTGAGCTCGACGATATCGGCGGGTTCAAGTGGTGGGCGCGGCGATGGCCACAGGATATGCATGGGCGGGTGTGCAGACGGTGGTGGAAAGAGCAGCTTTCGAGCCCACATGATGGGGGAGGTGAGGCCTCGATGATCAGCCGTGATCAGTGTCCGGGCCCAAATAAATGACTCGTCTACCTCACCAGTTCGCATGTTTTGTGACATGATGTCCCCCGTGACATGGAATGCGATCGTGCCTGAACAAAGGTCGAAGTACATCGCGCGACAATACATGGACACTGATATCTCAGTGCAACACAACGTGGAGTGGGGAAGGAAGGGGCAAGGATAAGGGAGAGGATGATACAGGCAGGACAACACAGCAATTAGAACACAAAGCTGAGTAGATGCCACGCCCGCGCACGATGCTCCGTCCAAAGCCGATCCAATTGAACCACGGGAAATAAATGAAAACACCACAGATGAAAAGAGGGAAAGGGACGGACGTGGTTCAGACAGAGCACCACTCTCACAAAATCATTACGGTCCCTCGTCGCTAGCGAGCCGTTACCGTTCGGATGGGCATGTGAGGCCTCGACGACCGCAGCGCTCGCTGCCGATGTGACGAGCGTCGCTGCCACATTAGTCTGAACCTGCGTCATGACTAGAGTTGACGCTTTGACATAGGGTCCATTTTGAAAGGACTTGGCCGTGGACTCGGATTTGTTGTTGCTGGACGACGGGGGTGCTGTTGCCGTTCCTCCAGCGGACGACGATGGCTCTGGGGTATTTCGCCAGCACGGATGCAGAGTTATTAGGTTGACTGGGATTGACACATGACCCAGCGCCGGATTGCGAGTGCGGAGAAAGCGAAGCCGCTGCCGACCCACGCGCACCTCCGACGGCAAGATGCGCCTGTAGTTGTGACGGTCTCCCTGAAATTGCTGGCGCGTGCGACAACCCCGGGTCGAGATCGGGAGTAATGCTGTTTCCCCGCATATCCCATGAACGCTCAATCTCGTTGCGCTCCCTTGCCCTATTCGTCTTCGAGTGCTTCGCATCGTTCCTGCCGCACCGCCGACGGCATTCGAATGCGTTGACATCGCTGAGCGCGCTGGTGTTGGCAAAGTCGAGCTCGACGATATCGTCGCAGTCGTCGAGTGATGCGCACAGGTATGGCCACAGGGACGAATCCTCATGGAAGGGTGAGAGGGCACGGGACGCAGGAGGGGTGCCGACGTGTGGAGCGGGTACAGCGGGGGCCGGAGCGGGGGCAGGGGCCGCCGCCGCTACGACTCGAGCTGGCTTAGAAGGAGCTAAGACGAATGGCGAGACGGACGCAGCTGCGATTGGCAGAATGGACGGCGCAAGAGTGATGAGATGGCGAAGGGAGAGGAGGGGTAGCAAGCACCTTCTCAGACGACGCAAATGAACGTGGTGGAGGGCGCGGTGTGACGTCACCCATCCCGTGCTTCCTGGCCCGATTTTCATTTCTGCCGTCGCTCGTCGATCGGCGAGTCCGCCTCATGTGGGTCGTCGCCGCTCTCTATGACAACGTCATATCGGCACTAGGAGGACGCGACGCTGCTCGTACAACTGGGCCGCACGCCGAGCAGCACGGAGACCACATCCTATGTTAGAAACTGTGGGAGCTTTGAAATTCTCGCCCATGAAGAGAAAATAAATTGCACAACAGAACAGCCCATGGGTGACGATTCAGAGGGTTCAGGGTCTGGCTCAGAGAAACGTTTATGTTGTGGCACAGGTGGGGCCGCGCAATGGAGTTCCTGGGAAAGAAGATCGGAATCGAGGCATGAGAGTATGAGTGAGGGCGTTATTTGGGACACGAGAGGGCGTCGGGGCAACGTCAAAGGAGGAAAAGAAAGTTATATCCGGATAGGATGTAACAGAGAAGCATGACCACAAGGAGGATCGGTATGGGGATGTACGCTCTGTTTCCCACACAACGCAGACACCCACCTGACAACGTGCCTACGCGAACGCGAGGCGCGTGGACGGGTGTGGAGACGGTGGTGGAGAGAGGGGCTTCTGAGCTCAAATGATGGAGAAGGGGAAGTGTTGGGCCCGGGAAGTAGAAGTGATGCAGCAGATGCAAAGATGCAAAGATAGTACCGTGGAGGGAAGCGTCGCAAGATTGGAAGTAGGGTCGGATAACATATAAGACAAATGCGGAGATAGATGCGGAAGTAGCGGCGAAAAGGATGTCGAGGGTCACTTTTGTGACTACCCGCGGCCTTCGAATGGATGGCAACGTGGAAAGGAATGGCTTCAAGTGGCGCGCAGATTATAAGTTGCTCGCTAAACTGGACGCGGGGGCCAACTTCGATGTTGCGTGTCCCTCTATAACTTCCTTCTCAGGCTACTGTAGTGCCGTACGGACTGGGTTTCGTCTTTCGTGTGAGTGTGAGAGAGTTCGCGATGTAATACAGCTCAAGTAAGCAGCCAAGGCCTCATTGGCTCGAGAGTTGCCACCAGACACGTGAGCACTATCGTGGTGCTTCGCTTCGAATACGAGCTGTATTACATTTGGCCGTATTATGATCACTTATCACGAAATACAAACGCCGCAGCGTCGCCGCTTGCTCGTCCGCCTCGACACTGTGAGTTTTGAGGTGATTTACCGTTAGAACCATGGACTCTGAGAAGTACGTCTCATGTTCTTCCGATGGGCTTCCATGAAAGGACCCAGTGAATAACTGATCTCGTTTTGACACGTCTTACATCCTGTCGGCCGTCGTTTTCTCACAACAAAGTGACGACTTCACCGACTACTACTACCTGGCGCCAATTATCGAGGTCTCAAATTCAGAAGAAAGAGTTATACACCGCAATGGTGAGCGACTAGTCGAAGACAGCAGTGCGTGGTAAACCATAGCGCCCTGTACAGCGCGATTACTGAGACTGAGTGGTATAGGCCCACTTCACCTACAGGTGACAATCGGAATCCTCCCTGATGACATTCTCATCAAAATATTCAAATCCTTCATTGATGAAATAGAATCCCATTTCTACCCATCCGAGGAGTGGCATACGTTGGTACATGTATGCCGAAGATGGAGAAATGTGGTGTTTTCATCTCCACGTCACCTGAACCTGGTACTCCTTTGCCAATCTCCCTACAGATCGGCGGAGGAGATGCTGGATATCTGGCCAGAATTACCTATATACATACACGACTTCGGCCACTCATCGAATGAGGCCAGAGACGATCTCGTTGCCGCACTCAGGCTCAACCATCGGGTGTCCGGGATTCGCCTCAATTTTACTTCAGCTTCAGGATGGGAAACATTTGCGCCAGTGATGCAACAATCATTTCCTGCGCTGACACATTTGTGGCTCGAGCCGTTTTTTCAAAAACCTGGAATTTCTCATTCTTTCTTGGGCGGATCAGCACCATCTCTACGAGACCTCGTCCTGGTTGGCATTCCATTTCCACCATTAGTAGAACTACTTTTGTCTGCCACCAACCTTGTCCGCCTTCGGTACGACAGTATTCCACGTTCTGGGTACATTTCACCTCAAGAAATGGTCACTGGCCTCTCCGCGTTGACCCGGCTTGAATCACTTTCCCTTAAATTCCTACTCGGAGATCTCCCAGACAGGGCAAATCGAATTCCACCTCCGCACACGCGCACTCTCTTCCCTGCTCTCACCGATCTTTGCTTCTCGGGTGCTCCCGAGTACATCAGCGACCTCGTGGCCCAAATTGATGCCCCTTCACTAGAGTGGGTGCGGATTACAGTACTAGTATTCGATTGGGAAGTCCTAGAACTTTTGGAGCTGGCAAAGTTCGTCCGTCGTGCAGACAAGCTCTCATTAATCTCATTACCCCATCGAGCAGACGTTATTGTTTGGTTTGATGGCATTTCCATCGCGCTCTCACCGGAATTACAATTAGGGTTATATGATCCAAAAACTCTCATCCTCGATTTCGCATGCCTCATGTCAGCTTTGCGGCTTTCATATCTTGTGCAGTTCTATGCATCATGCCTGCCTACCTCCTCCCCCGTTGAATCCCTCCACATTCGCGGTTCAATGTCTTACCCGCCGTGGCAACACTTCATAGACGACCCGAACCCCCAATGGCTGGAACTTTTACGCCCTTTTAACGCTGTGAAGGATTTGCGCCTATCCTACGATGCCGCTGCCCATGTCGCACAAGCCCTGAGAGGGCTTCGGGTGGAACAAGTCACGGCAGTGCTACCAGCGCTGAAAAATGTTTTCATATCAGGGCTGGAGCCTTCTGGACCTGTTCGAGAAGCAATTTTTAAATTTGCTGACAAGCGACGGCATTCCGGCCACCCTGTTTATATCCAAGATTGGATGTGAGAGGTATACTATACGAGTAAGGAAATGGATCCAAGGGTCGATGATTGGTAGGGCGCTTTCTGCTTTGTCTTCCATAAAGATTTGGTCACATCCACTAACTGCTACCGTTTCTCCTCTACACTTTGTTTGGTTCCCGGGACACCAGTTATGCTGTAGCTTTTTGTTAGCATCGTCGTCATTGATCTTGTTCAAGTTCTGTGATATCTCGCATTCGTTCTGGGCCATGGATGTATGACTAGTAATTTTCATGATCCAACGAACACGGAAACTTGGAACTAGATGCAGCAGACGACCGATGCTCAGTAGCGATTTTGGTGGTGCTCAAATGTCACGTCTACCCCACCTTTAGGCAGTAATCCATTTGGCACGTAGTATGGTTTGTGATAGGATGCCGAAGACGATGGCAACTCGGATGCCCACACCGTCAGATTATATATCCGATACAGACAGATTTCGTTGACCTTGGCATCGAGCCTGGTTGCGCTGGGCTAGCGTCACCGATCCCAAGCTATTACTGTAGTATACCTGACAGATGGAACTAAGCTGTCCTATCGCACGTTAGCAATAAGACCTGCACTTTGGAGGCGGGGCCGTATATATTTCGTTCACAAAGCTCAAAGGTTCTCTCGAGGCACGCACGCACACGCGCAGGAACTCTGCATCGAATATCAATACATGTCAGTGCAAGCGTGGGTACATCGCGCGACAATACATCGACACTGATATCTCGGTGCAACACGGGGGAACAGGGACGGGGAGAGGGAGAGGGAAGGTGGTGGATAAAGGAGGGAGGGCAGAGACGGGACAATACAGCAATTGGAACACAAGAGTGACTAGATACGATACGCTACGCCCGCGCACGATACTCCGTCCAAAGCCGATCCACGAACGAAGCATCAGTCTATCGAATCAAACCACAAGAAATGAATGAAAACGCCACAGACGAAAAGAAGGAAAGGGACGTACGTTGATCAGACTGAGCACCTCTCTCACAAATTCGTTACGGTCTCTCGTCGCCAACGAGCCGTTACCGTTCGGATGGGCATGCGTGGCCTCGACGATCGCAGCGCTCGCCGCGGACTTGACGAGCGTTGCTGCGCCATTGGTCTGCACTTGCGTCGTGACGGGAGTTGACGCTTTGCCATTGGGTCCATTGGGGATGGACTTGGCCTTGGACTTGGATTTGTTGTTGCTAGACGGAGGCGCCGGTGGCAGTCCTCCAGTGGACGATGATGGCTCGGGGTTTTTCACCGGCGCAGATGAAGAATTGTTAAGTTGACTGGGCTTGACAGATGACCCAGCGCCTGTTTGCGCTTGCGGAGAAGGAGAAGCTGCTGCTGACCCACGGGCACCTCCGACGGCAAGATGCGCCTGTGGTTGCGAGGGCCTCCCCAGAATCTCTGGCGTATGCGACAACCCGGGGTCGAGATTGGGAGTGATGCTCTTTCCGGGCACATCCCACGAACGTTCGATCTCGTCGCGCTCCCTCGCCCTGTCCTTCTTCGAGTGCTTCGCGCCGTTCCTGCCGTTCAGTCGGCGGCGTTCGAACGCATCGACGTCGCTGAGCGCGCTGGTGTCAGCAAAGTCGAGCTCGACGATATCGTCACGGTCGTCGAGTGGTGCGCGCGGGTATGGCCACAGGGACGATTCCGCGTGGAAGGGCACGAGCGCACGAGGCGCAGGAGAGGTACCGATGCGAGGAGCGGGCGAGTTGGCGGCGGGGGCGGGGGCAGGGCCAGGGATGGCCGCCGCTACGATTGGAACGGGCTCCGAAGGTGCTGGGACACAAGGCGGGACGGACACAGCCACAGTTGGCAGAACCGACGGCGCGGAGTGCTGGGATGGCAAGGGGGGAGGAGGGGTAGCGAGCACCTTCTCAGACGACGCAAATCCACGTAGCGGAGGGCGTGGCGTGACGTCGCCGAGCTCGTGCCTCCTAGCCCGATTTGCATGCGGCTGCGGTCGCTCTTCGACCGGCGAGTCGGCCTCATGCGGATCGTCGCTGCTCTCCACATCACCCTCGTATCGGCGCTGCGAGGACGCGACGCTGCTCGTGCGACTGGGTGGCATACCGAGTAGCGCGGAGATCACGTCTTGCGTGAGAATCTGCGGGAGCTGTGACGCTGTGGGCTGCGGCGAGTGGATCAGTTGCGCCGCAGCATGAAAGGTGGGAGACGTGGATTCGGAGGACTCGGGCTCAGAGGAGGATATATCGCTATGCTGATGTGCTTGGGCGAACGCCAGACGCGTGGACGGGGGCGCAGATGGAGGTGGGGGGAACGGCTCCGAGCTCACGTGATGGAGTGGGGGAGGTGTTGGCGCCGGGAAGCCAGGCGGGGGAGGTGTGGCGGAAGCAAAGATAGTATCAAGGAGGGCCTTGCCCTTGGTGGTGGTGGTAGTCGGTTCGTTCACAAGGGTGGAAGCAGGGGTGGACGAGGCAGAGGCAAAAAGAGTCGCCATGGTCACTTTGCCGTTGTTGGGCGTTGGGGCCGGAGAGGCGGACGGGATGAGTTTCGAGAACAACTTGTCCAAGTCTGATACCGTCCCATTGGTGGCATTAGTTGGGGGCTGACTTGCGCTGCCTTGTTGTGAGAGAGTCGCAGAAGAGGCATCTGTAGGCGATATTGCGCCCGCCTCCTGGAATCCCACGTCAGTCGAATTGGGGTGTTGTACGCGGGGCGGAGGCCGATCCAAATTGTACGGATACGGCTCGCCTTTCCGAATGAAGGTCATCAGTCTGGAAGGGGAGAAGGTTGATTCAGCTCGAAGGTTGAAAACAGTCAGCGGAGTGAGCAACTCGCCGCTCTATGGTATCCGACAACGGTTCGTGTTGTTCGGAGTCGGAGCCCAAAAACCAGAACATGACGGTCTCGTACGGACCCTTGTCCGGTATTTGATTGAGGAGATAGCGCCAGTTGGTGAGCGGATCGTTGGCAGATGGAGGACGGCGGTAGGTGTCCGTGTAGCTCTCGGTGAACGATATGGAGGCCGATCTGGCCATGGCGAGGCGCTTGGCGGTGAATTCAGGATAGGAGCGATACATGAGGTATTCTCCTTCAGCTTGTACTTCGTCTTCGGGATGGATGGGATGAATGTAGTCGTGCATCCCTGCGCGATTGAGAATGAAGAGGCCGTAAGGGGGATACGCAGCTCTGAGAGGTCGGAATTGTGAGCAGAGGGAGGACGATTCGGATAATAGGACATTGATACGCACCGCTCAAAGAGAAAAGATGCGCCCTCGAAACCATCCTTTTGCCACTTTCCGTCGTGTAGTCGGTATAAACAAATGTGGCTGAACTGGTCGATGATGGAGAATATGGTCGGATCTATGCGACGTAGGCTGTTCAGATTCTTCTGATATCGATCAGCGGCGGTCAGGGAGGTGGTGGAGGTGGTGGTAGCTGTAGTTGTAGTGGTAGTAGTGTCGGTGGTGCCCTGTACTTGTTGTGGTGGCGGGGGATGAGTAGGGGACGTGTCTGACTGGGGTTGGGGTCGGGACTTTGGAGGGGACATGGGAGTAGGTTTTGAGCGTTTGGAAGAGCCGTTAGAGGCTAAGCGAGACCGCCTAGAGGGCTTCATTGTTGTCGGTAACGGTATCGAGAGTGAAAGGAGGGTGTCAAAAGGGTTCCGCCGACCAAACGCCGCAGTCTGGTTGCCTTTTCCGTTTCCGACGACTCGACTAGTGTACTGTACTGCTAGAGTTGACCGCATTCTGCAGCTTTTTGACCCATTTCACGTCCCTCTGCACCTGTTCCTCTCGCGTACGCCGCCTCCGCCTATTCAAATGGCCCCAATCCTCCCCAACCCCAACTTCGGCACCGAACACGACCTCATTACCCTTATCCACTCCTTTCGACGGAGACTTTGTTTTGTCCGCCAGCTGCCACATCCACGTCGACAGCGGTTGCGCGAGGGACGCGGCCGAGGTCTTCTTGAGTTTCGCCTTGGACATCGTCGCCTTGCGCTGCTCGATTTCCTCGGGGGACAACACCCGTTTTATATGTACCTTTTTGATGTCCCGCGTGCGAACGAGGTCCTCCAAGACCGTTCGTTTCAGGTAGCTGCGACCGGAAATTGTATATTGGTCCCACAATAGCAGCAAACGCAGTATGGCCAAACGCACCTTAGAGATCGAATGGGGTGTTCTGGGTGTGGGGGACTAGGCTTTAAGTTCTTCAGATGCCGTGCCCAGGGCGTAAGAGGTTCTCCATTTGCCCCCGGTGATGCTGGCACCTTGACGGCCTTTTCGAAGAGGTCGCGCGTGGAAATGGGCGAGTTGTGAGACCTGATGACACCCAATATGATCTTACGAGCCTCCGAAGATGTCTGTTTTGGCCATGCCAGGAGTTGTTGTGCGGCCATGGCCATGAATGAGCGAGGCGAGCAAGTGAACAACAAAACACAAGTTGGTCACGTGGAAGTGGAAAGTAACAAATTATTGCATATTGCGCGGTGCACGGACAAGACAACATAATTAACAGCACGATACGTTACTACACCTTCCACTCCTCATCCTCTGGCCTAAAGTTCTTCGCCATATCCCAGTAACTCATCAACTTCGTCCCAAGCGCATCCCGCGCCGCAGAGTCGGTTGGGCAGGTCTTCGGTCTGAAGTTCGTGAAACCACGTTCCCGAATGGGGCCTTCCCACACCATGTCGCACCTGTTACCCTCGAGCGATACCTCCCCACTAGACGGCCCAGCTCGCTCTTTGCCCGTCCCGCTTCCCTCGCCTTCATCGCCCTCCTCGCCCGAAGCTGGCTCCACCTCTTCCTCGCCTCGGGCCCGTGCGGCTTCTGTCCACGCAATCCGGTGTAGCATCAATCGCTTGTAGCTTCTCATGAACTTTGCCGCCCCTTCAACGTAGACCATGCTGAACGCAGGATTGAAGATCACGAGCCCAGAAAGATGGAGCTGCTCGGCGTTCTTTCGCACTTTGAATCG
>Ga0307512_10005307_pt1 | contig 13514 bp, 19 predicted proteins | sample 14_EM_MG_FD_200267 | JGI IMG/M metagenome (GOLD analysis project Ga0307512, IMG submission 200267) | Populus trichocarpa ectomycorrhiza microbial communities from riparian zone in the Pacific Northwest, United States - 14_EM | ecosystem: Host-associated > Plants > Roots > Unclassified | place... | reverse complement strand
GTCGCTTCATGGCTCCATTCCATCCACCCATCCATCCATCCACCATCCATCCATCCACCATCCATCCATCCATCCATCCATCCACATCCATCCACATCCATCCATCCATCCATCCGGCGCCCGGTGACTCGGAGACCGGAGTTAATATCTGGTATCAAGAAACTCTAAACTCCACACACACTCGCGCTAATCTACAGCCAATCCGCAGCCAGAGCGGTCGATACTGCATATATTCTTCTGTGACATGTGCGATAGCATCTTCCAGAAAACACCGGCGCACGCGAGACAAGACACAACGCCATGCCGGCTCGCCGAGCATTTTCCCTGCCAACTGTACATACATATGTACAGAGAATGTATGCAAGCCGACTGGTTGCTGTGGGGCAGGGTCGGCTCTCGGCTGCGAACCGATTGTAACACCGAGATACGAATGCCTACGTGGCCGGGCCCGATCGATATGACTCCTGCCACCCATCAGCACGGCCCTTTATTTAAGCAGATGGGTGGATGGGTGAGTGGATGGATGGATGGATGGCCGGATGGATGGATGGCCGGCTGGATGGCTCGCTGGCTAGATGAAGCCGCACGCGCGTAGAAGCGGAGATAAACTCGCCGGCGCCATGATTCCACGTTTCGTGAGTCAAAAAGTCGTCATCGTATCTGCGCGTACATGCGCACTCGACACATCGCGGCAACGCGCAAACCCACCAGCTTGCGCACATTACTTCCTTATTCTACAAGAGGAGCCGGAGACATTCGACGCTGTTGCACTGCAGGAGGAAGAGGCCGCGGCCAAGGCGGAAGCGGAGGCAGAGCGCTGAACTGCTGTATAACTCGAAGAATGCGGTGGTCCGTTGCCCAATGCTGCGCTGCAGAGAGCTAGGCTAGGCGCCATCGAGATCCGGTGGTGCCCAGCCCACAAGGGCGTCCTCCGGGAACGAGAAGGCCGACAAAATAGAAGTGGGCCGAAACCCGGCGCTGGGCGGGCGGGCAGGACAAGCTGCCGAGCAAGCAGCGGCCGGACAGGACATTGGACTAGGCTCTACCTGCTGAAAATGCGTCACTGCCTCGCCGGCCAGTAGTTACCTGAAGTGGACGGGGAACCGGTCCACCGTCAAAGTGTTGGCGGTGTCTGTATAGGATGCAGACTCGGGAGCACGTCTTCAAAAACCTCCCCCACTGGAAAGTTCAACAGAAGATCCTATGGGCGAAGTTCCGGAAGGGGACCGGAAGAGGGAAGGTCCGGTTCAAGGCTCGGGACTCCTCGCCGACGGAAGGTGCAGCCAGGCGGTTCCGGACTTCCTCTCCACCACGGATGTGGGACCCGCCCAGCCCCCGGCTGAGGATGACGCACAGAGTGAAGCGTCGAAGTAGGAACTCCGGGGGCGGAGGGAAAGGGAAGAGGAGTGGAGGCAGGAGGTCGCGGAGCTGGGCGTCGAGGGAGAGGAACAGCCGCTGATCCTCCCCACGCCCTCCTTCATGGCCTTGCGGACGAGGAGGCGGCAGAGGCGGTTTCTTTCGTTTGTGGTTTCCTTTGTGGTTTCCTTTGCAATTCCATAGGTGCGCTCAATCACTTTTGGGACAGCCACCTGCGGACTGATCGAGGTTGGGGTCGGACAGTGGATTGTTTGCTACCGCTATGATCTAGATAGGCCGCACGCGACCAATGAATAAATAAATAAAAAAGCACATACTTCCTTACGCATACATACCCCGACGCGACGCACCCGTAACGAGTGCGGAATGCCGAGGTCTCGGGGGTGCTACTCCGGAACCTCACACGAGGCCAGCTGTCGGGGCTTCTCCTTCCGTTTCCTGCTCAACCCGTACGCACGCACTGGAGAAGCGGAACTCGCACGACCACTTCCGATTCCGCACATGCATCGTAGCGCGAGGCCGCCCACTGCAATATAAACACTGGATACCCTCCGTACGCCCGCTCGATCGCTCGATCTACGCAGATGGAGTACTTCCGACGGACAGGCGTCCTGCATACGGGGCGGGGCGGGCAAGGCGGACGGTGGAGGACGGCCGACTATGATACGTCCGGAAATAGCAAGTGCGGTTGGTAGTAAGTTAGATTACAGTACAGAGTGGGCCACAGGTAGGGAGGGAAATGCCCAAAGATCAGTGTGGAATCCCTCTGGCTGGACTGCGGCCCACCCGTACGACGCTGCTTTGGACGGCGACGATTGGTGTGGACCGAGTACACCGGGCCCTCCGCTCTCCGCCCGTCTACTTCTCGCTCCCCACCCACCGAAGCTCCTCCCCCATATGCTCGAGTCCCGTGTGCCTCCCGCCGTGCTCGACCAGGCCCTTCGCCACATCTCTCGCCGACCTGATACAGTCGTTCATCCCGACGCCCTTGTAGCTCGCTCCGGCGACGCTAAGACGTCCGTCGAACGTGTCCAGCAGCGCTTTCTTGGCGGTCTGGAGCCTCTCGTCGTGGCCGACGTTGTACTGGGGGATGCAGTCCCTGTTCAGCGCGGCATTTGCCGCGAGCGGCTCTTCGTCGATGTTGAGGTGGCGCCGCAAGACGTCGCGGGCCATGCGCACGCCCTCGGCGTCCGACGGGAACGACGTGCGGCCGTTCCAGTGGTGGCCGCCAAGCATGACCGTGACCTTTGTCCCAGTCTCCGATGGCTGCGGAGTGGCACACGAGTCGAAGATCACGCCGAGCGCATCGTGGGGATTTGACGACGCCGGAATGGATTTCGGAAGGAGATAGCCGAACCCTTGGACCGGCAACAGGTTGGACGTCGCGAAGTAGAGGTTGGCCACGAGAACCGTGACGGCTTCGATCCGTGCGAGCGCCGGGATCCGATGTGCGGGCGAGAGGAGAGAGTTGGTGGCGGGAGCGTAGAGGGTGGAAACGACGTGGGAGTGCCTCCCCCCAGCGAGCGAGAACGGAAGGCCGGTGTCGTCCGGGGAGTACTCGATGCCGCCAACGTCGGCGGATGTTGCGATGGAGACGTTGGGATTTCGGCTGAGCTCCGCGACGAGTGCTCGGCTGAGCGTCTCGATGCCGTCCTTGAACGAGTACACGCTCGCATTCTTGATCTTCTCCATGAGCTCGGCATTGTCCGGGGTGAGCTCGGCCCGCAACGCCGCATCGTCGGCGATCTCGGCCTTGTTCTTCGTGGCCAACATCCCGCGGATCAGAGATCCGTGAACCGTCTCGTCCCGCCACAGCTTAGGAAAAAGCGACTTGACGCTGAGACGGTCGACATCGCCGGCGTAGATCCCGTGCAGAACCGCAGAGAGCAAGTTCCGGGCAAGGTTGGGCCCGAAGCGCCGGCTCATGAACGCTCCGACCGACTCGTCCCGGAGATCCGGCGAGCGTCGTTTGCGGAATGGCTCCTTCAGGATGCCGCTGACAACACCCTTCATCACGGGAAGCCTTGGCGCGAGCATCGCCGACGCCACACTGTTCGGCAGCTGGTTGAGGCGGTCGGGATAGTAGATGAACCGGCTCCGAGCAGCAGGAGAAGTCTTCGAGATGATCGCCATCTCGTCTTCGAGCTTCAGCTGTCGGATCTAAAACCATGTGAGCCCGCCGTTGACCGAGCATCCGTTTGTCCACACCGCACCATATCCAGGGTGACCAGCCCAGCGACCGACCACGGCCGCAGAGTCCTCGGGCCCTGTTCGAACAGCACACTGCCCCCATTGTACTCGACCCGTTTCGAATTGAGCCACCCGCCCAACCTTCCCGACTTCTCGTACAGCGTGATCGGAACCGTCGGCGCAAGCTTCGAGAGATACCACGCCGCCGACAGCCCGGTGATGCCGCCACCTATGAGACGCCAGTCGTCAGCACATCCGGAAGCTCCTCCAGGCACGGTCGGAGGGTGAAGGATGAACCCAGAACTGCGACTGACTTGATCTTCTCCTTCCGGGAATCATCGCGTGTCGTCGAGTAGTGCCGTCGTGCAGCAGCAGCCACGAAATTCCGGCATCGAGGAGCCCGCAGCGGGCAGCGGGTAGTTGTGCGGTGCAGGCTCGTCGTAGCGTTCCCCAACATGGTGACCCTCTGTCGTTCTCAGCAGGCTATGTAGACTGTCTGACGGCGGCGGGGTAGTCTACATATGTAGATAGTAGGTTTAGCATGGCTAGGGTGTGTGTGGCTGGTTTAGTATGGTGGCGGCTACTTGGGGAAAGAGAAGCTAGCTCCCACACAAACAAAATCCTCTCAGCAACAACCACCGAAACTTGGACACGCCTACTTGGACCTGGTTACGCTTCTCCCAGAACAAACACTTCAACCCCTTTGATGTGTTGCGACTACCGCTTTTTCTAATACTCGCTGTCACCACCACCACAACACCACCAAAAGCTCTCTGGTTTTGCAATATCTCCTAGCAGACAATGGCGGAGACAGCACAGGCAGCGCGGTCGCTTGTAACATTCTCCCCACCCGCCTCTCCACTATGGCAGCTAAACCCATCCCGCCACAGTACCGCAACCTTCTCCGCTTCTCAAATCGGTTCGCAGCATACAACTTTCGCGAATACGCCAAGCGGCGCTCGCGTGATGCGTTCCGCGAGCACCGCCAGGAGCGGGATCCCCAGCGGATCCAGGAGCTGCTCGCGCGCGGCCAGAAGGACCTCAAAGTGCTACAGGTACGTTTGCGCAGGGGATTGCGAACCGAAGGAGAGGGGGGGAAATGCTGACAGCCGGGACAGAGACAGACGATGCTGAGCCAATACTTCCAACTGGATCGATTGGTCGTCGAGGGCGGCGTTTCGGGTGGACAGAAGGGCCGCAAGGGCGATATCGCTAGACTGAAGGATACTGGGTACGCCCCGCTATCCCTCCCTCCAGACCGCCTCAAAAATGGGTAACTGACAGATGGATGGCGCACAAGTTGGGACTAAGCAATCAAGAGACTCGCACCTTTTCGCTGGAGATCGGCTTTTCTGGCTTCTTGCATGCATGGCATTGAGTGAAACGAAACCCCTACCCCCTCTATCCACCCCCACGTGTAACTTGGTAAAAATGAGAACCGACCCTCCTGTTTTCCCATCATCTCCGAACTTTCCTCTTCTTCAATGGATGGCCTGCGTCACGGTAGAAGGGCTCTTTGTACATACAATACATACAATACACCATATACGCACACATCACACCTAAACGTGTAGCTATACCTTCCTCTCACTCTTGATGGAAATCCGAAGCTTAACCGTATTCACCCCGCTATCGGAAAATGCGCGATGAATATTCGACGATGGAGAAAGAACCCTCAACGGAGGGAAACAGGGTTTTTTTGTGTGGTTAGCAAGGAAAAAAAATCATCACCGCTTGGGACATACACCTCCTGCCTGATATTCCTACCGCCACTGTGGTCCAGGAGACGAGACGGACGGAAATGCTGGCTGACTCTACTGATGGTGGCCCCTTGTAGAGGGCTACATAGGCAAAGATACGAGCATGCCGTCGGGTCCCTGGCCTTGAATATGGCGCTCGGCAGTTGCGGGCAGCAGAAGTCACATGGCTTTCTTTCTTTCGATGGCAATCACCTGGCAAAGAGAACACGAGTTATTTGAACAACCGCCACCCGTACACCAGAAGTTCATTCTCCCGGGTACATTTTGCCCACATTATAGCATGAAATAAGTCCAGATTTTTCTTTTTTACGCCATCAAGAGAGGGTATTAATCTGTAGGAGAGAATGGCCCGATTATTTAACCTCAAGGAGTTTCACTGCTTCTGCGTCAGCCATATTCGTGGATGTATATGCAACAGCTTTTGGGAATATGGACTCACCGTCAAAACACAAGGTAGAGTTGGCAGGGATGCCAGGGAGAGCCTTGTTTCCATATCCCATACTGGCGGGAATAGTAATACGGCGCTCACCGCCGACCTTCATACCAACGAGTCCAATGTCCCAGCCCTTGATAACCTCGCCCTTACCGAGGCGAAAGGTGAAAGGCTTTCCCAGAGTGTTCTTATCGAAGACCTTGCCGTTCTTGTCGTTCAGCTTTCCGATGTAGCGCATACCAAGCTTGTTGCCCTTCTTGCAGACAGGCCCGGTACCGATGGTCTTATCTTCGATGGTGATGCCCTGAACAACCCTGGTGGAAGGCACCGCCTCGGGGTTCTTCTCGACAGCCTTCTTCTCGGGAGCCTGCTTTGTCGCAGGCTTCTCGGGAGTCTGCTTGGCGTCCTTCTTGCTGTTAGTGGGGCCCTGTTCGATAGGCTTTGCAAACTGGACCTTTTTCTTGGAGTCGGGGGTCTCGGCAGCGGCAGCGACAGCCTTTCCGTCATTGGCCTTCAGTTTCTTCAGCTGCTTCTTGGACAGCTTGGGCCCTTCAGGCTTAGCTGCGATGGAGTCAGCATACACCATTCGACACAGGCGGTTAACACCTACCCTCCTCCTCCTCGGCAGCACGCTTCAGACTCTTCTTCTCGGCCTTGGTAAGCTTCTTCACGGCCTCCCTCTTGGGAGCCTCCTCCTCCTCCTCCTCCTCCTCGGAGCGGATCTCAGTGACACGCGGTTCCTCAACGTCGTCAAGTTCGTCCTCGGACTCAGATCCTGCCATGAGATTCATAAGCTCTTCCTCATCAGGAGGAAGATCGTAATCGTCGTCGTCGCTGTTGCTCTCCCCGTCCGAGTATTCCTCGTTGCCGTCCTCGCCAAGAGGGACGATGTAATTTCCAGAAATGGAGACGTCATAGTTACCATCGACCTTGAAGAAGACCTCCTCTTCCTCACTGATGATGATGTCGAGGGGCTGCTGGTAGGTCTAAAAATAGTCAGCGCCAATGCAAGTACTCGGATCGGAAGTACCAGTTGTGCGCACCTTATCGGTGTCCAAGGTGCAGATGACAAACTCCTCGGTCTCAAAACCCTCGTGCTCCTCATCATCGCTATCATCACCCTTGGCGTCAACACCCACACCACTCTCCCCCGCGGCCTTGAGAGTCTTCTGGATAGCCTTGTCGGTCTGCTTCAGCATCTGGGAAATCCGGCAGAGCGAAGCCTGCTTCTCCTCATCATCCTGATTATCATCGCCCTCACTGTCGTCCTCGTCGAAATCAAGAGGGCGACGGATGATCTTCAAGGTGGCGCGCTTAGGTTTACTCTCGTCAATAGGCTTCGCAGTGGGGTCAATGGCAGCCATTGTCAGACGGAACTGTGACGCGAGAAGAGATTGTCAGTACGAGAGTCCCTACGAAACCGTTGAATACAAACACGTACCATGTGAACACCAGGAAGCTCAGACGCCGCGATGGTAGGTTCATCACCGGCAGGGACCATGAGGCCCCAAAAAGCGACGGATCGAGCACCAGCAGACATTGTGGCGATCGTGGGTAGTTAGAGTAGAGGATGGTAACTTGGGGGTGGAGAGTAGATGTGGAAGGCAGGAAGGTGGAAGGATGGAGACGAGAACGCTGCGAAAAAAAAAGTTCAGGTGCGGATTTTATTTGCAGCTAACGCTAACGCGTAGATGCTGAGCCCCGACGGTGCCAAGATTTTCCCCACTAACGGGAAGCGGTGGACCCTTGTCAGTTCCGAAGAGATACTAGCTCATTATGGCTCACTGATTCTCAACAATGGTGACCACATATCAAAAGACGCTAAACGCGCATCCTCCTGATGCGTGTCCAGCAGGAAAATTACGTTTTTATACCCCCTTCACTACTGTGTGGGTAGGTCGCACACGATTAACAAATTAAAAAAAAAATCAAAATCGAGCAATCTATCCCGCTACAAAGATACAACAGTTTTACTGTCTCAACAAGAAAGAAAGTCAAACAACCTACTCACGCCAATGAAGTTAAGGTTTTAAAGATGGGGTAGATACATACAGTACCAAAATTGGTAAAATTGACACCGAGCTAACACCGCGAGCCGGTGTCGCCACCAACATCTCACAGTAACGGGTTTTTTTAGAATATATCAACGTAATGATGCTCTCTTATTGGGTATTCGGTATCGCCACTGGCTTCCGACAAACCCGAATTGTAGTTGAATGCGGATTTGCAAAAACTCCTGGTCAACAATTGGCATCTCGTCACCCAGTTTTGAGTCTGAACCAGAATTGTAATCAAGAGCGGATTGTAAGGTATAAGGCTTCTGCTGAATACCCAAACAACACTGGTGTGGAAGGAGAGCGGGAGGGGGAAGATGCGGTCCAAGATCCGGGACCTCCTCCCCGATATGAGGTGCAGTCAGGCGGTACTGGACCTCCTCCACCACGGATGTGGGAAGGCTAGTGCCGGCGGAATGCTGAGGCCGAGGAGTTGGGTGAGGAATAACCTCTTTTCTCCCCACGCCCACCTTCATGGCATCCGCGGAAGAGGCTAAGGGGCGGGTCTCGATTTCCTTTGTTCTTTCTTTTCTCTCTTTCCTGTGATTCCTTTGGTTTCCTGGGACAAGCCTGGGCGGGGCGAAGGGGAGCTCGCAACGTGCCGCCCAGAACTGATGTACCTGGATCCGGAGCCGGTTCTTGATGACTCCGCAGGTGTTTTGAGTAAGGATTCAAGCCAGGATTATTTTGATTTACAGCAGAAACAAGCGAAATATAAGATCCAACTGGCATGGCCCATTCAAAAAAGACGGACATTATCGTAGTACAAGGCTGGTAGCCTAACGCCCAGAAAATTCTCATGATTTCTATAATGCTTCCTCTCGTTCCTTACTCACGCCCGAACCTCGCTCGTGCCCGAACCCACCCCTAGCGCTCTCACCCGCGGCGCTCATGCCCGATTCCTCGTTCCTCATTTCTGGTGTTCGCGCTCGCGCCCGATTCCTTGCTCTCGGCGTTAGCGGCTCCTCGCTCCTGGTCACAAGTACCTTGAGCCCCCGAATCCTCGCTAACGCCTTCAGCCTCGGTCTGAACCTCCAAGCCTGCGGTTGCAGTTATGCTCAAAGGGAGCTGCTAGTGTTTGCGCTCCACCACCAGGCAGACTCATCCAGGAAAAAAATGCAGGTTGCATGGTTCGATAGCCTCGATTGGTAGAATAAAGTCAGCGTTCCCTAGTTTGAAGACATCGTAAGCCAAGGGAGGATATGGGAAATGTTTCCTGACCGTAAATCGGCTCACGCATGTCCTTGTATGATGCGCTCCTTCCTTCCTGCTGCCGGAGCTATTATTTGCATTATTTTTTTATGTTCATTCACTCGCATGCAATCTCATATATGATCATGGGGAGCCTGAGAGCTCTCAGGATTGAGGGGGAGAAAGAGTGGATTAACATCCCCAGGGCCCGAGAAGCCTAAAAGGAGCGAGGTACCTCAAGGCGCCGGTAGGCGAATAGGCTACCTATGCTACGAGCATCACACTCTCCTTCTAGGATTAATGGTTCTGGCACGAGATGGTATCTTCACTCCAAAACCTCCTCTGGGTGAGTTTTCTTCTGTCATCCCAGGACAGTTGTCGATTTCTCATCTGTCGAGTTTCCGGGGACAGTGGAGAGTTTTCATACGACATCCCTAGGCCGTGGAAAATCCTTTCTGACGCCTCATCAGGAGATAGACCTCTCCAGGCGGATGAATTTGGTCGGGTTCCAAAGTACCTCAAGGCGTCGCTCTCCTATCTATGCGCATGAGCATAACACGGTTCCGTCATCGCTTTCCCATAACAGAGCGAGTTTTAGGGCTTCTCGGGCCCCTATTATGATGTATCTATTCGATCTCCCGATGGGAAGCGAGGGTAGATGCTGGCAAGCGGGTGATATCCTATGAATCTTAACGATTTTGAACGCTAACCCACAGACAAGTTGTGGAGCAAAGTAATCCAGTTTTGGCAACCACAGTTCATTGAAGGGTCATTCGGCGGCTTTCCTTAGCGTGTACCCTCTTCCTTAAATATCCCCCGGTCTTCTTCCTTTCTGTTCTCCTTCTCTCATCTACACTTCACTGCCCTCTATTCCTCCTCCTTTCGTTCCGCTTTCCTCTGCCTTTCCTCTATCTCCTCACAATCTTCTCTCCGTCTTCTTGATATCTCTCTTTGTCCTGTCGATTTTACTATCAACGGACGAAAGAATGAGGGTAATGCCTCCTGCTCTAGCTTTTAGACTGGACGCAACAGTGCATCTTAGAATTCCCGAGATCGTTGGCCCTGTGGTGATCGCGCACAGACAACAGTTTGCAACAAACGAAGACCAATTCGACGACGATGTTCTTTACCATATGGTTCTGAGCAAAGACACATTGGAGTTTCCACTCACGGCCACCGATCTGTTGAGCGAGTAAGTTTCCGCTGCACCCCCTAATCATCCGAAGAGGGGAGGTTTTCTAACTCACAGTTAGTATTGTTGGCCATTTCTCACAGTTGCGAGAATTTGATGAGATCCACATCCCAAAAAGCCTCACGGCTAACGTGATCAGCGAGTGCTTCACGGTACTCGATAGCCCCTTCGAGGATGACAGCATCTTCAAGATCCAGATGGGAGCTAGGCCCCGCGCGGTGACCGAAGACGCCAGATGGCAGTCAGTTCGTCCATACACCACCGAAGTTCGCCGAGCGAATCCCCGAGACTACGCGGTCCCCATGACTGGAACTCCCGATACGAGGAACGGCGGACAGGTCGTACAACGTCCGATGAGACCTTCGGACATGGCCGCGTTCAATTTGAACCGGCCGATACCAACCGTCCCAGTATTGAGGATCGTCAGTCATGGCAATTCCAGCGACCTCTCCTCCGAATCCCAGGCTTCCTCTGGGGGAGCATCGTCTCATAGTCGAATGCAGGCCAGACCGTGTGCTCAATCTGGAGGATTTTGCTAGGACTCTCCCGCCTCAGCCGGAGAATTTCGAGACACTCGAAAGTGTCGTTTCGAGCTCAGACATTCGTCTGTGGCGTTTCATGGCCTTCGTGAAGAAGGCCAACCTTCAAGCTCTCACTTTTCTTCCGTGTCCCCACGTCGCGGTGGCTAGCTTCCTGCAAAGCCACGGTGGGCAGGCTTGCGCTGACCGATATCATTTCAACCGCGTGTTTAACGCTTACACGAGACGGGAGTACGGCGACTGCGCCGTCCTGCCGTCTTGCTTCAGCAGGGATATCTGCGAGTACATTAATTACGAGTGGCTACGGCCGGTCGGTCCCCTCACGTACGAGGGGATAATTCAGCTGCCGCACGACGTAGAGCGGGACGCCCGCAACGGACGGGGCGGTGAGAGCAGTGCCGTAACAGAGGCCATCAGCAGCCTCCGGCTGAGGTCAAAGACAGCGCGAAGAATCCTGCGCAGTTGATGATGATGCTTCATTGATCGTGTGCGACCCTATTGGATCATGACGATATTATATACAGGAGAATCCTGCGCAGTGGATCCGGGCCGATCCGGAAGAATTCAACTTCCGAGTGATTGCAAAGTTTGATGTAGTCATGATCGACCGCAAGTACTTACCGCTGCCCATCTGGAGGATTTGCAACTGCTGACAGTCCAAAGCCCCGTGCGTGGCACATCCACACGAACCTCCCGTACCCAGTAATCTCCGATGTCAACATCGGTAAGTTGGCAATGAATAAGTTGCAGGACAGCGAGCTGCTGTTCTCATGGGTTACCGCACGCATCCACCCCACGGGGGTTAAGCTGCTCAAGCACTGGGGGTAAGTTTTGTTCCTTCATTCGCTCCATAGCTCAAAAAAACGTACTAATTCCTTCTAGGTACAAGTTCGTGAATAAGATAACCTGGAATAAGGTTAATCAAATTAGCTCTACCGTCGTAGCCGGTAGAACGGGTCATTGGCTCAACCACTAAGGAGTCTTGCCTTATTGGTGTCAAGGGAGAACCCGAGCTGCAACGGATGATGGATCTTGACACCATCGCTGAAGCTATCCGGGGAACCAGCCAGAAGCCAGGCACCGTATGTTTCTTCCCCCCTACTCCGCCTCCATATGATAGCTGAGCATGACAGATATACGGAATCATTGAGCGAATGACCGGCGCGACGGCGAGAAAGCTGGAATTGTTCGGAAGAGTGAACAATTTGCGCCCTGGATGGCTTAGTGAGTCTCCCCGTTTCCCGCCATTCAAATCACACGAATTAATCCCGCAATCAGCAACCGGCATTCAGCTTCCGGGTGTGAACCTCACGGAACCGGTTCTCAAGCGCAGATACCCGAGGTATCTGTGGCTCCAGGCTCATCCTACCGACGCCTTAGCCCTCCGTCGTTCCCGGGCCGACCCCACTGCTGAGGGGCGTGATCGGCCTGCGTCTCCGCTGCGCATGCATGGAGCTGCGCCAGACAGGTTACCCTGCGAATAGCCTATTTTTTTTTTGGTTTATTCATTACTCGCATGCGACCTATATAGATCATGGCGAGGAGTATTTACAGTCCGTTTCCTGTCCGCAGTCCGCGCAAGGCGGCTCGTCGTCGCAAGCTCCCCTTTTGCCCTCTGCCCAGGCCTGTCCCGCGAGAAAAGATGATTGCGTACCAAAGAAATCACAAAGGGAATGACAAAAAGGAAAGACCCAAAGGAAGCGTGGCTGGTAGAACCTTGACTGCGAATAGCCTATGCACTTGAAGTACAATAAGGAGCCAATAAAAACATTGGCTTATTTTGTAGTCGCTGCACAGTATAACTAAATAATAAATAAGGGTGCATGAAAGAGCTCTTTTCCATCCGTCCTTTTTTCTTTCTTCTTTCTTTCTTTTTTCTCTCCAGCACAGTAATACTTTGGATTATTCGCCAACATCACGACGGCGACGCATGCGGATAATAGACCGAAACTTAAATGCGTTCGTGCCCACAAGTATGTTACGTATGCCTGCTCTGCAGCCATACGCGGAACCCGTTGGTGCGGCCTTCAAACCCGGTCGGTGTGGGCAGGTGGGCTCGGGGGATTCGCACTGAGCTATTTTTTTTCCCGTGCTTTTGCTTGACGCAAACTCAAACTTGGGTAATGTGTACACCACCGTGTTGAAAAATCGCCGAGTGCACGACTCGAGAGCGGGAGATGTGGAAACCCTCAACCCTCAGCTACAGGTCCTCAGGTGGGAAAACACGTCGTAGTCTGCGCTGCAGGACCCCGTGGTCAAGCAGGAGCCCACATGTCGTTTAAATCTCGACTCTTGAGGGAAGCGCTGGCATAGACGTGATGGGGGGAGCCTCTTTTTTGGACGTCCGGCTTCCACAGAGGGGTCTTGCGGATACCGGGGTGCCTGCTTCAAAGTTAAGCGTAATTGTGGAGCCGCCACTTCGGGAAACCCTCGATATAGACTCCAGTAGGCAAACCATGATGCATAGGATTTCATAGTTTAGCTGGGTGCAGAGATTTTTCCGATCCATTATGCTTCGCGGACTGCTTCCGTCACCTTCCGCTAGGCGGATCACTTAAACCATCGCCAATTCCCCCTCTCCCCGAAGTCCCTTTGCAATTTCACCAGAGTCCCGCCTCCAATAGTGGCCCCAATTCAGTACTAAACATGAGATCTCACTCGCTCGTGCTGGCCTATGCAGCGGCCGCCCAAGCCCTCACGGTCCCAGCGCGTCCGGAGAACCACCCGAACGAAAACGAGCTCCGTCGCATCCTCGAACTACCCAGCAGTCCCGGCTCC
>Ga0307512_10005306_pt1 | contig 13516 bp, 11 predicted proteins | sample 14_EM_MG_FD_200267 | JGI IMG/M metagenome (GOLD analysis project Ga0307512, IMG submission 200267) | Populus trichocarpa ectomycorrhiza microbial communities from riparian zone in the Pacific Northwest, United States - 14_EM | ecosystem: Host-associated > Plants > Roots > Unclassified | place... | reverse complement strand
GTCTCATCAAGGCTGGCGAGAATTTTTAGTGTGGATGGAGATATAGTATTAACCCCAGATAGGCAGGAGTAGTTCACACCCCTGAACTGCATCCTATGGCAGCAGGTCAGATCCCTGTACTGCATCCAATGGTAGCAGGTCACGACCCCTGCATGTGCATCCTATGGCAGGTCAGACCCCGGTTTCCACCCCCTGCAACTGCATCCTATGGCGTGTAACGTGCATCCCACCCATAGGCTGCAGTTGCAGGTTAGCTGACCTGCACTACTCCATAGACCTAGTACACTCTCTGTGCCGAGGTAGTGCACCTAACATTCATTTTGAAGACAGGAGCAGTGGATTAAGAGATCCTGCAATTGATGACGAGCATTGACCAAAAGACAGGATTTTGGAGATTATTATTATATATATCTATGTATTATTAAAGAACAATGTAGTTATCAAGAAAAGTATAAATGAAAACGTAAGAAAGACAGCCAAAACAACTTCAATAATAAACTGTGCCAAATTCAATGATTGCCTATTGTGGATACAGCCATGGCAAAATGAGCGTCAACGGAGCGTCAACAATTTTTGGTCATGCGTCCTGGGAAATCACACCTCAGATAAGTTGTCGTTACTCATAACGGTATTTTTGGCTGCCTTTATAGGCAAAATAGACTGCAATACCCTCCCTGCCCAATGATGAAAATGAGCGTCAAAGGAGCGTCAACGATTTATGGTCATGCGTCGTGGGAAATCACACCTCTGATAGGTTGTACTCAGTCATACAGGTATTTTCGGTGGCCTTTATAGGCAAAACATATTGCAATACCCTCCATGCCCCATCATGAAAATGAGCGTCAACGGAGTGTCAACAATTTTTGGTCAGGAGTCCTGGGAAATCACACCTCCAATAGGCTGCAGTCAGTCATAAAGGACTTATTGGCTGCCTGTATAGGCAAAACAGATTGCAATACCCTCCCGGCCCAATCATGGAAATGAGCATCAACGGAGCATCAACAATTGTTGGTCATGTATCATGGGTAATCTGGGGGGCGACAGGTTGCATATTGCCATAAACTGATTATTGGCTGCCTTTATAGGCAAAAATATAAGTGAAATGCTTCCTGCCCCATCTTCAAAATGAGAGTCAACAGAGTGTCAACGATTGTTGGCCTTCCATCATGGTTAATCACAGCACGATGTGGCGGTTAGTGTCTATATACATCGTTTTGACTGTCATCATATGCTAAAAGGCTCAAGAATGCTTAGTGGTAGCTCTCTAAATGAAATAAGTTGTTACTGTCCTAGAGAATGTGGCTAGAATATCCCGTACATATCTGCCTATAAAGGCTGCCATTTCCTTCATTATGGATGCTTTTGATCAAGCACCACTCATATTACTGAAGATGCATGACGGAATATCATTGACGCTCTGTTGACATTCTATTAACGCTCATTTTCAGGATGTGGTTGGGCGCGTGAGTTTCCGTGTTTTGCACATCAAGGCGGCTAATACGCCGAAAATGAATCGTGACATACCAATGTCAATACTTGACGATTAGCAGTACCATATCTGAATGCCACCATAAATGTGAAACCCGAAACACAGAACCGGATATTGGACCCAACGGGTCTAGTCAAACCCGGCGAAACCCGCGGGTTGACGGGTACGGGACCGGGTTTGGCCTGCCAAGTGTCAGCGGTGCAGTTTTTTGGCCGGGTTTGGAACCGAACCGACCCGTTTTTGCGGTCCAAACCTGGTCCGCTGGCACTTTACCCGGACCTGTTGTTAACACTATCGGAGCGTCATCATTCGTGTGCAGCTGAACAACAACCGGAACCCTCGATTCGGATATGCCCTACTTCGTTTCCCAAGCACGGAAGTAGTCAGCTGCATCCTCCCATCCGGGTTGAGTCAGTTCGTGGAGCTTCACCTGCTTCTGCCAAAACCTCTCCATGCGCTGCAGTTCTGTTTTGGTGATTGTGCCCATCACCCAGCCGGGTTCGTCATCATTGCTCAGCATTCCCTGCTCAGTCTCTTAATCATCCTCGTCTTCACCATACTCCCCATCGTTGGAACTTGCAAAATCACTTACACTGTCTCCGATAGCAACAAGCATCTCCTCAAGCATCCTTTCGGGCTCACTGGACGTCAATCCTGCGATTTCAGCATGCGTTATATGGTCCTGCTCTTGTTGAACCGCTGCCTCTGCGTCTTCAACTCACTTTCTTGTGCCAGCAGTTTCTCTCTCAACATAATACTCAATCCATTTCTCTTTCTCTTCATGGCATAAGAACTGCGTTTCTCGTCGCATTTCCGCCGAAAGCTTCTTTTTGGATATCAAGCTGCGCAATTCCCCAAGGGCTCGGACTCTCTCCACCTCCAGACTGCTCTTGCCTTCATTCGCTCGATGACGTCGTTGGGTTGACCGCTTTGTTGATTTGCCGTATCTGCCTGCCGGGAGTGGCAAAACGTTCTTTTCCACAGCATTGACCATTGTAGTTTGCGTGGACTTTGTTGTTGGGTGAGATGTTGGATGTTGCAAGTTATGGACATTAGGGAGGCAAGCTGCGTCTTTTATGTCAAGGTTGGTACGTTTACTCATCTTGAACAAAGCAAAATCTCCCTCTTGAATGTCAAGAAATCAGGAATAGAGACGCTAACTGTACGATATGACATGAATGTTAGCGTCATTTTCATGTAATATCCCGGGGATCATTTGAGACAAACATCAGCAGACGTCATTCCCCTTGAACTGCATCCTATTAATATCCAGCAATGGAGCGATTCCTGGGGTCTTACACTGTAATTCATCCCTGTTGACAAACACACAACATCAGACCGACTCTTTGCAAATCGTGGGGTGGTGGGAAACCCCTGCAACATTCAGCCATACTCAGTAGGATTGATCTTGGGCATAACGATCATCTTGGCTGCTATTTAGTCCATTCTGACATGAAGCTAACTGTATAGTCCTCAGGGCTTCCCACTTCCTCTCGTTATCATCTTCCTCTCCTATTCCGCCCCAGCACATCATGTATACACAATCACCTCAGCCAGGTGAGAGCCGATCGAATAGTGGCAGATTGGCGTGCGCTACATCCAATACGGAAATTCTTTTCACACAATGAGAGCGCAGACACAAGTTAGTTCACCGCGACGCTGCCAATGCAGCCACCAATCATATGACCTAGGATGCACATTTAAAAATCGTCCGCAACACTAAAAGCAGGAAAAATTGGAAGCAGCATGCGGTGGGATATGAGTGCATCCATATCGAGGCAATCGGCAGTCAACTAACAATATAACATACAGCAGGCGTCCATGGAGTGCTACAAAACGAATCTATTGCTGCCCGTAACGGGAAACCTCCATGGTCGACGAAGGCACTTGTCCGTACAGTCTGCAAAATCGAACATCATGATGTTGTCAGCTCTGGGATTTTCACAGATGAATTTCCTGATGAGCATCCCCGAGAGTGGACGAAGCAGGCGGTAATCACCTTAGAGGAGGCTACAGAAGCGTATATGGTAGACGTGACAGCCGAATTTCGTTGTTAGAAGCGGCAACGTATGGGTTGTAGGTTTTCAACATGTCTGCAACTATGCCAAGGCAAGGAGGTTGGGTAGAGCTGGAATAGTCCGACATGAGCCTAGCGTTGAATATAGTCAAAATGGCCAAAGAAAGCTTTGCGAGCGCCGCAACCGAGGAAACGAGATATTTTATCAACAAATCACACGCCAAGGTCCGCGAAGAAAAGAACCGGGGTGTTGAGTTTCCTGGGCATAGGAAGGTAAAGGCTGCGATACAAAGTCACACGGCAATGCTTCGTCAAAAACCACAAGTCCGGCTGCCTTCCTGGCCAAAATGGCACCGCATAGAATCCATAGACACTCTGGAGAGGCAAAGGAACGGGTGCACCTCCTCCCGCCCGAGGCAAAGTGCGGACTCCAGAGCCGACTCCCAATCAGCCCGGCAGGCCACATGCCCCACCCGTCCCAACCGGTAACACATCCGGAGCTCAACCATCTGAAATAGTCAATTAGCCGGCCAGATATCGGTATTCGCATACACCTCTTCCGTTTGCGGCAATTTTCGATGATGATGAGGATACCCAGCACGATACCAACTTCGATCCAAACATGCTGACTGATGAAGCTTAGTACGCCATCTGTTGGGTGGTAATGCGGCTAACCTTCATTTTGAAGACAAAAGCAGGGGATTGAGCGATCATGCAACTGATGACGAGCAGTGACCGAAAGACACGGGATTTTGGAGAGTATTATTATATATATCTATGTGTTATTAAAACACAACGTAGTGATCAAGAAGAAACTCAATGAAAACGCTTGAAAAGCAGCCAAAACAATGTGAATGATGGACTGTGTCAAAGTAATTGATTGCATAGTGTGGATACAGCCATGGCAAAATGAGCATCAACGGAGCGTCAACAATTTTTGGTCATTCGTTCTGGGAAATCACACCTCCGATAGGTTGTTCTTAGTCATAACGGTTTTTTTGCCGGCCTTTATAAGCAAAACAGATTGCGATACCTTCCCTGCCCCATGATGAAAATTAGTGTCAACGGAGCGTCAACGATTGTTGGTCATGCATCTTGGGAAATCACACCTCCGATAGGTTGTAGTGAGTCGTAAAGTAATTTTTGCCTGCCTCTATATGCAAAACAGATTGCAATGACCTCCCTGCCCCATCATGAAAATGAGCGTCAACGGAACGTCAATGATTTTGGGTCATGCGCCCTGGGGAATCACACCTTCGGTAGGTTGTACACAGTCATAAAGGTATTTTTGCTGGCCTTTATAGTCAATCCCGATAGCAATACTCTCCCTGCCGCATCATGAAATTCAGCGTCGACGGAGCGTCAACGATATTTGGTCATCCATCTTCGGAAATCACACCTCCGATAAGTTGTAGTAAGTCATAAAGTAATTTTTGGCTGCCTTTTTAGGCAAACCAGAATGCAATACCCTCCCTGCCCCATCATGAAGATGAGCATCAATGGAGAGTCAACGATTTTTGGTCATGCGTCCTGGGAAATCACACCTCCCATAGGTTGTAGCCAGTCATAAAGGAATTTTTGGCGTCGTTTCTAGGCAAAACTGAGTGCAATACCCACCGTGCCCCATCATGAAAATGAGCGTCAACAGAGCTTCAACAATTGTTGGTCAGGTATCATGGGTAATCTGTGGGGCAACTGGTTGCACATTGTCATAAACTGATTATTGGCTGCCTTTGTAGGCAAAAATGGAAGCGAAACGCTTCCTGCCCCATCTTCGAACTGCACATCAACAGAGTGTCAAAGATTGTTGGCCTTCCATCGTGGTTAATCACAGCGCGATGTGGCGGTTATTGTCTATATACATCGTTTTGACTGTTGTTATACGCTAAAAGGCTCAAGAATACTTAGTGGTAGCTCTGTACATGAAATAAGTTGTTACTGTCCCGGAGGATGTGGATAGAATATACTGTACATATCTGCCTATAAAGTCTGCCATATCCTTCTTTATGGGTGTTTGTGATCAAGCACCACTCATATTACCGAAGATGCAAGACCAAATATCATGGATGCTCTGTTGACGCTCATTTTCAGAATGTTGTTGGGCATGTGAGTAGGCTTGTTTTGCACATCAAGGCGGCTAATACGTCGAAAATGAAGTGTGCAGTACCAATGTCAATATTTCACGATTCACAGTAGCATATCTGAAAGCGATCAGAAATGTGAAACCCAAAACGCAGAACCGGAGATTGAAACCGAAGGGACTAGGCAAACCCAGCGAAACCCGCGGGTTGAAGGGTACGGGTCTGGGGTTGGCCCGCCAAGAGTCAGCGGTTCAGGTTTCTAACTCATTCTGGAACCAAACTGACCTGTTTTTGCAGTCCAAACCCAGGCCGCTGGCGGGTTACCCGGACCCATTGCTAACACTAACTATGCTGACGTCACTCCAATGATGGGTATGCTGCATATTTCAGCATATATTCTTCATCCTTTTCGCAAGTTGCGATTGTTCAGGAAATGCGACAAGGGAATTGATATCAATCCTGAGGACAAAACTTCCAATACTTACCAATACCAACAGGCATGTTTGAAGTATTTGGAGAACAAATACTGCGCCAAACACAGATGATTGTCGGTTACTAAACATGGAAACCTACAGAGAAATAACCTCATCCATTCTGCAATGCCTTCTCAATCTGGTCAATCATGTTTTGATGCATTGGATTTGTCCAGTGGTGATGAACAATACTTAGCGCCTGAAAATGTGGCCGAAACAACACCCGGACTGAGTGATTGCTTATCACCCTTATGAGTAATAGTATTCGGTTCGACGGTGGACTGTTTAAAACTCAACTCGAACAAATGGGTACTGCCATGGAAAGTGAGTGCCGGGCATGATGAATTCGCTCTCGGAGAAACATCGACACATGACCATCAGACAACAAGTGTTTATTCACTCGGATCATAAAACGGTGTCATACCATTCGAAGAACCGCACCTTGACGCCAAAAGTGCTGAGGTGGCGAGAAAGAGTCCTGGCGGAACTGGACATAGAAATCCTGTACCGGCCGGGATCCGGGATGATGGCGGACGGGTTGACACGGCTGGAAAAGAAGCAAGGGGACGGGAGGTGTGAAGATTCTCTCCTCGGCCCGAGGTACTTCACTCAGGAAGCATGGGATGACATCGTACGATCTAGGCAGGCGGAAGGGGCCTAAGGAAGCCAATAAGGAGGCGTTGGACTTAAGACGGAATTAGGACTTAGGACTTAGGCGATAGGCGTTAGGCCTGTCGGGGTTAGGACTTAGGACATAGGCGATAGGCGTTAGGCCTGGCGGCGTTAGGACTTAAGACTTATGCATTAGGGGTTAGCCATTAGGACGTAGGCAATAGGCGATAGGCCGATCGGCGATAGGAAATAGGCGTTAGGACTTGCGCTGCCGATTAGTACAGTGAGTCCGAGCCGGGCGCTTATGCAAGGACGGAGAACAGGGGTCCGCATGAAGGAGTATGCATGAAGCATCCTTGCGGTTTCATAATGAAGGAATGGAAACTACTCGGGGACCGCAAGAGTGAGTCAGGAAACAACGGAACTTGCTATAAAAGCAGCTGGCCATTCCCGGACTACTAGGCGGTAAGTTGAATTTGTTGTTACTGGACAATATACTTGTTTAGGATATCCACCTTTACACGCTTACGCGGTTCGGAGTGAGGTGACAAATTCACATATCAAATTATTCCAGCATGATAGATGACGCTAGAAAATTTTTACACGCTGCCAGGCACTATTTTATTTCACCTCCTGAATCACCAGGGAACTGGGGGCTAATTAATCGAAATGTCAATGATTACCTCTCCGACCCGATGGAGATTACCTGTACATTCCGGTTCCGGACTATCACGGATCGGTTACAACAGCATAAGGAAACACACCCAAAGTACCCTGATCGCTCGGATGTGGCACACGACATATTCTCAATCATACCGCATGGTGTCGGAGTGGAGGCCAGTTTTCGACTTGGACGAGACTTTTTCGGCTGGAGGCAACCTTCAATAACTACAGGCAAGACCCTTCCGGAAAAGTATGTAGTAAGGCAGAATGCTAGTGCCAATGATGGGATATTGGCTGGCGATGACCCTGTATTGGATAGATCGGAAACCGATAACGACTTGGCATTAACCAGAGTGGCAGAGGAAAGGAAATTGCACAGAATGGCCAAGGTCCATGACTTTTTGAAGATGTGGCAGGGCAGCCAAAACCTACGTACTACACAGAAGGAATCACGCGCTCCAAACAAACAGATGACAGCCGTAGGATACATTTCAGATACGGAAGCAATCGTCAAAGCATCCTGATAACTCTTTCAACTTAATGGTGCAGCTGCATTTACATTGTCAGAAAAATCACCGTTGCCACCAGCTTTGACTGCGATGGAAACCACTGCAGGACGAACTCAGGTATCTAATGTTTGCTGAATACGGAGAATCGACCGTCATTCTATCGAAAGTAATGCCAACAGTGCACCCGAAAGCATTTCCGACACTGAATATTGGCTCAACTGGAATGGTGACTTGAATAATCCAACTGAGAGCTAACATGACAGTGAGGCAGACAATGAATTAGATGTAGAGCAAGACCATTGCTTCGAGGATTCGGCATCCCCTGAGCAGCAGGATCCGTGTGCCGCTCCAAATGTGCCCAGATTGATTTGGCCAGCAGGGTGGTCATAGAAAATGACTGAAAAGGGGTTGGTGACGGTCAATGCTACTGAAACAAGGAGGATCAGGGGAAACAGAAACAAGTAGGACACAATGGGACAATCTGATTTCAGGAGGTTCTTTAGATTGCTTGACCGAGAATTTCACTTAGAGAATTATGATGGGAGAATATTGACCAGTGATGTCTAAATGGTAGTTGATGAACACAAGCATAGCAGGCAAAATGCGTTATTCAACATGATACATACCTTTTCATACAATGATTGCAACCCATGCCAGAATATTACTAAGGCCACAGGATCCGGTCATAGTCAGCCCGGAAAGCATCCAATAAGTTTCGATAAGCTTTGGTACAATTATCAATGGCAGCCGATTTTGACTAGACATTACTTGACAATGAGTGTGAATGGAGCGTCAACGATTTTTGGTCTTGTACGTAACATGATTGAATATTCAATCGGTCACTGCCATATACAACCAACGTGTTGGCAGTCTTCATAGGGACAACAGTTAGCAACACAGTCACTGCCCCATTCTGGAAATGAGCAGCAACGGAGGGTCACCAATTTTCGGTCATGTACGTAAGGTAATTACAAATCAAACTGGTCGCTGATTCACATAACCATCGTATTGCCAGCCATTATAGGCAAATTAGTAAGCGACACAGTCACTGCCCCACTCTGAAAATGAGCATTAACGCAGTGTCAACGAACTTTGGTCATGAAAGTAAGGTAATCACCATTCAATTTGGTCACGAATACACATAACCAACATATTGGCAACATTTATCGGCAACAAAGAAATCGACACGGTCACTACCACATGCTGAGAATGAGCGTCAAGGGAGCGTCACCAAATTTCGGTCATGTATATAGGGTGATTACAAATCAATCAGGTCGCTCATTTTCCTAACCATCATATCGCCAGCCGTTATCGGCACAAACATAAGCGACAGAGTCACTGCCCCATTCTGTGAATGAGCGTCAACAGAGTGTCAACGAATTTTCGTCATGTCCGTAAGGTAATTATGATTCAATTTGGTCGAGAATACACATAACCAACCCATTGGCAGCCTACTTAGGCAAAAAAGTAAGCAATACGGTCACTGCTCCATTCTGAAAATGAGCGTCAATGGAGCGTCAACCAATTTTGGTCATGCATGTAATGTAATTACAATTCAATTTGGTCACAAATACACATAACCATCATATTGCGAACCTTTACAGTCAAAAGAGGGAGCGACACGGTCACTGCCCGTTTCTGAGTATGAGCGTCAACAGAGCATCAACAAATTTTGGTCATGTAAGTAAGGTAATTACGATTCAATGTGGTCGCGAATACACATAACCATTGTATTGCCAGCCTTTATATCCAGAAAAGGAAGCAACACGGTCACTTCCCGATTCTGAGAGTGAGTGTCAACGGAGCGACAATGGAGCGTCAATGATTTTGGGTCTTGCATCTTGGTTAATCTAAATGTCGCTTGGTGGTTCAGCTTCATATGCCAAGTAATGACCGTCTTTTTGGCCGAAATAGTACAACATTCCTTTGTTACCCCATCATTAAAAGAGCGTCACCACAGCTTCAACAGTTGTTGGTATTGCATATAGTGTAATCCGGGTATCGCGCAGATATTAGAGCTGATAACAGAACTATTGACAGCCTTGTAATGTAAAAACACAAAACAGACATGGAAAAATACTGATTCCAAAATAATCAATATTGCAATGTTGAAAATGCGGTTTTGATAAGATTCTATTATTATACAGCAAAAACAAGAGTATTATACGAATCGACAGATGGACCCACTGGACAACCCGCTGACAATCCGCACAATTCAGACGGGTTGTGAGATGTCCATCGAACCATACCCGAATCGACGGTTCACGTGTATTGACGACCCGGACCGCCAATTTGGAAACGGGTCGGTTCCGACCCGTACCCCGACCCGAAGGGCCGGTCCGGAACCGTTGCTCACACTACACAGGCAACGAAGAAGCTGGGAGACCTCTGGCAACACTATCCCGAACTCCAGGCAATCCTAAGCGATTCCAGCCGAAGTTAGAAGTGAATGCCATTGACAGCGATCGCCAACCAAACATCCACATATCCAGCGTTAACGAAGAGATGTCGTAATCGTGCATGCATCAAGCGAAACTGGAAGTCAAAAGCGATCAAGTTGTATACTGCCAGCGACTTCCAAGAAGCTGAACTGTTGTTAGATTACAGCTGCCCTCAGCTGTAAGAAGGAATCGACTACGAAGCCATGGGCCTGAAATGGTACCGTGGGTTAGTAATGCCACTTAGTTTTTACCCTGCCATGGATGACCGCGATCACGCCAATCAACTCCATACCATCTCACCATCAGTACTGTCTACCAACCATGGGACACCGCCTGCCGACCATGGGATACCCATACCACCTCCATCCCCCGATAAGAGCGAGATGCTTCCACCGCCAACCCCATCAACCACGGAAACGGAAATGGATGGGTGTAACATTGGATGGCTGTTGATTGACCTGGCCAAGGATGGATCTGAGGATGGAACCAGCACTCCCACCGAGGAAGAGGCCAGTCCAATCCCGCCAGCGCCCACTCAGAATGTAACTGAGACGACCCCGCCAGCTCCCGCCGACGAAGAGGCCGGGACACTTCCGCCATCTCCCCCCGAGATAGACGCTGGTACAATTCCGCCAACACCTACCCAGAAAGAAACCGATACAACCCCGCCAGCACCCACCGAGATTGAGGCCTGTACGACCCGAGAAAAGCCTACCCATCCTAAGCAGAAGGGCACCCGATAGCCCGACCGGCCTGCCACTCCCAGGAGCTAACGTACCAGTTCCGACAACAATACCACTCAGGATGAAGAATACACAAGCTGCTTCCTACAATGGCTCGGCCTTGACCACGACTACAAGAGAATGTTGGATGCCGAGGCGAAGATGTTGGCACACCACGAGACAAAAATGAGGACCACAGCCATACCTATCTTCCAAAAAGCAGTAACCGAAGACCCCGAGTTGTTTATAGAGGCCCGGGCACAAATCTCAGCAGCTGTGTACGCGATGCGTGGGAGGATAGTTCAATTCGATAATCAATTGAGCAACATGTCATACTTCCCAAGTGGTCAAGGAAAAAGGAAGGCAGACACGGAGGATGGCTGGAGAAAGCGGGTGTGCAAGGAGTGAGAGTCTTTTTGTTTTTCCTTTGGGTTTATGGTTTTCCTTTGGGTTCGTGGTTTTTGTCTAAGTCTATGTCTGTGTCTTCAATTTGGTTTATGTTATTCTTATGTTCTTTCCTTTGGGTCTATGTTACTCTGATGTTCTTTCGGGTTTGGGTATATGTTATTTTTATGTTCTTTCGAGTTTGGGTATAAGGTTATATGGGATGGAACAGGAGAGGTGTGCTTCGAACAAAGGGCCAGGGAGGAGTTGTGGCGGGAAAATCCATTTCTCACCACCACCGCCACTCAGCTTGGCAGTGGACTGAGCGATGGCAGGTGTGCGGAGATTCAGGGATGACGGAGATGAGCTGCGCGACAGGGGAGTATGGAGATGCAGGGGCAACGGAGATGGGCCGTGCGACTAGGAGTATATATTCGGAAGACCCCGGAGTAGATAGACTTCATCTCATCTTGTACCATCTTATCATACAACGAATTACACACTCTATCTTTCCCATCTTTTGATCTCACTCACTCTTTCCAAGATTTCGTAGATCCACGCAATTGCGTGGATCCTCACGGCCGGGTAGTATCATATCTTCTCACCCTCTTCCTACGCTCCTCGTGCCTGAACCGCTCTTTCTCACGAATTCCTTTTGGAATACCGCGAGAGGTGCGGCGGAGTGTTGATGATGGGCTCTCTGCCCTCTAGCTCCGCCATTTCACCACACCGGCCGGCCCGTAGTTGGGCCTGTGGCCTGCAGGCCGGGCCAGATGAGGCCGTTTGATTTTAGAAACTGTGCAGACCAGGCCGATGATTTGACAGCCTGGGCTATAACTGTGGGTGACTGGGTGCACTGTAGGCTTTTTAAAGCTTGTACATGAATGATCTAAATCCCCTGAAAGAACCTCGCCAGGATGCACTGAAGATTCTCAGCGTTTCTAGACATGTCAACTAAACAACAGAGTCTTAAGCGGAGCAAAACTCAACCTCTGGCCACGAAAGGGGTCTCGATGATTATATAATAGGGCCACTTGAATACTATAAGTCCTAGGAACGAGAGAGACTAATTTGTGGGTGCAAATTGGAATGTATGAGATGGAGTGTATGTTGATTGAATTGTATCAGGAATCGATGGCAAAGGACAAGTAGAGTAATGAAAGCATTGGTCGATGTACTACTAGTTGTTTAATTTCGAACTTTTATCCCGGACTACAGTTACCTGTAGACACCTGCAGTCAAACTGTGGGCTTTTCAAACCATGGTTTACCCAGGCGCCCACAGGTTTCTCCTGCTCAATGCTTGTGGGTGTGGGCTGTCCCTACGGCCTGGCCGGCGATGCGCGGGCCTGGCCGGGCTTACGCTCATACTGGCCGGCCTGGCCCATCAGGATTACTGAGAGCCACGCATCAGGGAACCGATTTCCGGGAGGAATAGTTTTTCACGGAAAGATTTTGGCTGATGGAAAACTCTGAGTGCGTGGAAGCTTTAGCTGATAGACGGCTCTAAGTCGGTGGAAGCTTTGATGCTGACGTTAGCGTAGCCAACCTGCTTGTCTAAGCATTTCTGGTACTATGACCACTATCACCGTCACCTTCAACACCTTCGCTATTATACCATAACCATCATCACCATCAGCCCCGGACTGAGTCCGCTCACATATGTCTACAATCAATGGGAAGCAGCCAGCAGAATATGCTGGAAAATCTGAGACGGAAATCTTCTCTCCCCAAGATTCAATTGTCTACCATTCATGCAGAATCAAAGTCTGCAATTGCCAACACCATGACCGTGCGGCATCATGAGATCTCGTCGTAGTGACCACACTAAAGATATATTTCAGACGGCGATATTTCTTGACATCATGATTTCGGCCAGGCTTCCCAATTGTCCGTCCCGTCCGGGCAAAAGTAAGCCCCGGACCAGACGACAATTTTCGGGGCAAGCAAACTAAGGACTGTTTAGGACTAGGGCAGCAGAGCCACGGACGAAAAGACCGTAGGGCCCTGCAGTCTAGCTCTGCGCACTGCGCACGGCGATACTATAATACAAACATGATAACATACAAACAAACAAGACCCTCTGCTCACTACCAAGCCTCCTCCATTCACAACTGTAGCTCCTC
>Ga0307512_10005305_pt1 | contig 13516 bp, 11 predicted proteins | sample 14_EM_MG_FD_200267 | JGI IMG/M metagenome (GOLD analysis project Ga0307512, IMG submission 200267) | Populus trichocarpa ectomycorrhiza microbial communities from riparian zone in the Pacific Northwest, United States - 14_EM | ecosystem: Host-associated > Plants > Roots > Unclassified | place... | reverse complement strand
TTCATGCAAACATTACATTCTGATCAGAGTTGAACTCAAATACTTAATTGGGAGTGGATATTTGAGGATATTTGATGGGGTATGCCAAGCCATCGAAATGGTTGAAGCTGTGGGTTGTCAGCCAATACAAATCCTCCTTAGAGGTACGTACCACAAGTCAACCAATGAGAATGATTCGAGCCGACAAAGCATGTGTATATATATTAGAATATAAGATCTGAGGCGTGTTACAACCCTGATACAAGCTCATTGTAACCGGGGGCTGTTGGTAAGGCACCTGTATATATCCCGAGTCTTTCTTCTCTTTTCTCTGTACCATAGTCTATACACAAGGTTCTTCCCATATCGCAACAGGGCCGCAAGGTTGGTGATAAGATGATTATTAATATACTAGGAGGAATGCTACAAGGGACGGTACCGACAAACCAATGGCAAATCCCAACCTCAAGCCAGGCTGTGAGCGCAAATCTGCGGACCAATCCAAAAGATTTCAGATTCATTTGGTTTTCCTGAGAGTTCTTAGAGACGTTTGATTTCCATGAGCTTGTACCCATTGTGTGGGCTCAGCTGCTGAACTTGATCCCAACGCAACGTTTATTTGTACTTCCTCTTCTAGCATGAGGCTGATAATTGCGAAGGTTCGAGCAGTGGAGGTTTCGGACGGAAAATATCTAGCTTAGAATGCCTACTTGCACTATAAGTTCGTTAAAGTCTTGCCTAGAAATTTTATTCAATGATGTATTGGGAAAGGCCAAAGGAGGCCTGGAAGAGGACGATGAGGAGAACTAGATAAAAGAGGTGATAACCAAGGAAAGGAGGACGGAACAAATGCTGTACCCGTCACTGAGCAAAGTACACACGTCCTAGCTGGCATGAATTTTTCTTTTGGTACGGGTGTCCTGAAATAGAGTATGATAGAATAAGGACAGCCAGAGACTGACCATGACAGATGGCAAGCCAGGTGCATACCTTTTCCGACAGGTAGAACCTGAAACATAATGATAGGGTGCTTTTCCAATGGTGAACTCTGAAGCATGCTGTGCGAACTGGTGGGGTTGGGTAAGGCCTTGCGGCAAAAGACACAAAATTATAATATCCCCTCCCTTATATTGTAGTCCCTATGGTAGATACTTACTAGCTAATGAAAATCACCAACCTGACATCTTTTCCCTGAAGTATATACTCGCAGTGGCACATATTTTAACTAGTACAAGGTCCACCTGACGCTAACAGACATAAAAATTTTTCAAGTACATACACCTATCTGACAGCTGACGTACTGTTCTCGGTGGTGTCAAGGTCGAGGCAGGGAAGACGCACCAGCGCCCGGCCCGGCCCGAGCCAATCTGTTACTGACAGTGACAGTCAGGTACCGTCGGTTGTCCCGTAGCTATCGGTCACCGCGGAGCTGGATCAAGACAATTCTTCACTGGGGCGGAGCATCAAGTTTCAACTTCATGCAGATCCCGAATGACTGCTTGTGCTTCGCTTCGGACCAGCAATTTTGGCGTTTCTTAGCGGTGTGCAGATTAACTATTACGGTTTGGAGCGGCTGAAAACGGCTATATCGGCCGACCCGTATGTCAAATCTCTGCGACGGTAACTTTAATAGGTTGGATAGCAAACTTTCTTTGAAAGGTGTGCATGCATATATGCGCAAGCCAACCGCAGATGTGCACAAGTGATGAGGATAGCTGCGCCGTGATGGATGCATCGATATTTCAGATGTTTCAGATGCATCGATATGCAATATTTCAGATCGTATGCATTGCAACAGAATCACGTTAGCATCAGTTTTGGAAATTCATACGATTATCTCCTGTATGTACACCGAATCTTCCCTGTGTATATGATGATTTTTTGTAGATATTTGGTACATTATCTGAGTACTAGTGTATGTGGTGTGTACCTAGATATCCTGCACATTGTCTGAGTATCAGATATATATGTGGTATGTGGCGGTATATACCTGCCCTACCAACGCTTATACATACCTCTATTCACACTCTTATGCGACATAACATTCATATACATATATTTATACACGTATACCTGGCTTGTCCCACAATGTTTTGCTTACTGCGCTCACTAACACTGCAACATCATAACTATATCTGCGGTTAATACCACAGCATCGTACAGCAGAGTAACCGGGGTGATACCATACGACTCAGGACCAAAAACCAAATTTGAGGACTGATCTAGCATTTCTGCGGGCAAAACGTCCTTTCTCTGATGACATCCGCTGCACTGTGAAGCAAATCACCATACCAGCGGGATTCCTTTGCAATTATTCTGATTCGTTACTCCCATGACGGGATCGGTGTTTTTACATGTACAGGCTTCGTCAGTCTTGCATAGTTGTGTAATTGGCAGTATGTACCTACCTGTCAGGGAGTCTTCTTTGCCACCTGTCTTCCACCGTCCTTTCCATGCTAGGGCGAGCTGCCTAGAACCACTTTCTGGTGGACACCATAGCAGATACGTTCCGGAATATTCCCTAGCCATGCACACCACCATACTGATCTACGCCCGTTTACGTGTATTGGATGCAGTCTGATGCAGAAAACGTGCTGGTGGTCGGTTGTAAGAGCTTGCAGGGAGTAGATGACGTGGAATAAAGAGAAAGTGCCATAGGCTGCACTTGATATCTCAGTAAAACTTGGCTACACAGAAAAACAGCGACCACCAGTTAGCATGTAGAGATATGGTTTCGTACTGAAGCTAGGCCTACAAACCTTGATCTTAAGCTTATACCAGGCGTTTACAGCTCGAGAAGTATGTGCCAACCCGGGAAATGGTTCTGCCGATAACAGCTGCGGATTGTCGTTTTTTATGTTTGTTGCGTAGAGAAACTGCCAGCACGTTGGCACCTTGAACGTGTTAGCCTTGTACAGCACGTGCAATGATGCTCAGATGTAGAAAGGAAAAGCTAGCCACCCTATTATAACCGTAGCATTTTTTTAAAACGGGTGTTATTTATACATACGTTTGTTGTATTTGAGATGGTGGATGTCCAGAGCATAGCCGTGCTCCAACAGCAGAGACACGGGTTCCTATTTTATTGTCCAAGGTGTCGCAGATCATTCGAGTATGCGTAATTTTTATTCTCATCTGCTCTGCAAAGTGCAGTAGCGGGACAAAAGTGAGGGAACGCACGAAATATCCCATCCAATAAACCTATCCAGCAAAGAACTACAAGGCTGAACTTGGCCCTCGGAGAAAGAAACAGTTCACTGACGTCTTTACTTGCGCTTGTACCTGCTTTTCAACTAGAGGCACTCGTGTCGGCGCGTTTGCTGAGATGCTGGTTGCGAGGCATACCCTCACTCTGGAGAAGATGAATGACAAGTCGACAGCTTGATGCTGCTATGACGATTATTGCAAACTTCTTAGGTGAAAACACATGTTCGATACTCTACTGACTAGAAAATAGGATCAAGTTCGCGTCTATAAAACCGTGATGAAGACCATCGTGTGGTTTTATCAAGTCCGCAATCACATTTCGACCTCACAACAGTTCCGAAAAAAATCATTCATTACGACTAGAACCCACTCTTGCAGAATATAGCCGGAATATGTCTAAACAAACCTACCCCTTGAGTCAACACTCGCCAGCCCCGAGCCTTGCGGAGGCACTCTTCCTCCTAGCAGCTACCCCTGTGACAAGCCGCACGGTCGATATACCTCCCCCACTCCCCGAGCACGAATGGGTCGGTAAACCCCACCTCAACTACACCCAATTACACCAAGAGTTCGTCGACGTCCTTATATGTCTCTACATTCCTGTGGGGGTCCTCGGTCTCTATATGTGGCTCTCATCAGTCCTCATGGTCGTGTCCTCACTCTACCAAGCCATACGCAACAAGGAGAAGCAAGGAAATGCTAGCATCTGTGGGAATATCTTTGGGATCTTGACTTCCATTGCCAGCATCTTCGTTCTATACCAAAATGCGCAGACCGTTCACGACTGTTCTCAGGCAACCAGGTTTGATGCTGTACGCTGGGCTACATTTCTAGCCCTCATTGGATCTGGATTTTCAGTGGCTGGCGGTATCCTCATAATCATTGCTGCTTATAGCACCAGTGTCTATGTGGCTAATATTGCGGTCGTACTTTTCTCTGTTGCGTTAGGGCTACAGTATGTTTCTGGACCGGTGTATTTTGGGTCTGTGGTGATATCGGCGGGTATCTCCCAGGTGTCTGCGCAGTGGGATAGGGTCAATCAAGGAGCAATAACTGTGGCGTTGCTTCCAGGTGCTGTTTTTCAAGTTGTTCTGGGTATTGTGACGTGGAATTCCAAGGCGACGGATAAGCTTAGGCTTAAAGGACAGAGGAGATATGTGGTATTTGTGCTGGGACAGGTCGTTTCGCTGGCATTCTTGTTTAGTGCGATGGGGAATGTCATTTTGGGAAAGATTGTGGGGGATCCGTGGGGGCAATACACTTTGCAGAAATTGGTGGGCGTGGCTACCGTGATGTTTACGAGTGTAGTTCCATTACTGGACGGGCTGCTGGTGTTTTTTACTGAATTCGATTTCAGTAATCGGTGGTGGAAATGGCGGGTAAGGGCAGAAGAGATCGAACAGAGAGTATGAACGGAGGAAAATTGATATCATTGTGCGAGGATAATATTGGCGGTGTGTCTGGTTAGGTATACGTATCGATATAGAGTATTTGTTGAGTTCTAGCATTATACAATAATCATAAGTATACAATGGTACCGAAAAAGATTAGAGAGAAGGTGAAAACTCGAGTTACATACGAGTAAGAATTTACAGCAGAGTTGTGTAGCTTGTATTCCATCGGTGTCCTACCTACTAACAGCTCAGCTTATGTTCAACTCACGGTCAGCTCTACATCGATATGTATGCTACAGAGCGAACTTACCGATACTGAATGATTGCCGATGAATATAAGCCCTATATTTTTTTTCCCCTGCCGTTATTGTTCCTGCTCCTAAGCAGTAGATTCGCATGCTAAAAGTTGTCTGTGTGCAGGGTTACCTTGTACTGTACTCTAGTACATCGGCGATCAGTCATTTATGTTTGGTTGAATTAGTCGCCACTCCAATCGTACCAATCAGGATCGCAAATTGCGTATTCGTCGGTGGGACGAACTCTATAACGAGTTGTTGTTGTTGTTTATTCATACTGTATTCACTCTAACTAGAGTATGACAGGGCCTAATAACCCCTCCGCCTCCGGGCGAGCCGGCTAGATGGCGGAGCTCCCACCCGCTACCCTTCGTCCTCGCTGACAAAAGAAAGATAGAGAGATGTGCAAACGTTGCCCGCGCTCACAAAACAGAAGGAAAGAGAAAAAAAGAGAAAAGGAGAGAGAAAGACCGCCACCCCCCGCACCTGAGTCAGCCTCCGCGCCCGCTCCATACCGCCATTCATTTGGGCGGGAACTTCCCGACGTTAGTGGCCGCTAGGAAATTCACCACCGCTTAATTGCACTTTTCCATGGAAAACAGCTCAGATACCTGCACGTGTCAGCATCTGCCCGCTTTCCAGCCCGTCACCTTCCCCACTGCTTTCCAGAGCACTTTCTGCTGGTCTCTCCACTGGCTGCAGTGGCGGAAGAGGTGCTCCCGCGTCTGGGCCACTGTCCCTTCGCACCACCAGCATTTGTCGTCCTCTCGGTGACCGAATCGTTTTAGGTAAGTTCCAGTGGGTGCATGCCCGCACTTTGGTCGGTAGAACCTGGCAGCCAGTGACTTCATGCTTGTCATTGGGATAGGTCTCTTGGTCCCCGCCTTGCCCTTGAGTCTGTAGCTGAAGTGCTTGCTGCACTTGTCGGCCTCCCACTCTATAACGAGTTCGACATTGCAAATTTTTCCACCCCATGCACTTTGAGGCATCCATCACTATAGTGCGTGGTGAGCTTCGCTCCACCCCAGTCAAATGCCTGGAAACCATAGCCATCTACCCTCTCCGGTCAAAGAGAATCACACCGACCTGCGTGCACAATGCTTATGCTAAACCAACACGAGCCGAAATATAGAGAGCATTTCGGGGGGCTTAAGATCACCTTCTCTCCCTGCCCCTCTCATATGTGGACATTCATTACCTAACCGGCCACCATCCTCACTAAGTGGGTATTTGCATATGCAGTAACCTATAACTAGAGGCAGAAATGGAGAGCAAGTGGATAATATGGAGATGTATCTCTTAGCGAATTAACGGCATGCTTTGTCAACAACATAACCACACATTGACAAAAGTCTTGGCGAAACAGAAACAGCGCGATAAGTCGACAACAACGATACCAATTGAAAAATGGATGGCGGAAATTGATTCTGGACGTCGAATTGACCCCGGAGCGAGCGTCCCAGCACTGGTGAGACCGCAGGAGGAGGGCGCGCACAAGGATCCACGCAATTGAGAGGTTTTCACATGAAGTCTTGGCAAAAACACGACTGACCCGACACATCGACAAATGAGCAAGTGACGATGAGGACTACCCTAGCAAAGAGGCTTGCCTCACAGAAACAATGAGCGAAGCCAGAGTGAGCGAGAGGATCGACCTGGACATGGGAGAAGTGGGAGATAGGAGGAGCGACGCACCTATGGATGTGGCAACGGAGATGGCTACGGCGGCAACATCCATCGCCATGGAGACTGCGGGCGCAACCATATTTGAGCCGATGGAGAGAAATGAGAATGGAAAATGGAGAAGGAGGAGTGAGGCCCCTGTGGCCCCCAGCGACTGGAGGAGCCACATGGAACGGACGATACCACAGCAGGCACAGGAGCTAACGCAGCTGCACCGAACAGTTGGACACCTAGCAAACCTGTGGGAAGCCTGGGCAGCCTGTGATGAGGCACAGTGGCAAGGAATGATGGCGTGGATGCAAGAGAGAGAGCAGAAGTGGGACACCCGCCATGAGGACAACAAGCTGTGGGGGGCAGGCATCACAAACATGATCGCAAAGGTCATGAAAGGAGTAGCACCAGGCAAGGAAGGGAGAGAGAAAGAAAGAGAAATGACTGCAAGGACAGATGGTGGGGGGCTAGAGGCATCGCAACATGCAGACATGACGCAAGAAGAGGGACAAGAGAAGCGCCAACAGCTGCAGCAGCAACCGAAGCCCAAACTGCGGCTCAAATTGTAGCCTAAACCGTAGCCCTCACCCGAAACACAGTCAGCGCCCACACCCGCTAGACAGTGGGAGACTGTCCCACCCCGAGCGAAGAGTCAGAGGGCACCCATCGGCCCAGGCCCAGGCCCAGGCCCCGCCCTGACGGCTGGATCCAGCATGGCAGAGCGATGCCTGATATTCAGGAGAGGCGAGAGTGTACCGCTCTCCAATAAAATGGATCAGGAAATTGCGTCAGCAATCAACAGAGCGCTCTTCCACCAGAAGGCACCGGCCCATGTTAGGATCATGAACGCCAAAAGGAATGCCAAGGGCGTGATTACTGCAATCATGCACCCGAATGCGACTGCAGCGATGGCTCTGCACTACCGTGACATCATCATCACAGCAGTGAGGACGGTCGACAAAGGAGTCGTGGATGTCCAAGAGAATGAGTCCTGGGAAAGACTCAAGATCCATGCAGTCCCTCTCATACAGTACATGGGAAGAGGCACGGAAGGCCTGCAGACGATGCGAGAAGAATTCGAAGTGGAGAATGAGGGTATAGTGATCCCCACCCAAGTAAGGTGGCTGGCGAACCCCCCTACCATCAGGGAGAGGAGGCAGAACGGAGAAATTGCCGAGTCATCGGTAGTTTTCGTCGTAAAGGGGAGCAAGGTGGCACAGAGCTTGGTCAAGAAACGCATCGAGGCAGCGGGGGTGTGGTACCGAGTCGAAACGTACACAAACGCGGGACCTGACAGCAGGTGTGAGCTCTGCTGTGGGTGGGGCCACATCGAAAACAAGTGCGGCAGCAAGCCCAAATGTGGCTACTGCTCAGGCCAACACCGGACAAGCGACCACAAATGCAATGTGGTGGGATGCACTTGGAAGCAGGGATCACTCTGCAGCCACATGCTGGAGAAGAGCCCTAATTGCAAAGGAAATCATATTGCATTCAGCAGCAGGTGTGTGAAGAAGACCGAAGCCGCCGAGGCGGCGTGGCAGAACAGAACAATAGGGCTAGCAGGATGAGCGTCCAAGAGTGCAGCTCAGGATAGGGAAACAGCAACGGGCTCGAACAGAGTAGTGCTTGGCCCTCGACACAAGGGGGTGGCAGAAGAAGGGGGAGATGAAGACGAGATGGCAGATGTGGACGAAGAAGAGGAGGCAGCGGAGGAGGCAAAAGACATAATGATTGCTCAGACTGAGACTGCGACCAGGACCGTGACTGATACCGAAACTGAGACTGAAACGGGAGCCCTGGCTCCCAATGATTAGAGTGATCCAGCACAACTGTGCAAGGTCATACAAATGGACCATTGCGGTACTGGAGCCGGGAGTCGAACGCAGGGCAGACATAGTGTGCTTGCCAGAGCCACCGAGAGAAAGAGGAGATATTGGGATCAGCCATTTGGCGTACTAAATAAGAAACCGAAAAAGCATTTGGACGGTGATACGGAAGGGGAGTGGCCTGGTGGTTGATGAGCGGACGGATTTAAGCAGAGGTGCCAATGACGATGTTATCGCTCCTGACGTCAGGAGAAGAGGTGACAAGATAATGAGGATTGTCAATGTTTACGATCAAAAAGACGCGCAGTCGGGAGAGAGAGAGACCGGCACGAAAGTTGAACTTGCAGAGAGTCATTCGGCAGGGCGGCACTGTCCTCGCGGGAGACTTCAATGCCCACAGCAAAAAATGGGACCCACGATGCCAAGTGCAGTGAAATGCTGCTTTCTGGGAAGACGTGATTGATGAGATTGGACTGGAGATTGGAAATGGCGCCAGGGCCACCCACCATTGGACAAGAGAAGACCAGGAAGGCGAGTCAGTCATCGACCTGACATTGGCAAACCGACCAATAGTAAAGTGGACCACACTGGCCGATGACCACCCCACTGGATCTGACCATGAGGTTATAGAATGGGAGGTGGGAGTAGACAGGCAGGAGGAGGCGGATCATGAAACGATAGTAGGGTGGGATTTAGCTGCAATAACTGAGAAAGACGCGGAAGCAGCTGAGAAGCTATGGATGGAACTAGCGAAGGAGAGAGCTCAACTAGACGCAGAGTGCCCAGAAGACGAGGTGGAGCAGGAGACCGCATGGTGTCAGGATGCAATGAGCAACGTTCTCGATGCCATGGCAATGTAAATCAGGATTTGTGCCAGATCGAAGAGGTGGTGGAACGCCGTCTTCAAAGAGAGAAGAAGGATGGTTGGGAGAGAGAAGAGGAGAAGACGGAACTTGGAGGAGGCTGCCAGGGCGAAGGCAGAGCTCCAGGAGTCAATTCGGCAGTCCATGAGAAGAATGTGGGGTGATTAGTTGCAAAACCTTAGGGGAGCTGAGGTATGGAGAGCGGCACGATATGCAAACCCTCTAGCAGGCATGACCGTGGAGGCCCCAACAGACAGAGAAGGTAAGCAAGCAAACACATCATTGGAGAAGGTGGAGATGCTGACGCACGGGTTGCTTTCCCCCGAACGACGGCGACCAGTACTATGAACTACCTCGAGCAGGAAGCGCACACATATCCATCACTGAGCAAGCAGTCGAGCGAGCCTTATTTTCTCAGTCAGTCAAGAAAGCACTGGGACCAGACAAGCTGTCTTTTGGCGCCATATGGCTGCTCTGGAAGTGGGACAAAGAGAGAATGTGAGGCTGACGAGGGCGGCAATTCGCACGGGAAGACACCCAGCGGTATGGAAGCGGGCTAGCGGCGTGGTGATTTGCAAGCCTGGCGAAGACGACTATACAAAGCTGAAGGCCTACCGCTCCATATCGCTGCTTAGCTGTATGGGAAAAGTGGTCGAGGAAGTAGCCGCGGAGCTCCTGTCAGAAAAGGCTGAGAGAAGAGGGCTGCTGAGCGACGGACAGTTCAGAAGAAGGATGGTCGGCTATCGACGCGGCGGCCATCATGGTCAACAAAGCTCATGCACCTTGGACAAACGGCCATATAACAGGCATGCTTCTCATGGACATCAAGGCAGCCTTCCCAAGCGTGGCAAAAGGAAAGCTAGTCAACCTGATGAAGGTCAGGCAAATTGACGGAGACCTTATACGATGGATGGAGAGCTTTCTGTCGGAAAGAACGGTGGAGATGATAATCGAAGGTAATGCCATGGCAAGACACCTGGTGGAAGTAGTAGTCCTGCGGGGCTCACCTGTCTCACCGATCCTCTTTACGATCTACACATCAGCACTGATCAAATGGGTCAAAGAGTATGTATCAGAAGCCGAGGGGCTATCCATTGTAGACAACGTCGGCTGGGTGGCAACCGGAAGCAATGTCAACCATGTCGTCTCAATACTTCAGAGATGCGCAGCAAAGAGCATTAAGTGCGCAAGTAGACAAGGGCTACAGTTCAACACTGCAAAGACAGAGGCGGCACTATTCACGCGCAGACGAGGCCACAGAAAACACTGCCGGCCAAAACTGACAGCAAAGATAAGAGTTGGAAATGGGTTCATATGATTCAACACACAGGCGACACGCTGGCTGGGCATCTGGATGGACGCACATCTGACGTTCAAGGAGCAGCACAACTGATGCATGAAGAAAGCCAGAGCAGCAGAAGCTAGACTCCGAACCCTTACCAAGACATACGGCGTTGACCCTCAGAGCGTCAGGGCCGACAAAGTGGCGTGCGTCCAAGCGGTCGCACTATATGGGAGTGAACTTTGGTGGGATCCCAGGGAAGTAGGCAGGCGAGACAACCTCCAACTCCACCTCGATCGACAAGCCAGATCCATGACCCTGCGGGGTGAACCAATGAGAGAGTCCGGGCATACACCGGCGCGAGTAATCTTAGACTCCAGACAACAGCGATTTGCAGCGAGACTAGACAACGCATGCAGTAGCAACCTAAAGGAGCTACACCAAACCCCAGTTCCGGTGCACCGATATGCAGAGTAGTCAGGAAAGAGCATGAGCATGGCCGGACAACTGAAGGCATGAGCTGGCCGGCCCCGGGCGAAGAACCAGTGGTCAGGACCACCATACTGGACACCAGTGCAGCCAATAGCGCCGCGCAGCGCTGGGCAAGAGAGAAAGAAGCCAAAATCGGAGCAGGGGTCTGGATGTGGTGGACGGATGGATCACACTCAGACGATGGCCGAGTGGGAGCCGCAGCAGTGTGTAAACACGGAAATGAATGAAGGTCTCGCCGCAGCTTTCTGGGCACTGGATGTATGGACATTTTCGACGCCGAACCGTGGGTGATCGGACTCGCGCTTGACGTGGCGATCGAGAAGAGTGAGACATTGCAGGAGCATGGAGTGAAGATGGTGGGAGTCTTCAGCGACTCATAGGCCGCAATTCGATGCATGGCACACCTGGAGCCGGGCCCAGGGCAGCGACTGGCGAGGCGGATCAACATGAGGGCACGGAGTCTCCTCGCCCACAGCATTGCAACCAAGATCCATTGGGTCCCGGGACACTCCGGCATCCCTAGAAACAAAGAAGCAGACCGTCAGGCGAACTTGGCCCGAGATGCAAGCGGAAGCACAGTGATGGAGCGGCCATACACCTCGGCCTCGAATAGGGCTAGACAAATCTCTGAGGCAAACCAGCACCTATGGCAAAGTGGGAGGCCGACAAGTGCAGTAAGCACTTCAACTACAGACTCAAGGGCAAGGCGGGGACCAAAAGACCTATCCCGATGACAAGCGTAAAGTCGCTGGCCGCCAGGTTCTACCGACTAAAGTCCGCGCATGCGCCCACTGAAGTCTACCTAAAGCGGTTCGGCCACAGAGATGACGACAAATGCTGGTGGTGTGGAGGGACAGTGTCCCAAATGCAGGAGCACCTCTTCCACCACTGTAGCTGGTGGAGAGACCACCAGAGAACGCTATGGAAGGCGGTGGGAAAGGCGACGGGCTGGAAAGCAGGCAGATGCCGACATGTGCAGATCTCCGAGCTTTTTTCCATAGAAGAATGCGACCAAGGGGTGATGGACTTCCTGGCGGCCACTGAGGTCGGGAAGTTCCCGCCCAAATGAAGGAGGAGCGGTAGTGTTAGCAATGGGTCCGGGTAACCCGCCAGCGGTCCGGGTTTGGCCCGCAAAAACGGGTCGGTTCGGTTCCAGAACCATCCAGAAACCCGACCTGCTGAGTCTTGGCGGGCCAAACCCGGACCCGTACCCATCAACCAGCGGGTTTTGCCGGGTTTGGCTAGAGCCATCGGTTCCAATGTCCAGTTCTGCATTTCGGGTTTTTCTATTTATGGTCGCATTCAGATATTCTACTGTTAATTGCAAAATATTGACTTTGGGATATCATTGACTGTTTGAGTTGTATTGACTGCCTTTATACTCAAAAACAGGAGAGACACCCTTCCAGCCCAATTCTAAAACTGAGCGTCAACAGAGCGTCAACGATTTTAGGTCTTCTAAGTCAAGTAATTAAAATGTGATTTGGTCATTGCTATCCATAATCGACACACTGGCTGCCTTTATTGGCAACAAAGCAAGCCGCACGCTCCCGGCCCCATTTTGAAAATGAGAGTCAATGGAGCGTCAACGATATTTGGCGTTTCATCATGGGCAATCAAAGTGTCATGTGGCCGTTATTGTCAGTAAACGATGTTTTGACCGTTTCTGTAGGCTAAAACCCTCATGAACTCTTGGTTGCGGCATTGTAAATGAAACGAGTTGTGACTGCCTGGGAGGCTGTCGCACGAATAACTTTTGCTTATCTGCCTGTCATGGCGACCAATTCCTCGTTTATAGATGTGTGCGATCAAGAGCCATTTAGATTACCCGAGATGCAAGACCAAAAATCATTCACGCTCAGTTGACGCTCATTTTGAAGATGGGGCAGGGAGCGTGTTTCATTCTCTTTTGCCTATAAAGGACGCCAACACTTCGATTATGTGTATTCACTACCATGTCGCGTTTTTATTACTCGACTTACAGGACCAAAAATCGTTGACGCTCCGTTGATGCTGATTTTGAAGATGGGGCAGGGAGCGTGTTGCATTCTGTTTCGCCTATAGAGGATGCCAACACATCGATTATGTGTATTTACCACCAAGTCGCGTTTTTATTACCCAACATATAGGACCAAAAATCGTTGACGCTCCGTTGACGCTTATTTTCAAGATGGGGCAGGGAGCATGTTTCTTACTCTTTTGCCTATAAAGGACGCCAATACTTTGATTATGTGTATTCACTACCAAGTCGCGTTTTTATTACCCGACTTACAGGACCAAAAATCGCTGACACTCTGTTGACTCTCATTCTCAAGATGGGGCAGGGAGCGTGTTGCGTTATTTTTTCCCTATAAGGGATGCCGAAACTTCTATTATGTATATTCACTACCAAAATGCGTTTTTATTACCCGACTTACAGCACCAAAAATCGTTGACGCTCCGTTGACGCTCAGTTTGCCATGGGCATATTCACAATATATCATGATTTCATTTGGCGGAAAAT
>Ga0307512_10005304_pt1 | contig 13518 bp, 16 predicted proteins | sample 14_EM_MG_FD_200267 | JGI IMG/M metagenome (GOLD analysis project Ga0307512, IMG submission 200267) | Populus trichocarpa ectomycorrhiza microbial communities from riparian zone in the Pacific Northwest, United States - 14_EM | ecosystem: Host-associated > Plants > Roots > Unclassified | place... | reverse complement strand
CCTTGAGTCCCAGATTCTTCAACCCCGAGAAAGGATCTGCGTGGCGGAATCCCCGAGTTCTATCCTGGATCTGATTAGACTGGAATCCAGCCTCAAGTTCAGAGCTCGGGTTTAGAGAGGGGAGGGGAGGCTCTGATCTGATCAGTCGGGGCTGGCAGGAACCATCTGATACGCGGCCGGTGCGTGAAAAATACACGATTCCGCAGCTTCGAGGTTTCGTCTCAAACTTTCACTCAGTCCAGCATGCGCAGCTGGTCGTGTCTCTTGGCCATCCTTGTAGCAGCCGTAGCTGGGGCTGCACCAGATCAACAGGTCTTCCAACAACACGCGGTCCAGGGCGTGAAGCAGGCTCAGAAAGCGTCTGACAAAACAAACTCGACCGCGAACCTCATCTTCTGGTCTGTCGGCTCGCTCCTCCAACAATTGCCGAATACCCGTTATATCAACGGTATGATGGCCTTCCAATAGACCCCATTGTATAGTGTGCTGATGTGAGACAGGGCACACCATAACTGCCGCCACGGTCCCGCCCGGAACAATCCTTTACCATGGTAGATCGGACAACGACCGACCCATGACTTTGGATTGGTTAGCAACTGACCCCGAACATTCTTTCGTCTTTTGTCGGGGGAAGTGCCATCTCTACACCTACGTGACAACCCGATCGCTCCGCCTTGCTTACTTTGACGGCTCCAGCGCCGCCAAGGCGATACCGTCTGGAGCAATGGATACCCAGGATGTCGTGATATGGGGGAAAATCCGTCCTGACATGGCTCGGAGCGAACGTATTCGCATTGAGGAACTCTGTAAATGGGGAGAACAATTTAAGCTAGACGGTTTCGTGAGGTACTGATTCAACTAGTTTCCTTTGCCCAAGTTGTCACTCACAGGCCTCTTTCTTCAGGATGGAAATGGATTTGTGAGCACCACCCCTCTCGTTTATCGTTCGGGTTAGTTAACCTATGACCCTACACAGCGAAATCATGGCTTGCGATTTTAATTCTGGAATGGAACTCGTTTCGGACTCAGAAATCGTTCCCAATGGCTTGCCAGGGATTCGCCCCCATTCGGATTTTATGGGTCTGTCCAACCGCGCTCTGCAACCACCGCCACCGCCACCGCCACACCGTCCCATTCCACAACTACCACCGGGTTGGAGGGGAAGTCCACGTTCCGACATGTCAACTTTTTTCGAGGTCCTCAACTCGGGGATGCGGCATTATCGATCCCCTGGCGAAACACGTATCAAGATAGACTACTCGCGTGTCGTATCATTTTTCGATCCGGCACTCTCCAGCCTGGTTGAGGCGAGGACTGGGAAGGCTAGGGAAGAATTCCGTCTGGATGAAATATCCGAGGTAGACACTGAATACGTTCTGGAACAACTCACCGACATATTCACTCGAGATGGTCAAGGGAGTGGGATAGATTGGGGAAGCATTACCCAAGTCATCGTCGATCGCTACGGGAAACGCCTCGAGTTACTGCGGCACGTTCTACAAAACCCAGATTCTAAACGGAATGTTACCGAGCAAGTCGCGGAAACTAGGTCACAGGTCCTGATCATGCTAACGCCATACATGCTCACTTCCGCCATCCCTCCCAATCCCACCGGCCCTGTCGATCGGTCGTGGATTGAGCCAGTTGCAAAGCATTGCGCATCCACACATACCGCCTGGACTCCCGAGGCTTTGTTGACGCCGCAGGAAAAATTGATCAAAGGGGCCGTGGAAGGCGTTCTGTCCCAGATCTGCAGTGTCCTGGGCGAGATATGGGTGGATGCCTTTGATTCAGAGAAGGCCGACATCAAGAATCTTGAGCGGTTCCTCTTGAAGTGGCAATCCGATGTCGTTGACCTCATGGATTGGCTTGACTGGCCAATTTGGCTGAAATGTAACCCCGCCTGTGGGCCCGAGGTCAGTTCTTGAGCCACCCTTCTGACGGGCCGACTAAACTCGCGGTAAATTTTACAGGAAGTCTGTTACGTCCCCACCTGGCCTTATCATTTCGATAGAGACGAGAGGATAGACATGACTCCACGATGCATAGAAGCTGTTGCGCCGTATGGTTTCTCCCAACCTGATCACCGTTTCCCATAAGATATTCGATACCGCCATTCCATATACCGCGTTGATCTATCCCGTATGTCCCTCCTATATATTTTGTGCCGACCGAGTGCATGTCCGCCGAGACAGCTGCGGATGAGATCCATGTTGTTACCCGTGAGAATGTTACGCAATTGTGAGTCACGTGTCGCAACTCATCTCCCCTTCCGCCCGTACACAACCATTTATGGCTTTGACCATGTACCAATCCGTTCTCCAACGCGTCTGCTCTATCCCGGAACTCCTCGACCTCGTCTTCGACCACCTTGACCCAACCTCCAACGTAAACAACGCCGTTGTCTGCAAAGTATGGTCCGAAGTGGCGCGAGATAAGCTGTGGCGGGAAGTTTCCAGCCCCAGGCGGCTGCTATCCATCCTAGCCCCAATATCTGTCTTCACCGGAGTAAGTGGTGTGGTCGTCATGCGAATTATTTTCAGATAACTTACCATATTGCTCAGAGTTTCGAGAGGAAACTCGAGCCAAGAGATTGGTCTCGCTTTATGATATACGCTCGCCGCGTCCGCAAATTTGCCTACGAGGATCTTGGCCAAACACCCCAGATTAATGCTGCCTCTCTTACAGAGATATCGGAAACCAGGACCAGTCTTAGCCTACTCCCCCATCTTCGCGAATTTACATATGCCACCATCTTCACCGGCCACAGGAGGTTCGCGGTTCTCTTCATGAACGAGACAGTTCGTCGGTTCAACCTCCGGTTGGACACCGGGCCCGAGCCCCTTCGACCCTTCCTCGACAACATTCCGGCGCGGATGCCACATCTCACAACCTTGGACTTACGGACCTCGCGCCTTGCTTCATCCATCGAAGACGATTTCGTCCATCTTCTTGGTGAACTCCCACGCCTGGAAAAGGTCGTTGTACCCCCGTACCATATCACGAGCCGCGTAACGGAGACCCTCGCGAAGCTACCAAATCTAGGCGTCATCGAGTTCCAATACTTGTTGTACCAAGGCATTGGGGACAAGGCAGATGTAGAGGATTTCAACCCCATCATCCCCAGAGACGGATTTCCGGCACTCTGGGACCTTTCTCTCAGTGCACATCTCTCGCAATTCATTCCGGTGGTGGTGGACACGCTCGCTCCTGCTGCGAAGAATCTAACATCTCTTTACATCCACGCGATCTCCGTTGAGAGCGAAGCGTCCGTTCGCCAATACCTCACTATACTAGGAGAGAATTTCCCCTTGATCAAGAGCATCTACGTGGAGGCCCTTCCAGGACCAATCATGAGTGCCCAGTGGCAAGAGATGGAACCAGAATTCGAGGTTTTGACACTGGATACTCTCAAACCTCTCCTCGACTGCTCCCATTTAACCACCTTCGAATTGATGTACCCCATCCCGCTCCGTCTGACACTAGACGATCTAGAGACATTGACGAAAAGGTGGCCCACGCTTGAAGTAATCGACCTCAACAGGGAGCCAGTGGTCCTTGGGTCCGCGATGGGAACACGATCTGATCTGACGCTCCGCGCGCTACTCCCCTTTGCGCGGAACTGTCCCAACCTCCGGAAACTCGGATTGTACCTACACGCAACGGAGGCAGATCTCCCACCGGTTTCTGAAATACCGCGTCCCTTCACCAAACTCACCGAGTTGAACGTCGGCCTTTCAAGCATCGGAGAGCCCGAGGCCGTTGCTCTCTTCCTCAGTCGTATCTGTCCCGCGGACTGCAACGTCGAAGCGGGGGTGTGTTGGTCGCATGTGGAAACATTCGTGGATGACGTTTCTCGAACCGTGATGCAGGGAAGGATAAACGGATGGGACGAGGTCAATTTTTACCTTCCCCTATCGGTGAAACTTAGGCACGAGGAGAAGGTTGCACGAGACAATCTCGAGAGGGAGGTCGAAGATCTACGAATTCGGAACGCTATTCTGACAGAGAAGTCGGGGATGGGGTTAAAGGGTGACGGGGATAGCGCGTGTATCATCGTATGAGAACTACGATCTGTGTTTCCATATATTGGCTCTTTTCCTTCTTGTCTACTGTTTCGTCGTTACCTTGGGAATTCTTACACACATTTGCTACATGAGAATGTACTCTGACCATTCGAGTCATTATTATAACAACAACACATGACAAAAAAACCCTAACACATGTATATGTACGCTAGCTTGGGGGTCCATTACATGAAGCAGAGGATAACAATCGCGACATAGTGACCAAGATACAAAGGCGGGGAAGTGGAAGTGCTCTAGTGAAGGGAAACGGAGGCGGTTTGAGCGGAGGGATACATATCAAATCCCCCACCAAATCCAGTAGCACCTGACAGAGAGGAACTCGAAGGGAAAGACTGAGCATGGATTACTCCGCTGCTTTCCGGAGAGCCAGTAGAACTCGGACTTGGCCAGGAGAACCTGTTTGTACCGCATAAGATCAGACACCGTGTCGCCGTTGACAGAAGATTAGCATACCCAGGCATCATCATGTTCGACCACCAGTTAGGGTTCCCAATCGCTCGCAAGGTCGCGAGCATTTCCTCCTCCGAAAGGCCAGCCATCGCGTTCACGACGCTGTCCTGGGCGGCGGCCATACCATCCGACGTCTGAAGCTGGCACTGCGGCGTGTCGTGTGGGAACGAAATGCTGGGTTGGGAGGACAGCCTTGGATCCGATGCGTATGAGACATTGTCGAATCCGCCTTGGGTCATCGATGTGCTCTGTGTGGTCCCGGAACCATGGGCGAGGTATTGAGTCGAGGTGCTGGAAGGCGGTGGCTGCCCTTCGTAGGAAGTGGGGTCTCCACCTACGGGGTGTCTACTCGGCGGAAGGGGCCCTTGGGTAGGCTGATCCTGGTTCGAATCCTGGTGATACTTCGTGAGCAACCCGGCGAGGAACTTGGCGTGCAGCTTCGGCGTGTGCTTGTTATCGATGGCAACCTCGGGGGAGTTCAGGGTTTGTATCAGGCGGCCGATGAGGTCGAAGATCTTCGCCTTATCATCGGCTTCTACTAGCCAGGAGAACTCGGGCCGTAGGAGCTGGAGCGGACATGACATTAGGGAAATACATCGCACACGTGATTGACCCGGTACTGACCTTGAGCAGGAACGCTGATGCGAAGGACGTGAAGACGAAGTGACCTGTCAAGAACCGACCGATATCGGATTCCGGAACACGTGGAGTAGAAGTAACGGCTCACCATCCGGAGAATAGAGCATAAACCCACTTGGAGCCAAGGTTTCGATCATGATTTTGATCACGGACGTAGCGGCGCCAAAACATTTTGTGTAAAAGTGTCGCAGATCTGCCTCGACGCGTTTCTCGAAGGCGAATTGGAACCCGAACGAGTACATCACGAGTCTTGAATAGTTTACGAGGCTTTATTAGAAGAGGGGAGGGCGTTGTTAGCTCCTCTAAAATGCTGGAAGCCCAAGATGTACGCACAAGGGAAGCAGGGAGCTCCTGAATGCATAAGAAGGTTCTGCGCAATTTTGATGAAGAATGGTCAGGGAACAGGGCGGATTCCACTTACCGCTGGTATCATTCTCGGCAAATTTATCTTTCCATTCATCATCGAACAATGTCAATTTGTCATCGTGGTATTTGGTGACCGCCTTGAAATCGATGGACTGCCGGATATCGGGGGTGTTGTAAGCTATGACGCAACGGGTGCCAAGCCCAACGGGTTTCTCCTTACCTTGTTCAAGCCGGTAGCCGTGTCGGGATCCGAAAACAACTCCTCGTGGAACTTGGCCACAATTCTCAGGAGACTGGTGTAGCTGCACAACCCGACATCATACTGTAAAGTGAGGGTTTCATCTTAGCCTGTGCACATCGTATTCCACACGTTGCCTTACGCGATCATTGAAGTGAGACCTCTTATACCAGTCCGCCGATTTCCTGACAACCCTATAAATACCGTAAGTGGAGGCCACATACGTCGAAGCAGATAAGTCGCTCACGAGTCCTCCTTGATTGAGGGTGGCTTTCCGAACTGCGTGGCTGTAGAGCGGTCCAAGTTATGGCATATCAGCCACGTTCTCGTTCTGTTCAGCGCTTCCCTCTGCTGTTTCTCGTTACCCGCTTTCTTCGGTTGCGGCAGATACAGATTAAGATCCGTGGCAATCCTGGCGATGCGGCAGGATTAGCACATGCCCAATGCGGCACGCGATTTGACAAACCTAATCGCAAGACCGATATACAGCCAACTGCGGTCTTCCTCCCAACGTTTAGCAGGAACGCCGTAGGTACCAAGGAGGATATACGCCTGACACAATTCTACAGATTTCCAACCATCTGTGAGCGCATTAGCGGCCGCATGCCTGGCGAAATGCATCGCAATTGGATATATTTCGGATTTTTCCCTATAGTACCGGGACGAAACGGCGCACACTATATATCACTGCCGGTCAGTTTTCCGAGACCGGGAAAGGGCAGGATGAATAAACGCACCAACGGTGAAGAGGAATGGGCATCTAGCATAGGTGCTGGCAGGTGTGTGCAAGGAGGGATCCAACAAAGACACATGGGGCTGTATAGCAACCCTTGATCAGCGACGAGCTCCACGGAATGCGGGGCGCTGTAGACCCACATTTAGTTTGGTATAGAATCTGGGGATTGGGATTAGCAATGGGCGATGTTGGATGACATGGAACATTCCGGATACTGCGGATGACCACACTTACATGGAAAACAATTTCTCGACATCTGTGGGCGTGACCAACCCGTGAACCAAAATTTCCGGGGGTGTGTGTTGTTCAATCAACGATGCTCGGAGTCTCAGATCCGTAGCGGCGCCTGGAGAGGGGCGAAATCAATGGACGAGGAAACCGGGAAAATGTTGGAAGCGGAGGAACCAAACTCACCTTTCTTGAAATAGCTTTCATTTGCATAACCCTTCGGGCATAGCGCGTCAGTTACCCCAGACGCTAAGCAAATCTCGAGAACTCACGAGGTCTTCGTCATCATCGCGGTTCTTTTTCGTCGAAGTTTTACCATTTGACAGGCTCAGGTTCGCAATCAAGCCAATAGGCACGGCGACATCGGGAAGGGTTTCGGCCCCCTTACTCGCGATACCCGAGTCGTTGCTGCCCTCGTCGTCGCTGTTAGGATCGTCCTGTGCACCCCCGCCCAACACAGTGGTGACACCATCACCATCAGAATCTGTGTCGGAGTTTGTTTCCTTCAGAGTAGAGGTGAACGTGAATGATTTTGATCCCATAGTCCCTCCGGCGGACTTTATATCAGAGTTGAAACTGGCTGTCAGTTTGTCCAGCCAATCAACGACACTCTGGTTGTTCTGATCGGAGGGAGATGTGGAACTCCGGTACGCAGCAATGGATAACGGCGTTGCGACGTATGGGTTGTGCAACTACGGGGGTTCGTCATCAAAAGATGGGGAAGTAAGGTGCCATAGGATATACCTGTTTGAGGAGAGACTCGATTATTGCATCCTTCTGCTTGATCTGGGCCAGGAGGTACTCTCGTTTACTAGACGAAGGAACGGTCAACGACTCGTCGTCAGAAGAGGTAGGTGATAAAGGTCTGGACATATCCGGCACTGATGCAGTGGAGGAAACTAAAGTCGACCCTTTATATGGGACACGGGATCCCGCGAGTGATAGGAGGCGTCATGGAAAAACCTACTTTGGGGCGCTCCGAGGCTTCCTACCCTCCACGACGCAACGATGTCCCCCTGTCTTACACCTTTTACAGATGTTCTCGTTCTTCGGAAAATCGCATTTCATCTGAAGCGGTGCAGATTCGCGCGTGTGAAGGCGCGATCGATGTTCACATGAGCTGACGTTGTTCGGCCACGATATATCTGCGAAGGCCCTCACCTTCAGTTTCTTGCAATGCGTGCATGCTCCCGGACTGTCAAAAAGGGAAGGAAATCAGCGATCGGATCGGCGCAAGGAAAGATGGGAAGAGGAGGCTCCGGTAATAGTCAAGGCCCGGAAAGGGACGCCCGTGTGAACGAGGCTATGGTGTCTGTCTCGCACGAGACCTCCGGGGATATAACTGAAAGGGCGGCTTACAGTCTAGTAGGGAAGACAAACTCCGACCCACGAGGCGGGTGCGTGAGATGAATGGAAAAATTGGCACCACCACCAAAGGCATCCTCTTCATCTGTATCGGTAGAGGAATCTTCGCCCATCTTGAGTCTTTTAGCGCTCTTCCGCTTTTTGCTGCTCCTGACCGGTTTATTTCGAGTGGTGTTTAATTCTGCGGCGGTAACGACGGGGATTTGGGCGGGAGTTGAGGAAGTGGGCGGGGGCGGTGGGGTCGGTCCGTTCGTGTTTTGCTGCGATGATCGGTCCGAAATAGCAGGGGAAACGGAAGGACCATGAGATGGAGGGCATGCAAGTAACTCGGAAGAGGAGGAAGATGATGTCGGGTTGTTCGCAAGTTCGGACAGGGGAGAATTGAAGAACTGGAACTGCTGCGAATAGGGGTAATGTCCGACCCCGGACGCGTTCTGCGAGGGGTTCGAGGGGACTTGACCGTATAGGTAAGATTCGTTAAGAACCTGATCGAGAGTAGAAAACTGCGTCTGCTGGGGCGACTGATACTGAGGGGCGACGAAATTGTACTGATTCAGCAGGTGAGGAGCCGTCTGCTGCTGGGGTTGGGCTGCGGGCTGCTGTTGTTGTCGCGGGAAAGATTCATGGAGAGAGGATCTGGAGGACTGGGGCTGCTGTTGCCGATACGGGATACTATAGGCACCGGTGCCCAATCCCGACGCGAACTGCTGCGTCGCAGTGGAATGCAGCCATCGGTGATCGTCTAGCGATGATTGGGACTGTTGACCAACTGCGCTGGGATCGTAAAATGAAGGTGCACCTGGGATCATTCCGGGGTTGGAGGATGACGGTTGAGCTGGGAGATGCTGACCCTCGTCCTGTTGTCCGTTGGTTGTCGACCACTGCGGATTCCGGGACCGGTGTTGATCCCCTCCGAACATATCTATACCCTCTAGCCGAGCTCTGGAAGATGGCGGGCCGCGTTGCTGATGGGGAGGGTGACAGACCGACGATGACGGCGGTCGAAGTATAGGCACAGTGCTCAAAAGGATGAAAAGACCGCCGCCGGTATTTAAATGAGGAGGATGATTATAGGAGCTCTATCCCGGCTGTAGACGCCAACTTCCTCCCGCTAACCGGCCGGCCCAAACAACTGCCTTTGCTGATCGACATCGCCTCCTCTTCACTCTCAAGCTTCAAGCTCAGCGCTCATGGCCGACCTCCTCTCTAACGTTTTTCACAAGAACATCGCAAGTCTATTCGCCCTTTCCGCGGCCTGCTTCCTAACTACACTCTAGGACTTTGAGGGGCAGCGAATAGCAGAGCAGGCGACCCACTACGCCCTCTTAATCATCTCCGTACGCAACATCTCTCACACCCGGCTCTCTACTCCATCGTCCCTGAAGCTGTGCCCTAGGTTCTCTCGTTCTTGATAGGTTTTGTCCTACAGTCCCTTCAGACCACTTTCGTCTTCTTCGGCTCATCAGTCCTCGTCCTCGCGCTCGTGCGTCGTCATCACTTTGCCCAGAATCCCTCACGAACTTTTGCCAGGTTATAATCCCCCCCTGGCCGGTATACAACGCCCACGTCGTCAAATGGCTGCCGGTAAAAGGCACCGGGGAATCTAAGTGATTGCAGGAATACTGCACTGCAATCCATGTGTCACTGCCAACTCCTCGGGCCTGAAACCCGTCCCACGATCTTTGTCATCGACCTTAATCCCGGCGGTATCTTCCGCCGATGATTTGGGCACATAGCATCTTCCACACTTGCGTCCGGTTTCGTTCATGAGCTTCCGTATCGTCTTCTGCGTATAATCAATGGAGAAAACAATACGATGTGCACTTGCTTATCCCTGGGATGAGATTTCGTGTAACAAAACCGATCGGTAAGAGAGGAAGAACGACCCGAACTGGACACATACGATATAATACAGGGAAGAAAGTGGGATTAGAGAGGATCAAGAGCAATCAGCCCGGGCGTTGCGCGGTAGATTCGATGGATAACAATAAAAAAGAAAACCCTTCTGTCAAATCGTGACAGAGGAGAGAACAGGTAGTCGCGGCAGCTGGGCAAATGGGTCATAACTTGAGCTCTGTCAGGACTCTACGGGCGAGCATGTGGTATTGCCAGCCATCGCCGCTCGCTCTTCGGAATTGCAAACCATGCAGCGGCAATAATGGAACCTATTAAACAGTCAATCAAGGTACCCTGGCGTTGGGACAGCTGGACGATATACCCACCTTGACGATATTGATCTCGAAACGTACCGCCAGCTTGTTGGCCCCAATTGACTCAAATACATCTTCATCGATCTCACCGGTGTGGTGCATGGCGTGTTGGGGTGGGGGTGAACCGGCATAATCCCGTGGAATAGGTGGGAGTGTTTTAGCAGCCGAAGGGGGAGAAGAGGGGACTGGGGTTGGAACGTCCTCTGACGCCTGCACCGTAACTCCCGTGCTATCCGTCTCTGATCGAGTATTCGTGTCAGCCGTGGGGTTGTGATGAGGGGTTACATTGAAAAATGACGAGGACTCGCTGCTCGGGGTCGTAGTGAGAGTCGTCGCACCGGAGGGCCGGCTGGGGAGATCCTTTTCTTTCTCCGCGCTCGTCCTACCCTCTTTCTCTTTGTCCTTTTCGCGATCTTTGCCTCTCACCCTGAAGGACAGCTTCGAGGGCCGCTTCATAATCCGCCGAGAGGTCGTGCTCGCCTTTTCATCTGAACCTGACGAACCTTGTTTTCTATGCCGGGTCTGTTGCTCCGCCGGGAACGAGGAAAGATCAATCGATGGCATATGGATGCAGTCGAACCCAGATCGTGTCTCGCGATACCGAATTTGCATCCTATCCAATACTTGACGGATATCGCTCTTGAGAGTACCAGGACTCTTTGTCGATGTCGTAGCAACGCTGGTCATGACCGTGAGGTCTTTGAACATTTCGAAAATATCACCTTTTACTTACCTGAACAAGCCCTTCAAAAATATGGGCTTGATCTCTTTGTCGTCGTGAACCTCCTCATCGGGTGCAACCTTGCCGTTCCTCGCTCTCGCAGCACCATTCCCCGTCGCATCGTCATTGTTAGTGTCTTCATCCACCTCTTCGGTCCTGCCGAATGACTTCTCGGCACCAAACGGGCGAGTAACGGCGCTGAAACCGGTGGACGGTCGACGGTGACGGCCAAGTGTTCCACCAGACAACAGGGAACCACCGGTACTACTTCTCCTCTCGTGCCTTCCCGCCCTTCCGTGAGAGTCAAGAACGGTGTGCGCGCGTCGATGGGTACTGGGAAGCTGCAGACTTTGGCTCTGTGTCAACATCGGGGAAGAGGTAGACCCGGGACCCTCCTTCTCAGCACTGGCCTTCCTATCCTCGCTCACGCTTGTCTTCTCTTTCGCACCGTCAACATCTGCCGAAGGTCTTGGGGTGAAACCGCCCAGGATACTCGTCCTCTTGCTAGACGTAGTCGATCTCCTACTCTCGTCCCCCTTGCTCAAAAAGCTTCCAAACTTCCTCGCCAACGTCGCACTCGTGGAGACCGGCGGTGAACCACTGACGGAAGTCGTGAGTGCCTTGTCGTCGACGGCTTTCCCCTCGGTGTTCTCCGCCTTCTCCCCAAACTCGTCCACTGCAGGGGCGAAATCCATCTTCTCGGAGAATCGGGTTGTTTCCGGGCCGGCAGTCTTGGGGGGCTCTCGGATGGGTGGTTGATCATCAACACCTGCGTCCTGCTTCTCCTCCCGGACGGTATTTTGGGGTCCAAACATCCCGGTCCAATTACGAGCAACGTTCTGTCGTTGACTAAGGCTGTGGCTCCTCCTGTGTGTCGAGGGCTGCGGGGCCCGTATGGGTGCCTTGTTGGGAGGTGCCGGAGGTTGAACGCCTAGCTCGCCCATGCCATCGGGGTGTTTAATCGACAGGGCGGCGGAATCCCTAGATCTGGGCTGCGGATGGAAGGTTTGCGTAGTGGGGGAGGGTATAGGAGCAGTGGGTTCGTAAGACATGCCAGAGTAGTGCGAAGACTCTGGGGCGGGCAGCCGGGGCAGCGCCATGCTGTAATCGGCCTTGGTAGTGGAAGTCGGTTCTGTAGTCGTGGTCTTAGGAGGGTTGGCCAATTGCTTGGTGGATCCTGTAGCATGAGCTGAGTCGTCTTCTGTCCTGACGCCTGTATTATTATAGGCGGCGGAGGTTGTCGCGAGCGATAGCTGGGAGCTGGCAAAGTGTCCTGGACCGTAAACACGTTCTCTCTCCATCTTCTCCCTTGCCAGAAAGTAGATCGAAATGAGGGGATGGAATCCGTAAGTCGGATCCGCAGGCTCACGGGTATCGCCTAGGGAGAGGTGGGATTGGGAGTTAGGAGGCGAAGACATCGGGGTGGCAGGAGGAGAAGATGCCGGTGAGAATAGTTTTCTGCGGTAGAAATCAAAGCCAGAGAAACGCTTCGATTTCTTAGACGGCGACGCGGTCAAGTCGGTTTTTGCAGACTCGTATCCTAAGGAGGTGTTGGAAGGAGAGTCCCAGTGTTTGCCGTTTGCAACGCCATTCCGACCATTGTTGATGCCTCGCTTGCGCTCCCAGTACTGGACAGCGCGATGGTAAGCGTCGGACTCCAGAACCTCGAGAAGTTTCTTTTCGATATCTTCCTCCGTCCCAAACTCGAAGCCTTTCATCCCGCGGATGACGTTCCTATCTAGCTCATCAGACCGCAGCGGCTCACGGTGAACAAGGTGTGGGTCCGGGGGCCCTGGGAAACCTCGCGTCATCCACGGGTGATTCATCACTTCGGTTAGGGTTGCTCGGGCGGGAGGATTTGTCACCAGCATGCGGGACAGCAGATGTTTGCACTCTAAAATAAATCAGATCAGCGCGTGGGGTCGACATAGGGGCGCAGGACGTACCAGCACTCAGCCAAACAGGATACTCCACCAAACCCCGCTTGATCTTGGCATGTAGCGCGGGCATGCTCTGATCATCGAAAGGTACCTTCCCGCAGACTAACACGTAAAGCACAACACCAAAACTCCAAACGTCCACCTCGGGACCAGTGTACACCTTCGCGTTGAGCAGTTCGGGAGCGGCAAAGTACAGGGACCCGCAGAAGGTGCCCAGATGGCTCGATGGGTCGTACAGGTTGGAAAGGCCAAAATCGATTATCTTGATGTTCCCGGTCTGGGAAATGAGGATGTTCTCGATCTTGAGGTCACGATGTACGACGCTGTTCTTGTGACAATATTCGAGCGCGCTTCCGATTTGTCGCGCGAACTTCCTCGCTACTCGTTCTCGTAGGCGACCGTGGCTGATGATGTAATCCAACATCTGGCCGCCGTTGACATATTCGAAAACCATGTAGTAGTGGTGCTGATGGACGATCATCTCCCGCATACCGCAGATGTAAGGGTGGTGGAGAAGCATGGATAGGGCGGCCTCCC
>Ga0307512_10005303_pt1 | contig 13523 bp, 16 predicted proteins | sample 14_EM_MG_FD_200267 | JGI IMG/M metagenome (GOLD analysis project Ga0307512, IMG submission 200267) | Populus trichocarpa ectomycorrhiza microbial communities from riparian zone in the Pacific Northwest, United States - 14_EM | ecosystem: Host-associated > Plants > Roots > Unclassified | place... | reverse complement strand
TTCGCAAAGAAGTCACAGCAGCACGTCACATTGCTGCATAAGAAATGAGAAGTGGAGGACCGCCCACATTATCATACACATTCTACAAAGATGACCTAGTACTCTTGGAAGCCACCAACCTACAGACTACCCACCCAAAAGCGAAACTCGCACCACGACACTACGGACCATTCAAAGTCCTGTGGGCCTCCCCAACAAATTGCAAACTTGCATTACTACTGCAAATGAGGATTCACCCAGTATTCCACAACTCACTACTAAAACCCTATGTTGAAACATCTGCACATGGACCAAACTTTGCACAACCTCCTCTGGAAATCGTAGGAGGAGAAGAAGGACATTACGAAATTGAGAAAATCCTTCAGTCACAACCCACAAGAAATAAGAAAAGCACTGAATACCTGGTTTACTGGAAAGGCTACTCCGATGCAGACTGCACTTGGGTACCAGCCAAAGAATTAACCCACATGAAAGAACTAGTCCAAGAATTCCTCTCTAGACAGAAGCCTAAAGAGGGGATACAAGTGTTGCAGGCGCAACAGAAACCTAAAGAGGGGATACTGTCAAGGATGGAGTCTGCGACATCACACATTCAAAGAATCCCAAGTCCAAGTTCTCCCAAAGCCGCCCCTAAGCTAAAGTATAGTCACATGGTAGGATCCACTCCTCGACCATGTGACCCTGGGAAACTATCACCTGACCTGTCACATGTTTGATCATGTGACATCTCGACAACTTTGGGATCACATGATATACAAGCACATGACCCTGGGAAAGTATCACATGACCCACCAAGGGATTGGTTATCAATGCAATCACCAGTCGCTATACGATCATCTGATCAAGCGCGCTTCAGACGCGCACCTAGTCTGTTGATTGGCATGTGGAAGACCATAGGAACAATCAATGAATCAATGAACAAGTTACAAGACTGTGGAGCGCAGTAAGGTCGCTCACCCATTACCTGTATTTGTACCTGCCCTAAAGTATGGGCCACCCATTTGAGTATGTATGCCTGCCCTAAACATGTACATACAGACCACCCTGTATTAGTATATAAGACCTGCGAAATTGAGCGAACAGTCCTCAGACTGTTCTCTTGTCTACCCCTCACAATTGAGCACCTAAGCCTTTACCTCACTGTCCTCCTCTTGAATATTTCCTTGATCATCCTCTGGATCAATTACCTCCACCTCAAATATCAAGTCATCGCCCACTGCTTGCCTTAAACAGTAGTAGGTCTCGACACTTATGCAAGTGGATTCTTCCTCATCTGAAAGAAAGATGGCAAATTCCGCCCAGTTCAAGATTACTGCAACCTTAATAAATGGACAATCCCCAATAAATACCCCTTTCCATTAATCTCCAAACTCATCTATGACCTTGCAGAAAAACGTCTTTTCTCCAAATTTGATATTCAATAGGGATACAACAATATTTGCATTAAAGAAGGCAACGAATACAAGGCCGCCTTCAAGACTAGCAAAGGATTGTTTGAACCTACAGTCATGTTCTTTGGACTTATGAACTTCCCTGCCACCTTTCAAACAATGATGGATGACATTTTTCAAGATGAAGTCACTCAAGGATGGCTCTGTATCTACATGGACAACATGATCATCATGACAGAAGATGATAAGGTGCTTCACAAACTGCGCATCAACCATATTCTGGATAAACTTGAGAAATTTGATCTATTCCTCAAACCAGAAAAGTGCAAATTCCACCAATGTGAAGTTGAATACCTTGGAGTACTTATTGGCAATGGAACAGTCAAAATGGACCCTGTAAAAGTTCAAGGAATTGCTGATTGGCCAACTCTTCAATCTGTCAAAGACGTGCGAAGCTTCCTAGGATTCTGCAATTTCTATAGAGCATTCATCAAGAACTTCTCTGAGATTGCCAGACCATTGAATGATCTTACATGCAAAAACAAACAATTCATCTGGACGGACAAACGCAATAATGCCTTTCTAGAACTCAAGAGAATGTGCAGCAACTACCCAGTACTTTGCACCCCAGACTGGACCAAACAATTTGTTATGGAGACTAACACATCTGGCTATGCCCTTGGAGTAGTTATTGCCCAAGAATTTGAGGATGGTATTCACCCCATTGCCTTTCACTCTAGAAGTCTTCTTCCTGTAGAAAAGAACTATGATGCACACAATAAAGAACTTGCTGGTGTAATTTTTGGATTCAAATGTGGCTGACCACTATTTCTCAGGGCCATGCATGCAATCTGTGTTCATACTGACCATAAGAACTTACAGTACTTTCGCGATCCATGCAAAATCACTGGACAACAAGCTAGATGGATAGAATTCCTCCAAGACTTTGACTACACTCTCAAACACATTCCTGGGTCAACAAACACCGTTGCTGATTTGTTGTCACAAAGAAAAGACCTTAACAAGGGGGTGGATACCAATGAACCACATGTCCTTCTCCCTGATCACCTCTTCACACCAACACATGCCAACAAAATTTTCCTTGAATACAACCTAGACCTTCAACGCAACATTCTTCAAACCCTTCATGACTCCCCCGCTGCAGGACATCCTGGCATCTCTAATACTTGGGAACTGGTACGCAAACAATATGAAGGCCCCAAACTTAGAGAATTCATGGAACAATACATCAAAGGATGTGCACAATGCCAAGAATCCAAAACCAACATACATTGATCAAAAGCACCCTTACAACGTTTTGATACCCCTGTTGAAGAAGGACCCTTTCAATATGTATCAATGGACCTCATTACAGACCTTCCCAAGTCACAAGGCTTCGATTCGATCCTTACTATCATCGATCAAGGATGTTCCAAAGCAGCTAAATTCATTCCATGCACAAAAACGATCAACAGAACAGGCATAGTACTTGAGTATCTGAAACATCTCATACCTTGGTTCAGACTTCCCAAAAGGATTATCTTGGACCATGACCCCCGATTCACCTCTGCATTTGTGAAAGAAATGTGTAAGGCACTCAGAATTCAACAAAATCTTTCTACAGCCTTCCATCCTTGCACCAATGGACAGACAGAGCGCATGAATGCCTGGATTGAACAGTACTTGCAACCTTGGACCTCTGGGAAACCTTCTGCCTGGAGTCAATTACTACCTGTTGCTAAATTTGCTCACAACTCTTGGAAACACAATGTTGCTTGTTGATCACCTCATGAACTTCTGATTGGAATCAAACCACAGGTGATTCTGAAACATCTAGAATCTTCTACCCCTGCTGCGGAAACACACCTATGCCTCCTGGATGAAGCAAGACAATCAGCTCAAAAACTTCTTCAACACATACAAAAACGCAAAGACAACAAGAAACTGACAGAGATTAAAGAAGGAGACCAAGTTTGGCTCGAAGGTCACAATCTTACTATTGCCGGCAATTGCAAACTTTCCCCAAAGCAATATGGACCCTTCAAAGTTTCACAAAAGATCAGTCCTGTAGCCATGTGACTTGATCTTCCCCAATCAATGAAGATTCACAACGTGTTTCACATGGACCTCCTCCTTCCTTATAAGGAAACGGAGCAATATGGCACGCCCTTTACATGACTGCCTCCGATCATCGATAGTGAAGAAGAATATGAAATTGAGAATATTCTGGATGCATGGCAACATGGCAGAAGACAAAAACTTCAATACCTCGTGCATTGGAAGGGTTATCCACACTCTGACGATTCCTGGATTGATCACAAGGACCTACATACCCCAGATACATTGGCAGACTTCTACCTTACAAACTCTACTACAGCTGGACAACCTACAGTATAAAGAGACCACCAAAGTCCTTCAAATGAGTCTCATCCCCACTTCACTCTGGCTTTTCAATACCTTGCAAAACCTCCTCCAATCTACTGCCCCTTTTGTGTCAACCATACAAACTCACTCTTTGCCTTCCACATACCGCACAACTGCCCAACCATCCCAATGATGTCTTGCTTGTCCTCCCCTATCTTCATCCCTTCTCGCTCTTCGTCCCCCACCAATAGCGTCAGTGACACCCCTTACATCATTACCTCCCCTCCTCCAGATAGTCCTACCAGCGATGAGATGGCTCTTCCCCACAAACAAATGATTGAGCACATTGCTTGCCTTCTCAACATTGAAGAAGAAGAAGTCTGCTGCCAATTCCCCACAGTCCGCTCCCTCCTTCCCATTGACAGATCCCCTCCTGCTTCTACTTCTGTTCTCACCCCCAATACACTTATGCTGGCTCACACCAGTACAACATTCAACAATGTTGATGACTATGAGGGCATTATTTCGCCTCCTACATTGTCATATCCCGGGATTGAACTTGAAAGTTACATTGACCCTAACTACCCAAACAGCCCTCCAATCTCCAGTCCCAAGCCACTTCCTGTTCCTCCCCCTCATTTTCATGACAGCGTATCGATTATGCCACCCATGATATCTGCCACAAACTCTACTTACATCTTGCCCATTGTACCTGCCTTCATTGAAGACATTCTATCTTATTCCTCTTCCCCTATCTCCCCCATGGCTGTGGTCCTGTACCAACATGCCAAAACAAAGGACATAGAGTACAAGGCCATGGACACTGACACTGAAGGACAGACCCCAAGTCCCAATGGTTCTCAACCAGGCATCCTTCCAGGTCCTGGATGGAAGGACAACTTCACTGAAACAGGTACCCACCACTTTTTTGTCATTCCCAACAGTGAAGAAGATGTTATCACCCCTTTCATTTCCTATGACCTCCATGCCACCTTTCCCAAACTCCTTGCCACTAATGGTTGTGGCTGCACCATCCATTCTTGTCCCCTTCATGCTTGCCCAGTTGGACAACACCATACTGCCATCTCTCCCAAGGATGAACTCCTGCTGACTGAAGGAATGCAGTTCACCAACCTTGTCAATTGGGCCTTACACAAAGAGGATGACCCTATGCTTACAGGAGAAGTCCAATACTTCCGCACCCACCACTCTAAAGCTGTCCAAATTGCTTGTCATATTGGCACCCTCAAAGAGTCCTTACAAACCAAAAGACTTGCCATGTACTGAAGCTCTGAACAACTAGCTGCCACCAACGCCATTGCCCACATACACTGTTTTATTGATTGCGACATGCACCAAGCCCCCTACTTCAAAGGCAAAAGAGGATGCAGGGCTCAAGTCTCCATTTGTGACTGCGCCATACATGCCTGGGGCAAGGATAATGGCAAAATGTGTGATTGGTATAGTAAGATGGGTCACAAAATTGAGGAGTGCTACTCCCTAGGGTATTGTTGATATTGCTTATGATGCAGACACAATGGCATTGACTGCCTTCGCCCTTACAACCTTTGCAACAAGTTCGAGGATTGCAAGGTTTACCCTTCTCACCCTAATTTTGAATGCGGTCATTGTGCTGCCATTGACAATGACATTGACATCTAAAGGATGTTAACAAGGGGGTAATGTCACAGACTGCCTTATCTAATCTTTTCTTTCCTTTTTCATACTTGATTCCAGACTGCCTCCTCCCGCTTACCTAACTTACCTATGGACTGTTCTCACATTTTCTAGAGACTTCCATACGATTCCATTAGCTTCTATTCTCTTCTATGACCTTCTATTGTCTTCTGCAACCTTCCAGTAGTTTCTACGTCTCCTTGTATATATACTGTCTCTAGTAGCATAGAACAAGTTCTCTAAGCTCATTCTATTCGTACAATACAGGCTATTGTACCTTCTTGAACGCGTGTAGCTTCCTCCCTGAAAGAACTCTCTTGCGATAGTCAACTTTGTCACTATTCACCTTCTCATCTCTAAATGTCTTTGAGGTCACATGTTGTACCTCACTTGATTCCAAGTTGCACCTCGACTTGTGTAATCTTCACTTGCTCTCAGATAAGTCATGTGACAAACCATGTGATCTCTCTTGACCTTTCAACAAATCACATGAAGCCTCACATGATCAATTCCAATGCCTGACTACCAACATCTGCCTTTCCTCTTTGGTTCGCTGAAACACTTACCAGATTAGGCCGACTTCCTAATTGGATTGCCTGCTCGCTTTCCTATTTGGGAATTACCCCTGTTAGAAACTCCAGAACTTGAATGATTGAAAGACACAGTGACCTGACTGTGACATGATGTGTCAAATGCGGCCTGCATGACTTTGAGTTGGGTGCAGAGGGTGCTGTGTCTGTGTGCAGTGCTGGGGGCAGTTCTTCTGGCTTGTCTGGATGTGGCACAGCGAAGGGGGGAACTTGGTGAATGATGGAAAGAGGCAGTGTGCAGGTGCACTCATGCTCTGGTTTGTTGTTACATGCAAAGGTGCTGGGAATGGTGCAAATGGGTGGACTGGAGTTGGTGCTACTGATGTTGAAGGCATTGGGGTGAATGCTGCTGCTGTTGCTATCCGCGGTGGTGGCATTGAAGGTGCAAGCAGTGTTGACAAAGCTGGCAGAGTCATTGGAGTTGTTGTTGCTGCTGCTGCTGCTTTTGATGACAGCATTGGCATTGGTGGTGCAGGTGCTATCAAGGATGTTGTTGAAGTTGCTGTTGCTGTTGCTGTCATCGAATGTGCTGGTGGCAGGTTTGGCATTGAAGGTAGAGGTGGTATTGATGATGCTGGTGTTGGCAAAGGCAGCAATGGCAATGGTAACAGAGTCAAAGTTGCTGTTGCTGTTAGCATTGCTGTTAGTGGCTGTATCAGGGCCATTGTTGCTGAAATACAGGTCCTGCAGGGTGTGAGTGATGTTGGAGGCAATGGATTGGGCACTGTTGGGGTTGAGGGGGTACAGTAGAAGTTGCAGGGAAGGAGAGTGCTGCATTGCATCAGTATATATTGAGTCATGATAAAGAATGGTGGGAAGGTTGTTGGTTGAATGTGGTGATATGATGTTGAGGACAGGGGTGACTTGCATGAAGTTGATGGAGGGGACAGTATTGGCATTAGAGGGGGAGGCAATGGCCTTGTCATGGTCATAGTTAGGGAATAGTGTGGGTAATCTGCAGGTACTTTTGAGTGTACCCCTACCCCTACCCCTGAATACCCCTACCCCTAACCCACAGGTTATAAGCTACAGGTCCTGGGGGTTATGGGTTGGATGAAAGGGTAGACTCAGAAATCTAGGGCTAATAGAACTTGTTGTAGACTAGTTTAGATATGATATCTTCCTTTTCTGTTTCTTACCTCCTATATATAAGACCTTAATTCCAAGATAGTTGGCTGCTGGCTTGATATATAGAGCCTAGCTAAGAAGCCCAAAACTTCAATACACTTGTTAGAGTCTTATTAAGATCTCTAAATCTCTAATATGCCTATGACTACCCATTCAATCCCTGTACTACCTTTGACAACTTCAACTTAGTAACTTAGTAGATGCAAGATGAGAATATCTCTAAGTAGCCTGGTTCAACTAAGAACCTCAAATAATGAATTACAAATGACATACTGGCCTAAGTATGACAGAACTGCCACTTCTATTCCTCTTTCTAGCTAGCAGTTTTGAAGTATAAGAGCTTATATAATTAGAGTGCAGAACTAATCTCAGATACTGCAGACTTAAGGCTTAAGAAAGGTTTATTAGGGGATATTTGAGTTATATACCTATAGTAATATGATATACCTCTAAGAAATCATAACTAAGGCATGGGTATACCACGGGTCATGGGTTTCTTGATGCTGACCCCTACCCTTACCCCTGCCTACCCCTACCAAAAACCCCTGCATTTCCCTAGTTATGGTTGAGGCTGTGGTGAATGTTAGCAGCAGGGGACATATTGCAGCTGCTGGCACTGTCACTGTCATTATGCATTAGGCCATCCTTGGTGTCAAGATTGTTCCTACCTGGGTTGTACACAAACTTGCTGTTGCTGCCAGTGCTGAAGTTGTTGGGTTCACATGAGTAGTTATGGATGCTACTGCTATTGCTGTTGTTGGTGCTGGGGTTATTGTACACTGTCTTGCCTTTGATGGTGCTGCTGGAGCCCATGTAGCAAATTTTGTCATAGTAGTCAGTAGAACCCACATGGAAAATGGTCATGTGCATTAGAAAAAACACCATGGGCCAAGTTTTGGTAGAGGGTGCATGTGTTTGTATGGGCCCATGGAGATATGGTGTCTATTTTTATGCATAGGCCCATCAGTAAATGTTGTTATTTCTCAACCCTGAATTTGTGTAGGCCCATTCTTTCTGCAGTTAGTTGGGTAGCTGCCACTAACCAAAATGTTTGCATGGGCCTGGCAATGTGAACATGCCACTCCTCTCTTGATGAGGTCAAGATGGCCAACAGCAGCCTATAAGGAATCATGCACAAGCCCTTGAATTCACCCATTGAGCAAATAATAAGCTGCCACACAAGACTGCTATATGGGCCAACATTATTTGAAGCTAGCAGGATGCCTGCCAATCAGCTTCTTGCATTGGCCCATGGAATGAATTTGCTGAGCCTTCCCAATGTACTTGAGCTGGCCCACAGCAACCTCCAAGCAATCATGGAAAGCTCTTGGATGGGCCAATTTGTTCTGGTTAATTGTTGAATTGGCTGATCAGATGTATAATAAGGTCCAACACAAGACTGCCACATGGGCCGACATTATTTGAAGCTAGCAGGATGCCTGCCGATCAGCTTCTCATATTGGCCTGCAGAATGAATTTGCTGAGCCTTCCCAATGCACTCAAGCTGGCCCACTGCAACCTCCAATCAATTATGTGCAAGCCCTTGGATGGGCCAAATTTGTTCTGTTTAATTGGCTCGAATTGGCCTATCAAGTGTATAATGAGGTCCAACACGAGACTGCCATATGGGCTGACATTATTTGAAGCTAGCAGGATGGCTGCCAATCTGCTTCTTGCATTGGCCCACAGAATGAATTTGCTAAGCCTTCTTGATGTACTCAAGCTGGCCCACAGCAACCTCCAAGCAATTATGTGCAAGCCCTTGGATGGGCCAATTTTGTTCTGGTTAATTGTTGAATTGGCTGATCAGGTATATAATGAGGTCCAACACAAGACTGCCATATGGACTCACATTATTTGAAGCTAGCAGGATGACTGCCAATCAGCTTCTCGCATTGGCCCGCAGAATGAATTTGCTGAGCCTTCCCAATGCACTTGAGCTGGCCCCCAGCAACCTTCAAGTAATCATGCATTAATCACATGCAAGCCCCCAGATGGGCCAATTTCATTCTGGATAATTGGCTCAAATTGGCCCATCAAGCAAATAATGAGCGCTATGAGCTGCCACATGAGACTGCCATATAGGCCGACATTGTTTGAAGCTAGCAGAATAGCTGCCAAGCAGCTTCTCATATTGGCCTATGGTGTGAATTCGCTGCCCCTTTCCGGTGCACTCAAGCTGGCCCACAGCAGCTTGTAAGTAATTGAGTACATGCCCTTGGGCAGGCCAATTTCATTCTGGAAAATTGACTTGAATTGACTTGAATTATTGGCCACTTAGGGTGTTGCCAATAAGATTTTGTCCACCCACTTAGGGTGCTGCCGATAAATGTGGTGGGGCTGATATCAGAGATTGTCTAACACATATATTGGGGGCTGTTAAGTAAATGTCAACCTGCCTACTTCCTTTCCCATTGACCATGTTGACATCCGACTTTGGAGGAGCTCAGAATCTAACCCAGGTGGAAGAGACTCTCTATCATTATGCAGCAATGGTCAAAAGAGATCTAGAAGCATACTGCTTATATCCTACCTGTAGGAGCCAAGATGATTGAAAACTTGTATTCAGACATCACTTAGTACATCTTATTCTTTCAACCCACTTCTATAAGCCATTCTCAGATCCATCCAGAGAGTCTCGCTTGACTTTTATGCCAATGCACTTGAAGAGGACCCAAATATCTGCATCCGTGTCCATCTACTATTATTGAGCCTCACCAAGACAATGAGCATGTCCAAGACAAATCCAGACATAAGAGCCATCTTGGAGAATAATGAAAGGGTGCTAACAAGTGACTTTTATACTTTACCCAGTGCACTACCCCCACTAGAAATACATTTTCTTGTGGAAAATGGTCTGTTTCTTCTCTCCAATCAACATGACTATGCGCTCACATTGGTAGCTAGCTGCAGAGAATGCATGAAATCTGCCCCTCAAGACAACTCAGGAAGGGAGGGTACTACCACTCAAGGCAAGTCAGATGCAACAGCGCATGCCCTGGAAAGCAATATCACACATACAGGCAGCACATCTCTGAGGGTGTGCAAGAAAGGGAAGAAGTGCTGACACACCTTGTTGGGGGGCATTCAAGGCAATCGCTCAGACATGTGCAGCCCAAATGTAGCCACATTAATATGCAGAGCCAAAGAAAAATAGGCTCAGCAGGTGGGTTCATCTGATGCTAATTATTCATCCCCTGAAGAAGTATCTGACCAATCCCCTCAGGAAGGTAGAGATTGGGAGATAGAGCCACATATGTTCCCTGGCGGTTCTGTTCAATGCTTTTTCTAATTTAATATATGCTGATAGCCAAAGGCACAGACAACCACACAAGCCTAGTCGAAAGCCTCAGAAATGAGGTCAAGGCTCTAAAAAGGACTGTCAATGACCTGCAAAAGACTATTAAGGTCCTGCAATCTACAAGCTGTATGCATTAGAGCCTTCTTAAGGCCCTTCGGCAGCATACTGTAAATTTTGAATGGCAGGAGGGAACGTTGGACCCAGGCTACAAATAGGAGGAGTATGAACCTATGGAGGAGTAGAATTTAGCAATAACACAATTTAAATAGGGATGAGTGCTGTCCTGTATACAGCATACAGCTGTATACCTCAGGCTGAGCCATCAGTGTCAAGACCTACTACTGTTTAAGGCAAGCAGTGGGCGACGACTTGGTATTTGAGGTGGAGGTAATTGATCCAGAGAATAAGCAAGGAGATATTTAAAAGGAGGATGGTAAGGTAAAGACTTAGATGCTCAATTGTGAGGGGTAGACAAGAGAACAGTCTGAGGACTATTCGTTCAATTTCGCAGGTCTTATATACTAATACAGGGTGGTCTGTGTATACATGTTTAGGGCAGGCATATATACTCAAATAGGTGGCCCATGCTTTAGGGCAGGTACAAATACAGGTAACGGGTAAGCGACTTTACTGCACTCCAAGGTCTTGTAACTTGTTTGTTGATTCATTGATTCGTTGATCGTTCCTACAGTCTTCCATGTGCCGATCAACAGACTAGGCACACGTCTGAAATGTGCATGATCAGGTGATCGTGTATCGACTTGTGATCACGTTAATGACCAATCCCTTGGTAGGTCATGTGATACTTTCCTAGGGTCATATGCTTGTATATCATGTGATCCCAAAGTTGTTAAGATGTCATGTAATCAAACACATGACAGGTCAGGTGATAGTTTCCCAGGGTCACATGGTCAAAGAGTGGATTCTACCATGTGACTATACTTTAGCTTAGGGGCAGCTTTGGGGGAACTTGGACTTGGGATTCTTTGAATGTGTGATGTCACAGACTCTATCCTTGACAGTCAGACAGCTGCAGCATGCCCATATCAGAATCCCTATAGTGGTTCCTAGGGGTCTTGTCTTATCTTATCTGTAACACGACCTTCCAGGCCTATACAACCGTATTGTAAGGCATCCATGCTAGGCTCAGAGTGGCCTGATTCCTTTATTACCCAACATGTCTAACCACATTGTCTGATCAACCGACACCCTCACCTGACACCCCCAATGCCACAGGACTGCATGTGTATTGCTGGCTGTCATCTCTCAATTTTCCATTTTACCCCTCTTTTTCTTTTTCATTGTTAAGGACACTTAGGCTAGATGGTGAGTAGGTACTCCAAACTATATAAATCTGTGTGCAGCACCGGGAGCACAAGACCAGGTCCACAGTCTCCCAGGACCAGTTTGCGTTCGCGTTTCCCCCTCTTCTCTCTCTCAAATCTTGGGATAGCTCTGAACTCACATGTAGACCAAGTGCCTACATTACAGCATACTGCTGTCATTTCGGTGGCATGATATGGGGGGTAACTGCCCCATATGCCCGATAACTGTCAGAGGTGAGCTCAGAATGGACCAAACGTCCAAGGCTCAGATTCGGATAGATAAGGCTGATAAGGACCTGATCGCCCCATATGCACATACAAACACTTTATGCCACACAGCCTATCATGCCACTTATTTACCTATACTTCCCTAGACAATTAGTTAGCTATTGTACTTGGACACTTTGTGCCAAGTGGACACTACTTTTACTTTGTTTATAAGACACTAGTTAGTCTATTATCAAGTCATCCCTCAGACTTCGGTTCTTGGGCTTACACCGCATGCTGGTACTATATGGGCCCACTTGCATATACATACAATGCATTAAAGGCATCCAGGTTTTAAACTTACCTGTTTTGGGGCATGACTCAGCCAAAAACATAGAGTGCCATAAAAAGTACCAGCGCACATTTGGCCAATCCTATCTCCTTGCGTCACCCTTTGCCTAAGGGTCAGCAGCTAAAAGTCACCACTATTGACTTGCAGAGAGAGCATTTTGACTTGCAGAGAGAGCATTTTGATTCAAACATGGACTCTCCGACTCCCTCCAATAGAAAACATCCCTTTGGCATGCTCAGGTTGCTCTTCCTGTCCCCAGAGCCAAAGTCAGACTTTGGCATGCTCAGGTCACCCTCTCCATCCCTAGAGCCAAAGTCTGACTTTGGCATGCTCAGGTCACTGTTACCATCCCCAGAGCCAAAGTCAGACTTTGGCATGCTCAGGTCACCCTCCCCAACCCTGGAGCCAAAATCCGACTTTGGCATGCTCAAGTTACCCTCTCTGACCACAGAGCCAAAATCTGATTTGGCATGCTTAGGTCACCTTCCCTGACCCCAGAGCCAAAATCCAACTTTGGCATGCTCAGGTCACCTTCCCCAACCCCAGAGCCAAAATCTGACTTTGGCATGCTCAGGTCACCCTCTCCAACCCTAGAGCCAAAATCTGACTTCGGCATGCTCAGTTCGCCCTTCCCATCCCCAGAGCTGAAGTATGACTTTGGCATGCATGCGACACCTTCTCCATCATCGGAGTCTCAAGGCTCCTGCAGCTCATCTGAAGCGCCCTGTAAGTCTCATATTGCTGGCTCTGAACACTTCTTACTCTGGTCCACACAGTTTGGAAATGGGAAAAGAGAGCACCATCTCCCACAGAAAGCGAGTGGCAAGGACTTGTGAGGGTTATGGGTTGGACGACAATTGAATGACAGCTTCAATCGAAGTGCCAGAGAAATGGGGGTCTGGATGTTTTTTAGGACTTCTAGTGCTCAAGATCTTTCAGGGCAAAAAGGGGTTTTGAAAGGGGAAAAACAACAATGCAGATACAGTTTTTGAAGTATATCATAGCCTTTTTATACCTTGCAGGTATGCTACTATCATCAGCAGTAAGTACTAGTAAGTAGTTGTAAGATAAGAGAAGAGAATAACATATGAAATAGGGGTCTCAGTAGGACATTGTGCAAGTATGATGAAATATGGCAACAGTCACACTTGAATCTTGTAGGGATTGGTCTAGCTGCCCTCAAAACTT
>Ga0307512_10005301_pt1 | contig 13524 bp, 19 predicted proteins | sample 14_EM_MG_FD_200267 | JGI IMG/M metagenome (GOLD analysis project Ga0307512, IMG submission 200267) | Populus trichocarpa ectomycorrhiza microbial communities from riparian zone in the Pacific Northwest, United States - 14_EM | ecosystem: Host-associated > Plants > Roots > Unclassified | place... | reverse complement strand
CCGACTTTGAAACATATTCTGATCTTTGTCTCTCGAAACGCACTTCGAGTTTAGTCCTGCAACATCCATATCACCTGCGTCCGATCCCGCCCGTTACACAAACCATCACCTCCTCTGCAATGCGATGAATAGTTCAATGATTCCACCAGTCCAAGAATTGACCTGTCCGGAACGGGTTCGTCGAAGTGCAGTCCAATCCACTTTGAGAAATGTTTGGACCAGGCTCGGACCAATCCCCAGTTTATCGGGACCTGGACTGATCTGGGCTGGACTGCTTTGGACCAGTCCATTCGGGACAAATCGGCCCGAATACGCTGCTAGTTACTGATATATGTGGTCAACATATATGTTGCAGGAAGCCCTAAGGTTAATGATCGTGACTGTCTCATTAGACTTCACGCCATGACTGCCCTTTTAGACTTCACACGATGCTCGCCCTCATGCTCATCATATATAAGACCCACCTTTGTCCGTCTCTCTTGTACCTACAATCAACTCACTCATTCACATCAACAGGTTATGAGCCCGGCAGTCGCTACTGACTGAAATCACCCATTGTCTTCTTTCTATCATTCCACGACCTTCCAAAAACCTCGTCAACTACAAAGACCTCCAAAAACCTCGAATACACCATCCTCCCCCTCTCACCAAGACCCCCGAAACCTCCGTCATCCCGCTCTCACCAAGACCCTCGAAATCTCCGCCCTCCGGCTCACACCAAGAACTTCCAAGCCTCGATAACTCCACCACACTGACTACCGAAACTTTCAAGAGCGCTTACGGCAACATCCCTAAGTTGACCGAAAACAACTACCGCATGTGGTAAGAGAAAGTGCGGCCAGTAATCATGGGAGCAGACGCTTACGAGATCATGACTAGAGAAGAGCCTGAGCCACAAGGCACTACCCGGGAGGGCCGTACTGAACTGCGAAGCTGGCGGAAACGACGATTCAACGCCCAATCCATCATCTGTATGGGATGCTCCGACCAGATCTTCCTACATATCAAACACAACATCGATCCTGCAGAGATGTGGGATATCCTCCACGATCAATTCGATAACATGCTCTTCAAACTCAGTCGAATGCAGATCCTACGCAAATTCCATGCCTGCCACCCAGCAAATGATGAGAAGATGACTACCTACTTCACTCGCCTAATCGACTACCGCAATCAGTTGAGCGGCTCTGCCGAAGAGATCTCTGAAGACAGCTTTGTCACTCATCTCTTGACACACATACCGAAGGAATTTGCCACAACGATCAACATCTTCGAACGACAAACCCCGACTCCCCCCTCACAACACATCATGGATGCCATTCGATTGGACGAAGATAACGCGGCCTTCGGGACCGAAATAGCCGACGCTTCAACTGGTGTCGGCGTCTACTCTTAACGCGTAGGTTATCGTGGTCGTGGGCGTGGTGGAAGTGGCAGATTTGGACAACAAAAGATGTACCGATGCACCTACTGCAAGATGGACAATCACACCACCGAAGGATGCGGCAAGCGGAAACGCGCTCAGTGCGGAATCGAGCATTTTGGCGGCGGAAACGGCAATTCCGGTGGAAATGACAACTCAGGAGGAGACAATGCTGCAGGAAGTGACGAGAAAGCGTGCTACCATTGCGGGATGCCAGGCCACATCAGACCCAATTGTATTCACTAAAAACGAGGGAAGGAAACACAAAACAGAGTACGTAAAGGCACAGCTTCAATCACCACCGCTGGAGATCGAGATCTCCTCTGACTATCCAGTCGTGCTCTCACCGCCTCCTCCACCCATACAACTTGGGTCATTGATTCCGGGGCCTCTCACCATATGTGCAACAAGCGCAGCTTGTTCGATTCATTTAAGAGACTACGCCGACCTATGCTCATTGAACTTGGCGATGATAACACGGTAAGTGTAACTCATCATGGATTTGTTGACGCTACTCAGGGCTATGAGATCGATGCTCTGTACACACCTACACTCCATCTTTTACTCCTCTCCGTCAATCAACTGGACTCCGCTGGATCTACAGCCACGTTTGGCGACGGCATATGCTCCATATCATCGCCCCAATCACCAATTACAATCATCGGTCATCGTGTCAATGACCTGTACTTCATATCTCCCACTGCAAGCGCACATACAGCATCAACCTTGGATGCACTTCAAAGCACACCTCCGATCACAGATCCAACCACACCTCCGATCACAGATCCAAGCACACCTCCGATCACAGACCCAAGCACACCTCCGATCACAGATGCAAGAGCACTTCCGAGTTAATCCTCGAGCACACTCGCCACACCTACAATATCCAAGTCTACTCGGAGGAAAAGAACACGAAGCACACTCATCAGTCTATCACCGACCACCCCTTTGTCCGCACCTCCGAACCCAACTCTAAGCACACCTGCCACGTCATCTCCGAATGCACCTACAACTACCTCCAGAAGCCCACCAATCACTGCCACGAAGTCAAAGTGCACTCGAAAGACTCTCACCATCTCACAGTCAAGACTATGGCATCGGCGCTTTGCTCACGTGCACCATATCTCCGTGCGATCTCGCATCCCCGAATATACAAACGATGATTCGATGTGCACCGTGTGCATCCAGGCCAAGCACAAGCAAAAGTTCATTCGAGTCAAGGTCAAGTGCACATCGAAGCCCTTTGAGCTGGTACACTCAGATGTATGCGGTCCATTCTCTACTCCCACAGTCGGCGGCAACAAGCATTTCATACTATTCGTTGACGACTATACCCACTTCACATTCGTATGGATGCTCCCAGACAAGAAGTCGGAAACTTGAACAACCGCCGACAACGCCTTCCAGGCCCGAGTCACTACTTTGGGCCATCAGATCAAACGATTGCGATGCGATCATGGCCGAGGACAGTACGATAACAAGACCTTCCGCTCGGTGCTCGCTGCCAGTGGTACAACATACGAACCCTGCCCTCCATACTCTCACCATATGAACGGCGTCGCGGAGAGGATGATCAGGACGATCACTGAGAAGGCATGGGCTATGATGATAGACTCTCAGGCACCCATCCAGTTTTGGGGAGAAGCGGTCAACACTGCGGTGTACCTCCATCAGCGATCTCCGAACGAAGGCCTGATGAAATGAGATGACCCAGATGGCTACAAAGCACCATACGAAACTCCATACGAGATGCTCCATGCCTTTGGCAAGCCCGCTGGCAACAAGACTTCATACAAGGCTCCTACTCACCACCTGCGACGATTCGGCTGCTATGTGAGCAAGCTCATCCCTGGAGCCCAGCGCCGAAGTAAATTCTGTCCTCGATCAAAGCCCTGCATGATGGTAGGCTACACCCACGATTCAACGACATTATGCAGGATTTGGGACCCAAACTTTCCTGTGGTTCGAGCACAGTCCTAAGTCGTGTTTGATGAAGAGCAAAATGCATGTGTTTCATGCACCACAGACGGAATTGATATTTTTGGACTGCCAGAAAATGCAGAATGCATTGAGGAACTTCATACGGGAGATGGACTCCTCCATGGCCGTCCCAAGGATATCAGTGGAACGGGTGAAGGCCACAGCGGGGGTGATCACGGCCACCCTGATGATGTCACAGATCTGCATTGCCATCTGCCCGATGACCATACTTGTCGAACTCTCCCTGCACGTACAGGTTCCAGATCATATCCTCCTGACGAGGGGGATACAATCATTCCCGCACACAGTCGTGATCATAGCACGCAGGAGCCACAAGCGTCGAGACAACATATTGACCACAGCCGACGTCTCCGCCGCGAGAATCTCACTACCCGCAGGCAAGCCGCTGGGAAGAAGTCAACTCAAGGGCCACCACCATCGACCACGCATCGCGTCACAAGAAGTCAAGCTAAGGCCTCCGCGGAAGCATTGATGGCATCAGCATTGGCATCAAACACTATCAATGGGGACCCATCGACATATGCCGAAGCTATGGCAGGACCACTTAGAGATCACTGGAAGCGAGCCATTGATGAAGAGAGCGCTTCCATCCTCTTGAACAACACCTTGACCACAGCCGACTCCAAAGAACCAAAGCAATTGCTTGGGAAGCCGGTTGGCTCCAAATGGGTCTTCAAGACTAAGAGAAACCCCGATGGGTCTACACGATACAAGACACGCCTAGTCATCAAAAGCTATGAGCAGACTGATTTCGGTGAGAAATATGCTCCTGTTGGAAAGCTAACTACCTTTCGATATCTCATCACTCTGGTTGGGAGATGTGGATGGAACATCCATCACTTGGATGTAGTCACCGCATTTCTCAACACTGAAGTTGATGACGATGATATCTATATGGTGCTCCCCGAAGCCTGGCCGGAAGGCAACGAAGACACCTGCACGTACGCACACGCTCCGGCAATCATTGTGAAACTCGACTTAGCCGACGATCGGGGGGAGAAGCAACTCGACAAGGAGAGTGTCAAGCACTATCAAGCGATCGTCGGATCGTTGATGTACGCAGCACTTGCAACGTGGCCAGATATATCATATGCAGTCGCTGCTCTCTGCCGATACAATTCTCGTCCATTCACCAGCCATATGACTGCAGCAAACAGAGTGCTCCAGTATCTCAGAGCCGCAGCAGACTGTCGACGGCACTTCAACGGCAACGGCAACGGCAACGGCAACGGCAACGGCAACGGCAACGGCAACGGCAACGGCAACGGCAACGGCAACGGCAACGGCAACGGCAAAGGCAACGGCAACGGCAATCGCAACTATGGTGTCATCGGATTTACGGACTCTGATTGGGCCAGCGACAGCACTGACTGCAAGTCCCAAGGTGGACACGTCTTCCTTACGTATCACGATGGTGCCGCCATCTCATGGCTGTCTCAGAAGCCAGACCTAATCGCCCCATCAACACTCGATGCCGAATACATCGCCTGCTCCGAAGCCTCCCCACAAGCCAGATGGCTGCTACAATTGAAGAGAGATATTCATGGCTCTCCGAGCGACGCATCCCCGCCACCGATCTACTGCGACAATCAGGGTGCCCTCACACATATCACAACCGGAGTGATCAACGCCAGAACGAAGCACATCGATGTGTGCTGCGATGTCAGTCGAGATCTCCATGCTCGCAAGATCGTCGACTACTCCTATGTACACACGAACGAAAATGCGGCCGATATTTCAACCAAGGCGCTCACCAACGAGAAACACACGAAGTTCACGAAGGCAATGGGATTATGGTAGAAAGAGGGGCACGAAGATGGAAGATTATTTCATGCATGAGTTTGTTTATGGATGGCCATCCACAGGCTACGGTGGTACTCTTGTCCCTGCCCACACAGTGACTTCTCACGAGCAGGGTTTTTGAGGAGGCTACTATGGGAATTACATGCAGCGGAAGTACGCTTGTTATCATTTGTTTATCTGGATGTTTCAATCATGTTTGGTACTCGCATTTGTTTAGTTCTTGCTTCACTGGGTGTAGCAGGAGGGGGGAGTGTTGCAGGAAGCCCTAAGGTTAATGATCGTGACTGTCTCATGAGACTTCACGCCATGACTGCCCTTTTAGACTTCACACGATGCTCGCCCTCATGCTCATCGTATATACGACGCACCTTTGTCCGTCTCTCTTGTACCTACAATCAACTCACTCATTCACATCAACAATATAGACTCATCTTGTCAATAGCAAGTCACCATGCACGTCTCACCCCGCACCACCTGCTACTTACCACTCACCTGTACCCACTGTAATCTTCTGAGTCACTGAATAGACTCATAAACAATAGCTCACTTGCCATCGCCAGTCACCACTCTCCACCACTTACCACTTGCCATTCCAAATATCACTGCCTTATCATGTTGACTAAAGATTTGACCTCAAAGGCCTAATAATTTCTACAAGGCCAGAGAAGCTGCCGGAATGCACTGGAGAGTCGTTACTGATGATCTGAGTCGCTAAGTAGACTCATACATGATGAGTCACTCGCCACCAGCATAGACATTGACCATTTGTAATGCATCATCGCAATCGTTTCTCCATAGAACCTTAGTTCTCCTTGTGTATATAAAGCATAGATCTCTCCTGCAGTGAGAGAGAATAGAAAGACAGAGTAGATCTTCTCCTCCTACGCTCCATATCGTCTCAACTTATCACGGTGGGACGCTCAGATTCACAGTGCATAAAGAGCATAGTCTAAACCCAGAAACTGTAACGGGTGGGTTCATTGTGATTGCTCGCAGCGGGTGGTAGTTGGAAAGTGACGTTGTGTCTGGGTTTGGATTGTGTTGGGATCAATCGAGTACGAATAGAGATCTTGAATTGACCATCGTATAAAAGTGATTGTCCATAGAGCAAAGAGCGAGAAAGACAGGCAACAATATATGGGAACGAAGAGGGCCAAATCGGCAAACCCGAGGATCACATCGGGAGACCGATGCCGACCATCATTACCGGGGCTAGCCCAACTCCTTGCCATGGATGCTAGGGGCGGCCCATATGAGCCCAATCCAGCGGCTTCATAACCGCAGCATTAGGCTGAAAGCCACACAAGCCATCAGGCCAAAACCTGTGCCAACAGGTTGCAGGGACTACTGTCTCACTTCTTCAGTTTTCAATCTACTTTGGAATTGATTAAGATTATGCCGTTTGGACTTGTCGAGACCATGCCCGTCCATTCCAAGACTGCCAGTCTGGGGCCCTGTCCAGTCCGACCTTCAGGTGAGACCGGACCGGTCCAAGCCCTACCCCAGACCGGGTCCATCCGGACCGGTGTAATCATTGTATTAGTTGACCCCTCACCTACCTAGCCATCCGGACATGCCTCTGGGAGAGGGACATTGGGGAGAGGGTCCTGGGGAGATGTACATTGGGGAGAGGAAGATTTGAGCGATTGTCGCCACATGCCGATTCAATCAGCAGCTGGTGATCCATATCCACATTCGAGGTGGTTCCGGCTGTCTCAGCTTCTTGCACCGTTGGCACTGCTGGCCGAGTCTTCTGCGGAATCCCAAGCTCTATATTCTCCAGCCCACAGAACCGATGAATTTCCAGAGTTCGTGGTCGTGTGGGAGTGTCTGGGCTTTTTGTCCATGGGGCAGGCGCCAAAGGTTGTGGCCGTGGGGTATGCTCCCGAATCTCCTGGCCATGATCAGGTAGCACGATTGCCTGATCGTCTACCTTGGTATCTGCATTGTTGGCCAATATATTTACCATCCTCCCGGGGCAATTGTCCAAGGTTTTTTAACATCACGAATGATTCGACCAGTCCAGCAATGGACCAGTCCGGACCGGGTCCACCCAAGTCCAGTCCAATCCAGTCCGAATAACTATTGGACCGGGATCGGACCAATCCCCTATTCTCCTGGACCTGGACCGGACTGGTCTGGATTGCTTTGAACCAGTCCAATTGGGCCAAATCGGCCCGATTACGCTCGCAGGTACTGATATACTGAATCAACACATAGACTCATACATGTAGACTCGTCTTGCTATTGTGAAGTCTCCATGCACGTCTTACCCCTCACCACTTGCTACGTGCCCCTCACAAGTCGCCTCTGTAAGCTTCTGAGTCACTGGATAGACTCATGAACCATTGCTCATTTGCAATCTACCACTTACCATCCAAGACTGATCACTCGCTACTCGTCACTCACCACTCGCCAATTGCCACTCACCACTTGCTACTCACTACTTCCCACTCTGATATACTGAGTCACTGAATAGACGCATAAACAATTGCTCACTGGCCATCGCCAAGTAGACTCATACAAGATGAGTGACTGGCCACCTACCAAGCCAGTGACCATTTGTAATGCACGTTCGCGATGGTTTCTCCCAGGAACAACAGTTTTCCTTGTCTATGTAAAGCATAGATCTCTCCTGTAGTTATAGGGAATGGACAGACAGATTAGATATTCTCCTCCTACCCTTAATATCGTTTCAACACATCACTGTGGGACCCTCAGATTGAAACTACATATATAGTATATTCTCTACCCGAAACTTTTACAACTTTTTTGAATTCAACAGCCATTGCCAACGAATCCATTTCTATTGTTCTGTATTTTAATCGATATTAAACTCCATGTCATCACAATCGCTGTCAGATGACTGTGGCAGCGAAGACTTTCCGCCATCCACGGCTGAGTGATTACTGTCTAACTTGTTTAGTTTTTGATCAACTTTGAAATTGAGAAAGATTAACCTGTTTGGACTGGTCCAAACCAAGCCCGTCCAGTCCAGGACTGCCAGTCTGGGGCCAGGTCAAGTCCGACCTTCTGGTGAGACAGGACCGGACCAAGCACCACCCCAGACCGGGTCCGTCCGGACTGGTGCACTCATTGGCCATGATCCTCATTGTCATCCTCCTGCTGAACCTCATCCTCCTCTTCCTTCTCCTCCTCATCTTCCTTCATTTCATCTTTCTCCTCCTCCTCTTTCTCCTCTTGATCATGACAGTCCCTTGAAATATACACATTGCCGTGTATATCAATGCCGTCCGGTGCGTCCACATCATCCTCCATGCTCATATCCACATCAGAATCATGTGCTGAGTCATATTTGCCGTCCAACTAGGTAGAGTCGGTATCATCATCTGGGGAAATTGACATGGTGGGCGATGCTTCTGGCTCCAAATATACCCGCTCTGGTTGGCCCTCTGTGTCGGAGTCTGCCTGATAAAGTTTATCAATACCTGTCTTTCGACCCTTTCACTTCCCCAGCCCCTTCCATTTCCACTTCCCGCCCAGTGTCGGCTTCCGTTTCCCCTTCAATGTGTGTGTTCCCGTCCTGTTCCCGGTCCCTTTCTCACCACCCTGCATGTCCACCTTACCGTTGCCGTCGTCAATGTCAATGTCATCGCCAGGACAGCGCCTTCCACTGCTCGGCGCTCCAGGATCTATCCGGTTCACATCATCATCATCCTTGTCGATTATCTAATCCCCAATCAGTTGTCTAACAGTTAGGATGTCGCCTGGCTCGTACTGCCGGCAGCATGGCAGCTCAATCTTTACCCTAACATCGTTGCTACGATAGCAAGAGAAACTCTCACCGGTGCGTGTAACCTTTCCCGAGCAGGTGGTCTGCGGATTGGGATGATCAACTCCATCCCCGAGGGCACAGGGGTTGTCCGCGATCACAATGTTCATTTGGTCCCGGGTCTTGTCATAGATTTGCCCCATTTAACAGCGGAAGGCTGCACTGTGGTGCCATCTTCGCGAGTTGAACATGCATCTACATCCGAGGCGTTAGCATTATGATACAGTTGTGCAGAGTGAACATTCAAAGTGGTGATGGCTATCCGGTGTGTTTTGGAACGAGAGGAGTTATTTCGTCCAGGTCACAGATTGTCGAGAGAGTTCAGAATGAGGCCAGGGTGGTAAAATATGGGAGGAAATGATAATGCAGGAGTAGGCGGGAAGAATGGATATATATACTGGAGTTGCTGCAATTTGATTCATATCCTGCATTTTGTTGGTTAATGAACCGAATACGGCCCAGCCTTCCTGTTTCCAAACCACCAAGCTCCTCATGAATGAGAAACTTCGGGACGAGATTTAGTACTCACGATGACGACAGTGTGCAACGCCGGGCGTTGCTCTGGGTTCCCATACCAATTTCACCACTGAGACGTCATGCATCTCAGGGCAAACTGGGTAGTTCTGAAGTTGCCCGAGCTGTGCAACCATTCAATGCGGCTACAAACGCCTAGCCGTGGAAATAGCACACCCCACTGATGTCATAGGATTGACAATCTGTCTTTGTTCGCTTCGCGATGCTTGTAGCTCTGCAAACGGGGGATTTGCACCGGGAACCTGAAGATATATACAATTGATGGTTCCAAGTATTATGCCAAGAACGAGAGTAATACAATGATAATCACGCCAAGAAGGCATATACACCCTTCAAGCCGTGCAAACACAACCTTAGTTGTTGCTGTAACAGTGAATATCAATGCTGAGTATAATCCGAGTCTAATCTGATGGCAGTTAGCACCAGAATAGATTGCTTTCGAACGGATCTCGTCCCCGAAAATTGTCACGGTTTAGAATCTAGCACCACTTACCCTTCAACTCCCAATTTTGTACAATCCCTCCACGGTCGCTCAAATAGGTGTCTACCTCGCCTGCCGTTCCATACACATGCAGAGGAAGTCATTCCGAAAATCGTAACATTGAACATCGATATCGGAAGATGCCTTCCCAAAACCTGCATCCTGTCACGTCTCCAGTTGTACGGAACATTCGAAGTCTTGCTAATCGTCAGAATCATCAACAGCATTCGCGTTCTGGGAATTCCCAACTTCGCCCTGCTAAGAGACGCGTTTCGGTACAGGCTGGCGAGATGGATTCCTCTCACAGAGCGAGTTCCATGACCTCTCCAATCCAGGGACAAAACTCCACCCCATCGTCTTCGCCGCACAATTGTCGCGTTGCAGATATCACACAACACTTGACTTCCATCCCGTCCACGAGACAGCGACAGACAATGATTACTCCAACCGCCACGCTGGGTAGAAGCAGTCGTCACACACCAGCACCCAGCCGAACCACACAGACAGACTCGACGCGTCGCGTTGTATCCAGCCCGGCATCTGGCATTTCTAGCACTCACACTCCTCTCACCCGTCTTGACATCCTGCCTACCCTCATCCCCAATCCACGAACTCACCCAATAATTACAAATCCACTGCGAACACGAGCTACAGAAATGAATCAGAGAGAGAGGCAGTGGCAATTTCAACCGCGGGCGGTGTGTACACCTCGATCAGTGGTCTCCGGCAGACACCGCATATGTGACTTTGGACACTGCAACATGACATGTTTTGTATTTGCAGCGAGCAGGGTCCTGGAGCTCTACATGTGTAACAGAAAGCCATTCATGAGTGGAAGCAACTTGGAGATGGTAAGTTGTGCAATGGGACGCGTTGCAAACGCATTACCTCGAGCCCCACACAGGTTGAAAATAGAGATGTACTGGAACACCGCAATGCAGCAAAACAACATTTGGTCCATAGCATTTGAGGCACCCACAAAGGCGATCTTGCAAGAGGTATGCTGAAGCAACGGCTCATGTTAGATATTATACGCTCAAACCAGTACCAGGGTCCCGCACACGTCCACTAAGTCAAATCCCACCTTATTCAATTAGCAAGTGACGATATAGCAGAGCGGTATGATCTCCACCACTTTCAATCCAACGCAGAGTGTTTGGAATCCATTGATTCCGTTCTGGCAGACAATAGGTGTCTTTGTCCTGTCGCAGAGCATGTGGATGGTGGTGTACGCGGTCCAGAGCTTAAGGAGAGTCTGTCGAAAGGTTCAAACGAATGGCCAGCATCCAGGTTACTTCCTGGCAGCAGCAATCGCGCGGTTTATCAACATCAAATTTCATCATCAAGCAAAAAACCATGGTAAGTATGCTGATGGATTTCATGATTCCCTGATTGACAACGAGGACCGTCATATACCCTCGCCACTGACCATGTTTACCTGCACCACATTGCACCATGCTCTCATTGAGTTGCAAAAGAACAACGGCTTTCATCCGCAAGCCTTCAACTCACAGGTCAATGCGGACAGACCTGATCTCTCGAACTGCTTCAATTGGAAGCATGCGGGTAGTAAGAGCGCATCCTGCTGTGCTGCAATGGGTCACAGGTTGTTAACCTCACCTGGCATCACTGACACATATACATTCTTGATGAATACCTGGAACGCACTACAGGTGAGCTACCAACAGAGGGTGTATAACAACAGTCTTACTACAGTCAAGCGTAAGAACAAACAGGCGGAGAACCCCACGCCAGACGTGGTGATCAGCGCGCAATCAGCAAGAGTTGATAAAGGTATTCTACTTGATTATTTGTCCTCCGAAGCGGCGCTCGAGGATCCTGAGTCCAGGAGCACGGAACGAAACATGCCGATAGACATCAACCTCACGAATGATGAACTTGATTTCGGGATCCCAGGGGGCAGCGAGAATTGTGACAATCAAGGTGATGAGAGCGACGTGCGGGATGCCATCCCCATCGCCAGTCAACGACAAAGGCCCGCAACTGAACACAATAGAGTGGACCTGCAAATCAGTGATGTAGACGGGTATGAGTGCGAGGATGGTGACAAAGCGGATGGGGGCGAGGAGGAAGAAGTATCGCAAGCCGATGATAGATCAATGCAGAATGTGGAGGACTGAGGGCATAGTAGGTTTGATCTGGAAAGCAGTGATTTTGATGGGTATGGGTGTGAGAATGGTGACAATACGGATGATGATAAGTTGGAATACGCATCCCAAGCTGATGCTGGATCAACACAGAATGTGGATGACTGAGGGCATAGTATGGGAAAGTGTGAAGATTGGACTGTATATTTCAGACCTGTAAAATACGTTAATGGCAAGCCAAATCCAGCGGCAAGCGAGGCATCCGAAGCGAAGCCGGTATTGTGATATGTGACACAATCGCAAAGCTGAACATATATGGGCCCAATGCGGCATCTGATATTTAGACAAACGGGGAGGTAAAATGGGGCCATCATCCGGAGAGAGGAAAAATCATCGCCAGGCGTTAACTGGACAGCGACAGCATAGCTGCAGCCCCTGCGAAGAGAGTAACACATATGTTGTACTGATAGTGTGTACACCAAGCGAAAAGTTCTGGAGGTGAGTACACAATGCGACGGGTCGCCTATGTGAAGGGAAAAGTCTAATTCGGTGTCAGAAGGTACGAGGGACCATCAGAGCCGTCAAAGCCGTCTGGTATACCCGGGTGTTTCAGACGGAAACTATGGTTGTTGCTGATGTTATGTCCGAAGATAGTGTCCATCTGCTGACATAAGTTGGTCAGGTCAGAGAACTTTATGGATTGGTTGATTTTCATTTGCCTCAATGCTACCTTCCCACTTGTTTGCATGATTCTCCAAATGCCTAGACAATGCATCAGGTTTTCCCTCTGCACTTTCGGGACGGTAGAATGTTTCAAAATTGTAGCCTGCTTGTTCCTGTACCCATCTTGCTTGGACTCTATTCAAGATCTTTGTAGTAGTACAATATTTGAGATTTTTATGGTCTGTATAGATGTGAATTTGACGGTAGGCGCCTTCCAGGTAACATCTCCACTTCTTCGATGTGGATACCATTGCAACTCATTCCTCGTCGTGGATCTCATAGTTGATTTTTGCTTTGCCAATCTTGCAGGAACAAACTGCACTGGGGTGTAGTCGTCAATCAATGCCATCAGAGAGTGCAGCACCAATGGCAATAGTGCTTTCGTCAGTCTCCACAACAATATGGTGGGTAGGTTCGAAATCTTTTGATATTGGAGCCTTAGTAACCCAGTCCTTCAATTCTTGACATGACGGCATGACATGTCGCCTGGTAATATCAAGACTTTGAGTACGATTCGAAATTGCTGCTGACCACTGGTGTCTCAGTCACTGGACCTCGACAGTCGGCATTGTGTAATGTCTTCCCCTACTTCTGACCCGCATTTACGCTCCACTGGGCTGGGTTGCCTCCATAAGTGCAGTCACATCATTACCATTGT
>Ga0307512_10005299_pt1 | contig 13531 bp, 16 predicted proteins | sample 14_EM_MG_FD_200267 | JGI IMG/M metagenome (GOLD analysis project Ga0307512, IMG submission 200267) | Populus trichocarpa ectomycorrhiza microbial communities from riparian zone in the Pacific Northwest, United States - 14_EM | ecosystem: Host-associated > Plants > Roots > Unclassified | place... | reverse complement strand
CCAAAAATCGTTGACACTCCGTTGACGGTCATTTTGCCATGGCTGTATCCACAATATGCAATCATTCATTTTGGCACAGTCCATCATTCACTTTGTTTTGGCTGCCTTTCTGGCGTTTTCATATAGTTTCTTCTTGATCACAACGTTGTTCTGTAATAATACATAGATAGACATAATAATAATTTCCAAAATCCCATGTCTTTCGGTCAATGCTCGTCATCAGTAGCAGGATCGCTCAATCTGCTGCTTTTGTCTTCAAAATGAATGTTAGACGCATTACCACACAACAGATAGTGTACTAACCATCATCAGTCAGCATATCTGGATCAAAATCGGTATCATGCTCGGTATCCTCATCATCATCAAAAGATTCGGCACAGGGAAGAGCTGTATGCGAATACGTATATCCGGCCAGCAAAGTGACGATTTCAGAAGGTTGAGCTCCGGAGGTGTTACCAGTTGGGGTGGGTGGCGTGCCAGGAAGACATGGAGTCTGCTCTGGAGTCCGCACTCTGCGTTGGGCAGGGGGAGGTGTACCTGTTCCTTTGCATCTCCAGCGTGTCTGCGGATTCTTTGCGGTGCCATTTTGGCAAGGAAGGCAGCCGGACGTTTGGTTATGACGAAGCATTGCCGGATGTCTTCGTATTGCAGCCTTCACCTGTTTATGCCCAGGAAACTCAACACCCCACTACTTCTCTTCTCGGACCTCGGCGCGTGGTTTCTTAATGAGATATTTCGTTTCCTCAATCGCGGAGCGCGAAATGCTTTCTTTGGCCATTTTGGCCATATTCAACGCCAGGCGCATGTTGGACTGTTCCAGCTGTACCCGACCTCCTTGCCGTGCCATAGTTGCAGACATGTAGAAAACCTACAAGACATTAGTCGATGCTTCTAACAATGAAATTTGGCTGTTACATCTACCATATATGCTTCCGTAGCCTCCCCTAAGGTGATTGAAGCCTGTTTCGACCACTCACGGGGACACTTATCAGGAAATTCATCTGCGAAAAGCCGGGAGCTCACAACATCAAGATGTTCCATTTCGTGGACTGTGCGGACAAATGCCTGTGTCGACCATGGAGGTTTCCCGTTATGGGCAGCGATGGATTCGTTACGTAGCTCTCTATGGACACCCGGTGTACGTTATTCAGTTAATTGACCGCCGTTTGCCACCATAAGGATATACTCACATCCAACTGCATGCTGCTTCTTGTTTTTGCTGCTACCAGTCTTGCGGACGATCTTTAAATGTGCATCCTGGGTCATATGTTTGGTGGCTACATTGGGAGCATTGCGGTGAACTAACTTGTGTCTGCGCTCTTGTTGTGTGCCAAGAGGTTCCGTATTTGATATAGCGCCCTCCAATCTGCCGGTATTTGATCCACTCTTACCTGCCGGAGGTGGTTGTGTATCCATAATGTGCTGATGTGGAATAGGAGAGGAAGATGATAACGAGAGGAAGTGGGAAGCCCTGAGGACTATATAATTAGCTTCATGTCAGAATGGAATATATAGCAGCCAACATGATCGTTATGATCAAGATGAATCCTACTGAGTATGGATGCAAGTTGCAGGGGTTTCCAACCGCCCCGCAATTTGCAATCAGTCGGTCTGATGTTGTCTGTTTGATACCAGGGATCAATTGCGGTGTACGACCGCTGAGATTGCCCAATTGCTGGATATTAATAGGATGTAGTTCGAGCGAAAGGACGTCTGCTGATGATTGTCTCAAATAATCACCGGGATATTACATGAAACTGACGCTAACAATCATGTCATGTTGTACAGTTAGCGTCATTATTCCGGATTTATTAACATTCAAGAGACCGATTTTGCTTTGTTCGAGATGAGTAAACGCACCAACCTTGACATAAAAGATGCAGTGTACCTCCATATTGCCCATAACTTGCAACATCCAACATCTCGCCCAACAACAAAGTCCACGAAAACTACAATGGTCAATGCTCTTAAAAAGAACTTTTTGCCACTTCCGGCGGGAAGATACGGCAAATCCAAAGTGCGGTCCACCCAACGATGTCATCAACCGAATGAAGGCAAGAGCGGCTTGGAGGCAGAGAGGATCCGAGCTCTTGGGGCATTGCGCAGCTTGAGATCCAAAAAGAAGCTTGCGGTGGAGAAGCGACGAGAAACGCACTTCTTAAGCAATGAAGAGAAAGAGAAATGGATTGAGGATTATGTGGAGAGTGAGACCGCTGGGGCAAGAAAGCGAGTTGAAGACGCAGAGGCCGCGGTTCAACAAGAGCAGGACGATATGACGCATGCTGAAATAGCAGGATTGACGTCCAGATAGCCCGAAAAGACGTTTGATGAGATGCTGGTTGCTATCGGAGACAGTCTGAGTGATCTTGCAAGTTCCGACGCTGGGGAGGATGGGGAAGAGGAAGATGATGAGGAGACTGAGCAGGGCAATTTTAGCGAAGATGACAAACCCAGCTGGGTGATGGGCACAATCACCAAAACGGGCCAGCAGCGCATGGAGAGATTTCAGCAGAAGCAGATGAAGCTTGACGAATTGACTCAACCGGGATGGGAGGATGCAGCCGACTACTTCCATGCACGAGATACGAAGTACTGCACCACCAAATTGAGGGTTCCCGCCATCGTCCAGCCCCTAACAAGAGATGACACTCCGGCACCTCCACCAACAACATTTGGAGAGCTGATGGAGAGTCTCGACATTGTCCCCAGAATATTGCAAAGGCCGCAAGGGACTTCTCGACGAGGAAGTAGTCAGATTAGGCTAGGTTCGGTGAAGCTGCAGTCTAAATCGAGCATACCAAGTGGTGAGCCAGCTGCAGAGCCCGATTCGTCAACGTAGCTGAAAGCGAAGCCAGTTGAACCAGTAAGCTTTTACCCCTGCATATAGCCTCCAGCAAATTACCATATAGATATCGGATTCCGACGAAGAGATGGTGACGGCTCCAGCCTCTGCGGAAGAATAGTGGTGCAAACTGTACTTTTTGACGTCTGATTGCAGTGAAAAGCAAGTTGTTTAACAGTTTTACTACGTGTCAGCTTTGGCTTGATTTCAGTGACCAAATTGTGAGACATGATAATTCGTCTGTGCATGTGCAAGGGTCGATACATCATGTGAAAGTTCTAAAATCCAAATCGGGTTGTAAGACGGCCATCACGTTCGGTGTTATTCTGCAAGTCACTGTTAAGTAACAAAGCAAAAGCAATATTAGTGATGAAATGTGCTAACAAAATTTAAGTGAGTGATGTCATACGTGTCATAGGAAGAGCGGTCAGTGCGCATGACGAATCGATCTGAACGACAGCCGTCATGCCATATTTATTCATGTATCCAACTGCATAACTCTCCGCACAGACCTGGTGCACAGGGTTGAGATATTTGAAATTGCTTGTGGTACGGCATGGAAATCGTGAAGAAGGAGCTGGATGAGGAATGGTGAGGAAGGCGAGCTATATTTATCAAAAACTAGTGAAATGATACACATGCTGTCAATTGCCGGCCGAAAGCGCAGGAATGTGATAGGGCCACGTCATTTCTCACTCAGATAGCGTAGATAGCAGTTGATCAAAAATTGAAAGGTAACAAATCTCCTGGATGCAAACAATAATAGATACAAACGCAATAATGGATGTCATAACTGTGGATTTGATTCGTTGGATACATTCATTGAGTGTACAAAGACTATTTCGATGGGATTAATGTGAGCATTAACGGAGCGTCAACGATTTTTGGCATTGCGTCATGAAACATCCAGTAGGCTGTGCGGTAACAGTAAGTCATAATCGAACTATCGGCCCCCTTTCTATTCAACAACGGTGACGGCAACATTTCTACTATGTCCCAAAAATGAGCGGCAACAGAGCGTCAACAACTTTTGGCCTTGGATCTTGGAAAATGCATGGGGTGCGCGGCAACGTTACCCCATAATCGCGCTATCGGCCGCCTTTATCGGCAAAAACTCTTGCAACAACATCGCTGCTATGTCCGAAAAATGAGCGTCAACGGAGCGTCAACGACTTTTGGCGTTGTATCATGGGAAATCCTAGGGCTGTGTGGCGCCATGAAGCCATAATTACATTATCGGCTGCCTTTCTAGGCAAAAAAGCTTGCGACTACATCGCTACTGTGTCCTAACAATGAGCGTCAACGGAGCGTCAAAACTTGTGGCCTTGTATCATGGAAAATCCTAGGGCTGTGCGGCGGCATGAAGTCATAATTACATTATTGCCTGACTTTCTAGGTAAAAACGGTTGGGACTGCAACGCTACTATGTCCTAAAAATGAGCGTCAACGGAGCTTCAACGACTTTTGGCCATGGATCTCGGACAATCCGAGGGCACTGCGGCGATATCAACACATAATCGAACTATCGGCCGTCTGTCTAGCTAAAAATGCTATTGACGACATTGTCACTACGCCGTAAAATTGAGCGTCAACGATTTGAGGTCTTCCATCTTGGATAATCATGCGGCTATGCATCTGCAATGATCTATAATCATACTACCGCCCGCCTTTCTAGGCAAATATGCTTCTGACAAGATCATAACCATGTCCCAAAATGAGCATCAACGGAGCGTCAATGATTGTTGCGCTGGCATCTTGGATAATATAACCAGAATAGAAATCAGATAAACCACAATGAACCTATCGGCTGCTTTAATTGGCAAAAATGAAAGTGTCGATATCGCGTCGGCCTCATAAAATTGTGTGCCCACGGCGTGTCAAGGCTCTGAGCGCGACACAGCAATAAACTGCGGTATGCTGTTCCTAAATGGAGATTTACGCGGTCAGTCGTAGAAATCTGTCCTTGTATTCAACATAAGAAATATGCATGTAATGTCTGACTGATCTGATTATTTTCCTTGTAGCGGTAGAGTCAATATTTAAGAACCCACAATCTGCTTCACTGTATCGTTATTTTTGGCAGTCTGTCGAGTCGGATTACCCAGCTTTCGAATTTCTACCGCGATGTCGGAAACACAATCTTTGAACATCTCATTGCTAGAGGTTATGATCTCTTCCAAAAATGAACGTGTCTTTATTCGTGATTTGAGCGACCTTACTTTACAATTCATCTTCGACGCTTGGTGGGCTTCAATGAATGTAGGCTCGAAGTGCCCTATTGCTTGGAAGAATTCTAGACATGTGTCTTCCTCGCGATTCTATTTGCACTGTGGAATTGAGGAGACCGGCAGCCCTTGCATCATATGTATCGTTTGTCATCCAGTTCTTTGCCATCCATCAGAACATGGGACCAGCTCAATGGGGAAACACTTGCTGGCAAAAGCTCACATCGCAAAGTTAAACGAAATAACAGAGTCAGAGGTCACTGAATTGACTTGTTCAATTGTGGATGAAACAGCTTTGGCCATCCTGAAGAGGCAAGGAAGTCATGGAATTACAATAGTAAGTTTGCAGAGGAAAACCATATTTGATATTCAGTTTAATCCATATTGACCGAAATGACAGACAAAACCTTCCAAACTGGCAGATAAGGACTTTGAACTTCCGAATTTCACCAAGACATGTGGAATTGCTACCTCATGTTGAGATTTGTTTCGGCACATATTCCATGGAACGCTATATCAAATCTTGACCTACGACGGTCATATAAGGCATTAAGTGATGACTTAGTTCTTGCGTCCGCTACGACCCTTAGTAACATTTGCCAGAGTGAATATGCACTGCCTGTGCATGCAATTAAGAAGCAATTGCCACTACAAAGTAAAGTTAGTTTGGCTTTGGACAGATGGACATCAACGAACAAACTAGCGATAACGTCAGTCATTGTTTACCATATGGATCGAAATTGGGCATTACGTGAAGTTCAACTCGCTTTTGATGAGGTTAATCCCCTGTTCTGTTCCCGTTGTGAAAGCTAATTCAGGATGCCAGGTTAAGGGCCAACATACTGGAGCAAGGTTAGCCGTACATTTGAAGGAGGTGCTTGATCGTTTTGAGCTTACCGATGGCCGTTTGCTTGGTATTACAACTGAGAATGCTTCCTCAAACTACTCGATGACACGCGAGCTGCAATCAACAGTTGAGGCCTCTGGAATCGAGTTGCTTTCATTGAGGAACCATATACCGTGCATGGAGCACGTCATACAGCTGGCTTTAGGTGCATTCATGAGCAGTCTCAGTGTCAAAGGCCGCACCAAGTCTTGGGAAGCCCATCAGCGCGATCAGCAATCTGGCGACAATGAAAGCATAGACATTCGGAAGGCTCAAAGACTTCAAAAAGAGGGCAATGCTAGAATCAATCAGGTGTCAGCCATGAGACCAGGTTTAGCAAAGATAATTGAGATAGTACGTATTTCATGATATTTTGAAAGTCCTGAAGCTGACCATCATAAAGCAGGGAATGCTTGCTGTATTAATTACGCTAACACCTGGTCGCCGAAACGAGTTGATTGACTGTCCGAAAGCCAAAGTCCACATTGCAGTACTTCCGATTATGGATGTGAAGACACGTTGGCACTCTACTCTGGAGTTGTTCGAGCGCGCCTACGGCTTATGGGAATTCACCTGCGTGTGGCTTCAGAACCCAAAATACGCTCAATATCAGCAACTATTCACAACTCAGAATGATTGGACGACTGTCAAGTATCTCATGGAATTATTTAGGCCATTTCGATATTGGACCCTTTGGATGTCGAAGAGGCATACAGTCACATTGCATCATGTTATTACTGTGTACAATGATGTGTTCGATCACATGGATGGCGTGATGCGAGCTTTGGCCAAGAAGAAGACTCCATAGAAGAAAAGCTTGTTCCTCCCTGTGAAGTTAGCTCGACAGAAGCTCTCCAAATACTACCCTGAAGTGACTCCAATGACGGTCATGCTTCTGATTTCTGCGCACATCCTTGATCCTTTCAGGAAGTTGGGATCGTTTAGAAAGTGTGACAAAGGAATGGATATTGATCTTGAGGACGCAACATCCTACACTACACAATACCAAGAGGCCTTTCTGAAGCATGTGGAGAATGAATACTGCGCCAGAAATCGACGTATGCCAGTCAATAGACTCGAAATGTACTGACCAGCAATCTCGTCCCCTCTGCAACGGCATTAGGGTCCTATCAATCATCATTTGATGCATATAATTTGTCCAGCGATGATGAGGAATACTTAACGCCTAACAATGTGGCTGAGACGACACCCAGACGAAGTGATTGTGCAGCCTGCTTATTGACCTCCAACAGGCTCTATTTGAATTCGCCTCCTGAAGCACTAAAGAACTGGGGGCAAATCAATCCAAATCTCAATGATTACCACTCCGACCTAATGGAGATTAGCAGTATATTTCGGATACCGGACACAACCGACTGGTGGCGACAACAAGAGGAAACGCACTCAAAGTACGCCGATCTCTCCAATGTGGCGCGCGACATATTCTCAATCATACCACATGGTGTCGGAGTGGAGGCCAGTTTTTCCGTTGGCCGAGATGCTATCGGCTGGAGGCAGTCAAAAACCACAGGCCAGACCCTTCGTGAAAAAGTTGTTGTAAGGCCGTTTGCTCGAGCCAATAACGGGATGTTGGCAGGCACTGACCCCGAATTGGATACCATTAACACAGAAAACAACTCGGAAATGAAATACGAGGCGGAGGAAATCACATTGCACAGAATGGCCAAGGTTCACAACTTGTTGGATATGTGGCAGGGCAGCCAAACCCTATGTGCTACACAGAAGGAATCCCGGGGTCGAAACAAGCAGATGAGCGCTGTAGGATACATTTCGGACACCGACGAGATCGTCAAATCATCCTGGTCACTCTTCCAACATGATGGTGCGGCTGCATTTAAATTGTCAGAAAAATCACCTTTGCCACCAGGTTTGGATGAAAAGGACCTCCGTGGAGGATGAACTCAAATCTTGAATGTCCGCCGTATTCGGAGAATCAACCGTCATCCAGTCAAAAGCGACAAGGATAGCGCACCTGAAAGCATTTCGGACACTGAAAATTGGCTAAACGGGAATAGCAACTTGGATAAACGAAATGACAGCGAAGAGGATTGCGCTGCGGACGATGACTCTGATATAGAGCACAACAATTGCATCGAGGATCCGGAATGCCCAGAGCAGCAGGATGTGAGCGCCGCGCCAAATGTGCCCGGATTGGTTCGGCTGACACAGAAGTCAAAGAGACAGGCTGAAATGGTTTTAATCACGGTCAATGCAGCTGAAACACGGCGAAATACAGGAGGGAAGGAAAAGTAGGACAGAATGCGTCAATGGTTCACCAGCTCTATGTAGCTTGACCGAGAGTTTCTGTTAGAGATATATGATGGGCGAATGGTAAGTAGCTGGTGAATATCTGTTCATAGATAGATGCATAGCAGGCGCAATCAATCTTTTGGCATGATATATCATTTTTAGTGGTGTGAGAGTGAAGAGTGCAAGATAATGATGCCGCTCGGCTTTGCCACAGTGTTGAGTCTCAATCACGCAGAAAGCCAACTGGTACAGTCGAATCAGGATGAAAACAATTATGGATGGCAGCAGATGTAGAATGGACAATACATTGAAATGAGCGTCGACGGAGCGTCAACGATTTGTAGTTTTGTAAGTAAGGTAATTCCCCAGTGACTTGGTCGTTGTTATGCATAACAGACGTATTGGCAGCTTTCATTGGCAAAAGAGATAGCAACACGGTCACCGCCCCATTCTTAGCATAAGCGTCAATGGAGTGTCAACCATTTGTGGTCTTGTAAGTACGGTAATTCACCAGTGACTTGGTCGATGTTATGCATAATGGACGTATTGGCAGGATCTGTTGGCAAAAGAGATAGCAACACGGTCACCACCCCATTCTTAGCATGAGCGTCAATGGAGCGTCAACGATTTGTAGCTTTCCATCTTGAGTACGTTATGTTCCGACTTGTTGCAGCCATTTATTTATGTGATATTGGCAGCCTTTAATGGCAAAAACAACAGCGAAATGTTCCCTGCAGCATCCTGACAATGAGCGTCAACAGAGCGTCAACAGTTTTAAGACTTGCATATTGCGCAATCAAAGCATCATGCGGATTTCTGCTTGCATAACTATATTATTGACTGCCTTTCTAGGCCAAAATGCCATGTATTGAAGGTGAAACACAGATACCAAATTAATCGATATTGCAAACTGCTCAACAAGCAAAAGCTCATTAATGGTTGCTGAAAACCTGATTTTGATAAGATACTATTAACACACTGCAAATAAAAGAGCCTTATATGAATCTCTGGATGGACCCGCTGTGCGACCCGTTGACAACCCACCCAATTCAGATAGGTTGGGAGTTTACCATGCCACCGTACCTGAGTGGGCAGTTCAGGTTTATTGACGACCCGGATCGCCAATTTGGTAACGGTTCGGTGTGGACCCGGACCCGGACCCGAAGTGACTGTCCGGAACCGTTGCCACACTAGGTACTGGTGACGGCAGCGAAGCTCTAATAATCGTGGAGGATGGTCATCACGTCAGAGCTGCAAAAGATATGCATGACTGGACTATATGGACGTGCCATCTGAATCTGCTATTTGCCGGCAACTGAAATGGCGTCAACTGGTAGCTGTGAGATCTCCATGCTTCCAAGCCCCCTTGTCGTATCCGTGAGAGTAGGGTCTTGGTCATATTGCTGGTAGGGTGGTTCTTGCGATGCTCATGGTAGCTCCCCACTGTCGGTAGCAGTCAAATCAACCAATTTCTGCTTGCGATTCGAGTATCCTCGTCTTTGATTCTCCCATGTGGTATTCGTCGGTCTGTCATTGCCTAGTGGTCCTCTGTGTTTGATTGGCATTTAATTGTCACTATTGTGGTCGCTGATCACAGCCAAGGTTTCCGTGATGCGTTGTTCCAGTCCCGATGGGTCTATTCCATCCATTTCTGTATCATCTCCCTGTGGTCTGTCCTTTACTGTGAGCTTACTATCTCCTGTTCTGCTTTCCGCAACGACCTCCTATTCAGTACCATCGGTGGCGCAAGCGCCAGATCAGGTGGTTGCACTGCAGCGTCTGTAGGAGGCTACGGGAATGGAGGATTCGTTTCAAGGAGCGTCGGGAGGAACTAGCCGCAGCGAAATAGTTGATTACCTCAAAACCAAGAAATAAAAGAGAGCAGAAGGAAAGAGATGAGATGATGATTACTACGTAATTGGTAAGGTGACAGATGCCATCCAGGGAAGGTTATTGAACCTTGTCAATTGCGTGATGCCGAGCCGCGTTAACCCTAACCCAGTCACATACCCACTCAAATGAGTGGCTTTGTAGTGGTGGGAGCCATTTTCCCACCGCAGTGGATAATTCTAGGGTCACCTGGCGCCCACTGCCTCCGCCGGTACCAACACACCGCATGCGCGCATGATATGTTGTCCAGTCATTCGCAAATCACTGTCCGAGTTCGGAGGGAACCAATCGCGAATACGAATCAAACTGGAATGGCTGGGACGAAAATGATATCACATGGCACACAGAGGAGAATATTGCAAAAGGAAAAGAATTAGTGGAGCAGTATTGGAAGGAAATAGGCAGGAAGCCAAAGGTTAAGAGAAACATGACACAGAAGAAGGTGTGTGGAGAAGCCTTCTTTTCGCTCAGTGAGAAACATTGCGGAGGCATGGGTGTATTAGATCAGGGTATCTTGTTTCTTCGAGAGGTTTCTCGAAGATCATTGAAGAAGGTTGTAATGTAGGTGGACGGCTCTGGTACTGTTACGTTGCGGCTCTCTTATATTTGTGTGGCTTGGTTGGGTATGTGGGGCTCTGTGGAAGGCTCGTGTAGTAGTTAGTTCTAGTGAGATGTCAGCATGATCATCAATAACATTCAGTTCTATTCGTACAGAGAGGCTAGTTGCCCACACCTTGCATCAATGGAGAGCAACCTGGGAAATGCAACATCTTCTTTCAGAATGCTGCTGGTGTACCTAGGGATCATAGCAACTACTTATTGTTTAACGATTTTTGAAACTTATGTATTCAGGATATATTGTGATTTATGTATCTATGTAACTATGTATCTACATAGCGACCAAATCTACTCATAGCATATCTGGACTCACTGCAAGAAGTGCTTGAGATCTATTTGAGGTGCGCCTAAATATGATCTTCTAGGGAACTCAGAGATGTGCTTTGAGGCTGTAATTGAGCAATTGTGAAGATGCAATTGGAGGCTGAGTGTAAGGGCATATACTTGTACGTTTGACTGCAGATGTATGATATTGGAATATGGTTTCCCACAAAACTTAGTGAGTAGGTATTGAGTGTATTGTATTGAAATATTCGATACTTATCTAAGGGTCGCAGCAGCGACTAATATTCAACGGCACTTACCAGGCCTTGGGTCATTTTACCGCTGGTGCATTGTCCCCCTCATTTGACGCAGACCTCTTGGGCTGCTGAAGCCAGTAAATGAGAAGGAAGAAATGGGAAACACAGAGTGAAACAATCACTCTATGTAGGCAAACTTATGAACGCATAAGTCCCACATCCGATGTGCATTGTGCAACGGCAACCTTCCAGCAGATTCTGCGCATCAGGAAACTACACTTCTATCGGTAGGTGGTAAAACCCATTTTGATGCCATTTATACTGGTCCTCGATCCAATCAATGAGAAGAGACGAGAAGTGAATACAGCAACACAAGTACAATTGCAATGTCGAAACTGCTTCCATGTCCTCCACACCTTTTTCCCTGAACTCTATACCACAACTCAAATGGCTGATCCGGATGCTCTCGGTGAAACCTGTCGACCGGATCTTGGGTGTTTTGAAGATGCTCCACTGGGTGCCAGCTCATGAGTGTGTGGTTGTAACTGGCCTATCGGATAAATTGATGCAGCTTCCAACAGCTCCATGTAAAGTCCAGTATGCAGTGCACTTCCTATGTCTCTGTTTCCTCGACTATCACCAGGTGTGGTTGTGATGATGGTTGACCTCCAACTGGTGGAGTGTAATGATTGAGAAGCAACCCATGGAAAACATTTTAGTTCTGCATTGTACATGGCAAGTCTAGTGTGTAACCATCCTTAGTGACGATCTTACTTACCATACACAGTCCTGTGCCCATGTAATCGAGGTTTATTGAAGGTGTGGATGTTTTCAAGTACCTGCTCGATAGCTATACTTTGTTTCTAACTGCAAATCTTACTTCGTTTCCGCTGGCGTACGTCGTTTGTCGCTTCTCATCCTCAATTATGTTTTCCTGGAGAATCCGATAAGTCTGTTCCGTGCCTGTCATCAATGAGTCTTCCTGCATTTGTGATCAGAAACTCGGGTCCTTGGGAGGCTTAAATTGCATCGTTGGATGGTAATTGTAGTTTGCCCTGAATGGTGGCATCAGCTTGTAATTGTGGATCGAGTTGTTGTACGCAAATTCTGCCAGTGGTAACAATTCCATGCAGTTGTCCTAATTGAAGTTGCTGATGGCTCGGAGGTAGTGATCCATCATTTGGTTCCTGTACTAAGTTTGACCATCTGTCAATGGGTGGACAGCAATTGAGAGTCTGTGAATGATCCTGAGATGGGAGCAATCTGGGTCACAAAATTGACTGGTAAATACTTTGCGACGATGGGCGGTGATGAGGTCAGGTACACCCTGGTTCCCGATTTCGTGTTTGAAAAACATTCGTGCTAGCTCAGGGGAGTCAATCTCATTTCAACAGGGGAGGTAGGTCGGCATTTTGGTTAACCTGTTTACAATGACCAAGGACCCAGTTTATCCAGATACTGTTGACTCTGGCAAGTCGGTAACAATATCGATGGTAAGTCGTTCCCAGGGATGGGATTGCAGTCACAATAGCCTGATGAATCAATCGCGTACTTGATGCGGTGCTTTGATTTGGTGGTACAACTCACAGCTAGAAATGTTCTTCTGTATCTCTGACTGCATTGGAAGCCAAGATAACTATTTTGAAACAAGCTCCGCAATCTTCAGGGCTTCGATGCGACTGGATTCGAGGTTGTCATCAAAAAGGCTGTTCACTCTACTGCGGTGTGCCATGGGCACGTAAATCCTCCTATCGTTGGTCTGAGCTTAGTTGATTAATTTCTATTGATTCTCATCTGCGAATGAAACATTGACCTAAGTTGGCCGTATTTTCATCCCTATATAGTCGGTTTCCTTGGCTGCTTTGATTTCTGATAGAAAGTTACCATATGATTCGGTGATAGTGGTCGCTACTAAGGTGGCCAGATGCCTTGCTGTCATTTTCTCATGGCCAATCTCATAGAGGGGTTTTCTCAGTGATCTGTCTGCTGAGTTCTTTCTGGCTTCAAGGTGGTCGCTAACAAAGTTGTATGAAGAGAGGATCCCCACCCATCTTGCCTGCGGCCGAGATAGCACTTTTGATGTTTGGAAGTACTTGAGATTCTAATGGTTGCATTGTATGAGGACCATATGATTCACTCCCTCGGGGTAGTGACGGCATTGCTTCTTAGTCTCCACGATGGCCATGAGCTTCTGATGATACAGATCATAGTTCTGTTCATCACCTGAGCATCGTCGAGCGTAGAGGTTAAGTACTCTGCATATCTCCATACTGTCGCA
>Ga0307512_10005298_pt1 | contig 13532 bp, 4 predicted proteins | sample 14_EM_MG_FD_200267 | JGI IMG/M metagenome (GOLD analysis project Ga0307512, IMG submission 200267) | Populus trichocarpa ectomycorrhiza microbial communities from riparian zone in the Pacific Northwest, United States - 14_EM | ecosystem: Host-associated > Plants > Roots > Unclassified | place... | reverse complement strand
AAAAGGAAAAGCGCGATCCGTCCTCACTCCTCTGCCGATGCCATGAAGGAGGGGGTGGGGACGAACTACGGGGGTTCTGCCCTGCCGCCCAGCTCGCCCTCGGCATCCAGCACCTCCGCCTCCGCCTCCCCCAATTCTTCCCGCTCCCGGCGCTCCTGGAGCTCCCACTCTGACGCCTCGCTTCCGCGTCCATCTCTTCCTCAGATGGCACTGGCCTTCCCACACCCGTAGACGAAAGGAAATCCAGCACCGCCCATCTGCCAGGAGGTCCCGGATCTTCCACCGGCTCTTCCACCTCCCAGTCTCCTTCTGCGTCTCGGCCCACAGGATCCTATGCTGCATCCTCCATTCCGTACACACCTTGAAAAGGTGGCCTCTTGTTTGTGAGGGGCACTGGCACCACCAGCAAGGGGATCGCGGGAGCGACATGGGGTGTACTACCTCGGTCCGATCCGAGTAGTTCAGCCATTCCACCCCTCATGAGTCTGGCTCTTCCGCTGCAACTTTTGCCCACTCGTCCGCCTTCTCGCGGCCCTCCACCCTTTTGTGCGCCGGACACCATCTGATCTCAATGATGATAACCGGCCTGGCACGCCGCAGTGCAGCGATGTGTTCCTTGCCAGGAGTGCATACTGCTGGCCGTGGCCAGGCTCCTCCGAGGCCACCCCCTTGATGGTAACTTGGGCGTCTCTAAAGATCGTGACCCGCTCTGGAGAGCGGCGCACTCTGCATCGTAGGCCTCCTGGTTGTAGCCCATGTGAGTTTTGATGCCTACCTAGGATTGGCCGTTCTTCCACAACACCGCGTAACCGGCAGCCCCATCGTCTAGTCGCGACCCGTCCGTGGACATGGTGAGCCCAGGCCGAGCCTTCTCTGCCTCGGCCTTGGCCTCGGTTTCCTCCTCCTGTAGCAGCTCCGCGTCGACGGTTTCAGGCTCCTCTAGCAGAACTGTGCTCTCCATCCTTCCGGCGTAGGTAAGGGCGCTTGTGAGCCTCCGTCCGATCGCAGTCGGTGCTCCCACTATCTCCCGCGCCTGGCCCCCCTGTGGCAGACTAATCAACCGTAGCCCAAAGCGCCGCTGCCTGATCTCCAGCTGTGTTAGCAGACTCCGAGCCACCGCGTCGCCTCCTTGTTGAGCGGGCCGGTGTTGGCACCAACCTTCACCGTTGCCGTGGATGGCGTCTTCCTTCTCCGGAAGATTGCCGCCTCAGTCTTCCCATGGTCGAAGGCCACTCCATTGCCCGCTGCCCAGTCGATGGATGCCGCCACCGCCTCATCACCCGCCCCATCCGCCCATCAACCGATGTCGTCCACAAAGGATAGGCCTCGGACGCCTGGTACTGCAGCTTCCACCCCGCCAAAGATCCCAGACAGCGCCGGAGTCTCCGTGATGTTGCATGTCGATCTCACTTCCGGTACGGAGAAACAGTGAGCGCAGAGAAGTAAAGGTGCTCATGTAGCGACGGCAGTGCAGACGCGATCGCTGCTGCTGCGGATACACATCGACGCCGCCGGCCGCCGCGAGCAAGTCACGGTCTCGCACTCGCTGAATCAATGCGGCTGCCAAGTGGGGCAGCAGTTGGGGCCAACGCCAGACGAGAAATTGCGGATAAGTGGGAGGAAGCACGGACCTGGTCGAACGACAGAGGCAAGAGAAAGAAGTACGGGATGGATGCCCGGACTGGTGGCCGGGAGGCCGAAGAGAGTATGCAGCAGGGTCGGATCCACCAGCTCAGGACAGGACAGTTGCCGCGCCGGACAGTACCTGAAATGGACCGAGAACGCGGACACGGCGGAGTGCGGACGGTGCCGGTACAAGATGCCCCCGGCCGGTACTAGGCTTCCTTCGCACCACGAGGGCGGGAAGCAGGATAGGACCACGGGCAGGCCACATGCTCGAACGACATGCGGGACGAGGAGCGCAGAAAGGAGGGCGAGGACTCGGGCCTAAGAGAGGGTGAAGAACAGGGGATGAGGAGGACGCGGAGAAGTAGGGGGCAGTTTACTGCTCTCGTTTCCGTCCTGCGGAAAGACAAGGCGGGCGCAGCGGGTGTCACCACGGGCCGCCGGCGGACGGTGAGAGGTCGCGGCAGATGGCGAACGGGAAAGGTCTACATAATATCGCCGTGATCCGATCGGGTCGCCTGCGAACGGTGGATGAAGGATATTCACCACAAGTAGCATGAGCACCGCCGGCAGAGTCCGGACAGGTCGCAATCGGATTATGATTAAAGTGGCCACATCCTGACGCCCGCCAGATGACACCAAAGACAAGGTCTCAACGTATTAATTCTGGTTCTATCACGCGCTCCAACCAAAAAGAAAAAAGCAACATCGCTCCCCCAGAACATCACATTTCATGTACAAAACTACACGCACACACACACACACTCACTCGGCCAAAAAAAAAAACACCTCCGCTTCCATTCTACTCCCCCCCGTCCTCATGCTAAACTACCACTACCGACGTTTACAAGACCGCGGCGCAGCCAAAGTTCTGCTCGATGCCGGGCGACTTCCAGCCGTCGTTGCGGTAGGTGAAGTACGAGACGTGGCCGGGCGCGTTCTTCTCGTACGACGTGACGGCGATCTTCTGGTCCTCGGGCGACGCGATCGCCTTGCCGTTGGACTTGCCGGCGGACGGCCAGCCAGCCTCGAGGATGTAGCCCTCCTTGCCACCACAGACCTTCTCGGCCGCCTGCAGCTGCGACTTGAGGAAGGCGCCGGCCTCGCTGGAGGTGCGGCCGCCATCGAAGTAGGGCTGAATGTTGACTCCGACGAAGTCCACCGCGGCGCAGAGCTCCGGGTGGCTCTCGAGGGCGCCGACCGTCTCGGCCGTCGAGATGGGACCCGTGTAGCCGGGGCCGTCCTTGAGCGCCTGGCGCACGGTCGAGATGTACTCCACGAGTCCGCCGGCCGTGACGTAGTTGTTGAAGATGGCCTCGTTGCCGACAATGACCGCCTTGACCAGGTCCCAGCCGTTCCATGCGATGAGGTCCTTGAGATCCTGCGCGCTAGTCGAGATACCACCGTCCTTGATGAAGAGACCGACGATCATACCGATGCCGTTCTCGCGGCAGGCCTTGCCAATGTTCTTGAGACCGTAGCACTCAGTCGAGTAGATGCGCACGTTGGAGAAGCCCTTGCTGGCGATGTCGGCAATGTCGCTGGCGATGTCTTCGGCACTCTTGCAGCCATGATCGTCAGAGAATGGAGAGTAGGTGATCGCCCAGTACTTGCCACTACCGCCGGTGGGAGTCTTGGGGGTCGCCGTCTTCTTGGGAACCTCAGCGGACTTGGTCGGCTTCTTCTGGGCAGTGGTGGGCTTGGGCGTGTAGGTGGGCTCCTCCTTGGGCTCCTTCTTGACGGTCTCATCGTATTCGGGAGTCTTGACGGGCGTCTCCTTGGGCGTGTACACAGGGGTCTCCTTAGGCTTGACGGGGGTCTCCTTAGGCTTGACAGGGGTCTCCTTGGGCGTGTAGACGGGCTCCTCGACAGCAGGCTTCTCATAGACCGGGGTCTCCTTGGGCTCCTCGTAGACCGGGGTGGGGTGGATGGTCTCGTACGGGCAGGTCACGACGACATCGGTCTTGGTGATGGTCGTGGTGATCTCGGGCTGGACGTAGGTACCAGGAGCGTACTCGGTCGGGACGCCGTACTCGATGGTGGTGGTCTCGGTCGGGACGGTGGTGTGGGCTCCGATCGTGTAGGTTCCGGCAGTCGGGCACTCGTACACGGTCTCGTAGACCTTGGAGAGGGTGACACCCCCGCTGGTCTCGACAGCGACGTAGGGGCAGGTGACGACGGTCTCGGTCTCGACAACGGTGGTGATTCCTCCGTACGTCTCGGTCTTTCCGGGAACCAGTACGGTGGTCTCCGGGTAGACGGCGGTCTCAGTGGCGGTGATGACCTTGGTCTTGGCGGGGATCGTGTAGGTGCCGGGCTGCGGGTAGGTGACGACCTCGGGGGTGGGCACAAGCTCGTATTCGGTCGCCGTCACGTACTCGACAGTGGTGGAAGTCTGGTAGGAAGTCACGTATGTGGTGGTGACCTCCTGCGGATAGCCGGCGGGAGTCGTGATCTCCTCGGGCGAGTTGTAGACGGGCGTCTCCGGACAGTCGACGCCGTTTCCACACGCGGGAGTTTCCTCGGGCGAGTTGTAGACGGGCGTGTCCGGGCAGTCGACGCCGTTTCCGCACGCGGGAGTTTCCTCAGGCGAGTCGGCTCCGTAGGTCGGGGTCTCGCTCTCGTAGACGGGCACGACCGTGACAGTCGTCGAGGGGTAGACTGCGGGAGCATTAGAGCAGTGCTTCAAAGAATTGTCACTGGAGAGGGGCAACGTACTGGTGACGGGCACGACGTAGGACGTCACGTAGGTGCTGCACTTGCAGTTCTCGGCCTGCTGCTCGTAGCGCTTGAAGATGCCGTCGTGGTTGTGGCGGCGGTGGTGGTGGCTGGCAGCGGAGGCGCCACAGATGGCGGTCGCCGCGAGGGCGATGAGCGAGTACTTCATGGTTCGGTGTCTGCGCGCACGAGCCACAGTCAGTCGCCAGCAGCGCCAAAGCGACGGCAATCATCGGCAGCGAACAACGTACATAGCCAAAGACGGAGGCGTGGCGGCGATATGCTATTAGGATTTATATAATGAAGGAATGCCGCTGAACGAGTGAAGCGGTGGTTCGATTAGGAGAGATGGGCAAAAAAGATACGCTTCTCAGGAAAAGTTGTAATTTTTTTTGCGGTCGGGTGGGGGGGGAGAAGAGAGGGAGAAGAAGAGGAAGAGCAGGAGCGAGGAGGGAAGCCGGCGATTAATAAGGGGGACGGCGGCGGGACGACGAGAGGAAAAGGGGGCGGTACCTGCATGGGGTGAAAGCGCCAGCCAATTCCGCAGCTGCAGCAGCGGCGCAACAAAAGGGACATGGGCGGTGCTAGTCTCGATGCGACCGCAATCTCTGCGCGCGCAAGCCCCGAATGGTCGTCGACGACAGCACTCTGCGCAGTACTTTCACTTGCTCTGCATGCGTTGAAGCTTCTTGATCTGTGCTAACTATACACGATCCGTGGCTGACGACGCCTCCCTCGATGGACGGCGCTGGTTTGGAGCGAAGCCGACGATGCGCCTCGCGCTGGGCTCCTTCCGAAGACTGCGGAGACCAGCTGCGCTCCCGAGGCTGGACATCCGCGTCCGCGGGGCGCCTCCTGAGCTGTTCCCGTTCTCGGTCTCGTCCTCGGTTCGCGGTGCACGACTGCGACGGCACATTTCGGATCGCAGCGCAGTCCGCCTCGGCCGAGCAGTCCGTGTCCGAGCAAGTGGCCGCTGGATCGATGCCAGACGTTGCGTCGCGCGGAGCCAGTGCTCAGGGGGGGGTGTCCCGTTCCTGACGGCGCACAGCCAGCACCCCTGAGAGACGGCGCCAACGGGACCTGCCAATTGGCACTAGAACCGTCGCCAGCAACGCGTTCCTGCATCCTCCCTGGTCGGTCCGTTCGTGTCGCGCTGCAAGGCTCGGACTGCACCCCGGCTCGCTCAGGTTGCGAGGAAATGACCCAAATGAACCTCGCAACAAAGCCCTCTTGCGGGCAATCTCCCGATGGTCGCAGGCAGGCAGCAGCAGCCTCAGCGGCCGGCGCGAGCGGAACGAACGAGAACTCTGGCGATGCAGTCAGCCCAGCGTAGAGTACTCCACGTCGGTACGGAGATCGATTGTCCTCTCACCTATTCATACTGCCGCGCCACGGATGTCCGCGGCCGCCACCCGTCTGCTGCGCTGGCCACAGGCGATGGAAGTATATACGCTAACGCCGCCATCGCGTGCGTCGCGTGGTACTGGAAGCAACAAACGGCATCGCGAAGCCGCACACAGTTCCTATCGATCCGGAGCAGCTGCAGATACGCCCTCGAGCGCAGCGCCAGCGTCAGCGCCGGTGCGCGTGCGGAGCGGAGTCGAGTGGAGCATCGCGAGCACATCTCCGACTAGTTACCTGGATGTTCCGCTTCGAGTCGGCGAGCGAGAATTCGCCGTCACGGGCGGGGCATCGCGCATCTTGCATCTCGCAAATCTCATCGACCGGCGAGAAGAAGGAAAGAAAGAAGAGAAAAAAAAGAGAAAAGGATCTCGGATGCAGCTGTCGAGGTGAAGGCGAAACGAAGCGAAGCGAAAGTCGTCGCTTGGCATTCCTGCTTGCCGGCGGAGATTACGTGATACCTAGACAACTTGTAACAGGAGGATCGGGGCAACGCAGCCACTGGTTCTCTAGCCGAACTCGGACAAGAGCGGCGCCACAGTAATTGTATTCCTCTGTACATACTGACGTAATAGTGTACCAATAGCCGACAAGAATTACCAGCCTCCTACTATCACCTCCATATCCATCACCATGACGACAGCATCAATCCCCGTTCCTGCGGGTGCTACCTATTGCGGTGCTCTTCGCGACCCGAGACGACGGCGACCCGACGCACCCGACGCGACCCGGCGGCGATAATGACTGGCTTCGCGACGGGAGACGATGGCCGTCCCGACGCGACACGGCGTCAGTAACGGTGCACTTTACACACTTCTACGGACACGGTTCTACGGTAAAGTTCTCTACATTCCGAGACGCGATTTTCGGCGACTCGACAGGAACAGGGTGGCACTTCTCTGCGTGATTCGGGACAACTCGACGGCAACGGCGATGACGAGGCACTTCTTGACTCTCCATTGGGGACTAACGTGACGGCAATAGCGATGTTCTAAGGTAAGGTCTCTGTACTTTGCGACGCGATTCAAGACGGCCTCCGTCAACTAAAAGTGACGTGAGTGCGATTTTCCGAATGGCGTAGTCGACTCCTGTGAGAACAGCGCCAACTGCGCGAGAATCGAATGTGTAAAACTGCACCGGTAGCACGCTGGTTGCTCTGGTAAGTTTGGTCTTGGCGCAGCACAACTTACCACCGTGCCTCCGAACCGTTGGTGAGAGTTTTTTTTTTCCTGATTAGTAGTCGTTCACGCCGCGCACGTGTAGCTGTTCTCGTCGCGATTGTATAGCAGTTCTCCTGTCTGGTTGGCTTCAAATGTTTGTTTCGTTTGACATGAGGTTGCCTCGCCAGTATGTATCTACTCATTCCGTGCACGTGACGGGGTTCACTTTGTATTTTTAATTCTATTTACCTAACAATTATGTAATATGTCTGGCTGTAGCTTAACGAATGCAGAAAGTAGTACGAGTGGACACCCCTGCAGCAGCGCTGCCCCCGATCCCGTTCAGGGGATCGTGCGGAGAAATGGGCGGGACGGAACAGGAACAAGCTGCAGGGCGTATATGTATATCTATAGATAGAAAATACGGCAGGCGGGAGCGACGTGGCCCCCTGCACTGTGGAACAGCGGCATATTCTCTCTCGGCACCGGATGCGCGGCGACGTCGTGCAGGCAGCCCACTCGGAGGGAGGATAGCCGCCATCTACACAGTCTGGCGATGCGAGTGCGTGCGATCGAACAGATAAGCGCTTGCTCGTCGGCTCGGATGTCGGCAAGCTGCCGTACGCCACGCTGCGAAGATTTCCCCGCACCGAGCGATCTGCCATGCGGGGCGTTGGGTTTTCGCCCCATCCGGCCCATTGGAGCGGTCGGACACGGCTGCGGACGCGAGCTGCGGGTTGTGGCGCCGCGGCGTGTCACTGACGATGCAAATACTCTATTACTAGTGCAAACGATGCCAGTTCCATCTCCGTGGGGGAAGTCGGGGACAAGACAGATATGTAGTGCTCACCCAACTCCACTCGCGGTAGTTCAACTCTAGCGACCTCCAGTTCCAGTCAGCTGCGGACAGTCTCAATGCGTCATGTATAATATGAGGGGTCGGAGGCCGCCAAGACGGCTGACGAAGGTCACGGGGCGCGCTACGAATAGAAGAAGACGATCCCGTTTTTCTCGTGATAGTTGATAGAATGGACATCTTCATCGTCAACTCCTTCGCCGCAACCTTTTAGGCGCCCTGCACCTGACACCATGGGCTAAGCTGTTTGTGTTACTCGTCGGACGAACAACACCGCCGGCAACTCGTTGCCGTGACGATGATCTCGCCGTCTATCGTCCCTGCAGCGGTGACTGGAACATGTATGGGCACGATGTGTCCCAGGCAGTGCTGCGGTCTCCGTCGCGAAGCAGCTGGCGCCTTCTCAGTGGTTCCCCGGCTTCGACGCTCGCTCCGTACAGTGCGCCGAGAAGTGGCTGGAGCGGTGTTTCCAGTTTGTCGCGGTCGCAAGTATACTCCTCTTTGGGTTTGAGTATTAGTACAACGGTTGTGCGCTGAACGGTGTCAAGAGAGATGCCAGATATAGTCGGTTAGCGTGATGGCATTGGGTTCAAAAAAGCCCTACTGTATGCCCGCCAGTCACTCGTTCCGCTAGACGCGAGTCAGTGTCAAGATTATGATGGGAGTTTGATGCAACGATGAAGTCTTGTGTGTATTGCATTTGTCTTAGAGAGAAAGGCTGAAAAAGTGGAAAGGCTGAATACACGTATATGACGTGCTTCTATACATGACAAAGCAGAGCGAGTGAGATATTGCGACAGTTAGCGTGGATAGACTCGCTCCCCTTCCGCTCTTTTCTTCCCTCTCCGTCCACAACCATCGCAGCCTCGACCCCCACTGCTACCCGATAGGGCCGAACACTCGCCACCGCCGACGGACCCGGCAGCCGGGCCACATCGCGCCGGCTGACTCCACACTCACAGCAGACCGACTCCGAAGACCAGCAGCCGGCGCGACGCTGACCATCAACGTCCAGCGGGCCAGTGCCGAAGGCCGACATCACTCACCGATGGACTTCATTTAGCAGGGCGGCGAAGAAGACGAGCAGACAGATACTCCAAGCATCTCAGAGCCGTCTCCCATAACGACGCGGAACACGCAGGGGGGTTTTTATTTACGACCTTCGGGGTGTTTTCCTCCATGCCGAAAAAAGAAACAAAGAAACATCATCTTCCCTGGCTTCAGTGCAAGGGGATGTTTTTTTAGTTTTTTTTTACGTCGTGGTCCACTGTTGGTAAAACCACATGCATCCGAGACTATTATTTGCATAACTTGCAATTATGCTTATGGTAATATATGCACATCGCCTGTGCTAGCTACAGTACGTCTCCGTCAGTGCCGACGAGTAGGACAGAGCTCGCCCTCGATGCTGCTGTTGTCGCGGAATGATGAGTGATGCACCGGCGCGTATCACGGTGAGACTGGTGCACACGCGGAGAGGGCGCACACGGCATGGTTGTGGAGATATCCCTCCGCCGGTGGGAGCGGTTGTGGGCGGCGGCGGCTGCGTCCCTGGCCGCTTGCTGGATGTGGGAGGCCGGACGAACCGGGGCGGTCCTCGTGGTCTTCGATCCCATCGTCTAGATATTATTGCCGCTGATACTTGACTGGCATGCATGGCTCTATGGTATACGGCAGCGGTGGCGGCTGCCGAAGCCGCCCACAGTCGCTGAGCGCGGTCTCGTGCATCGCCGGAGAGACAGCCGGCAAATGCACATCCTCACCCCAACGCCAGAAGTTGCTGGTTGAGCAGGGTCTGCGTGCGTGGTAATCGAGTGATCGCTGACAGTCCGGTAGGCCGTCGGTTCCAACAGAGCTTCTCTCCGAAGTCATCCGCCAGACGCAATGGCGACGGTGCGCTATGGACCACGGGGCGGCGACCGTGGCGCGGAACTGGACAGCGCGGGTTTGTGTTGGGGTGTTCGTCTAGCAATTTACAGCAACTACGGGGATTTGGCCAGGTTCGAGTAGCTCGCGACATCCCGCCCCGGCGCGGTCAACCTACTTCCCGAGGGAATGTACGAGGTATACTCAGCACTGGTCTGCCCAGCAACCAGGTGGGTCGCTGCGAATGGCATCCCGTGGCCGCAGCCCACTCAACATGGTGTTCCGCTTGGATGCTTGCTCAACGGGGGTAAATCTCGGGGGCGGTGCTGGCAGCGCTGTACGCAAGACCGGCGATACTGGATGGGTTCGAACGCTGATGGCATTGTGGCAAGACGGGAGGAGGACGCGGCAAAACGATGTCTGCTACTGGTGGTCGCGGAGAGACGATACTGGATACTTGGAACCGTAAGCTGCCGGGGGCACACAAAATACTGCAGAACAGCGTTGCCGTTGGGGTGTCGAGAGAAGGTCACTAAAAACCTGCAGCGTCGGGGAAAATGGTCTTGAATGAGGTTAATGGACAGCCCCTCGTGCATGTACCCAACAGCGGACAAAAGCCTATCCCACTTAGAGCGCCGCAACGATTCCGGCCCTTCGCCGGTCCCCGTCCCCCGAACTTGGTCGGTCCGCGGGCGACTTGTTGTGGCTCCGCCCTAGCATTTCCCGGACCATCCCTTCGCTTCCTTCCAGCTGGCTTCTGTGGCCGCTCGTTCCTGGTGAACGAAGGATCTGGGGTGGCGATTGCTTGCGTACCGGTCTCCGTAGCCGTGACATCCCGCCCCGTAGTGCACCAAGGCAGTCTGCTCTCCATCAGCCTCCCCACTTCCGGGAACGCTATGCGCCATTGGATCGCGATCGCTTTCGCAGATGCCTTCCGGTGCAGCGTGGCGACGTGCTTCTTGGCCAGATCCGGGCTATCCTTAGCATTGGCTACCAGGGCATCCGTGTAGACCGTGACCCTGCTGAGCTGTTTCCAGTGCCCATTTGATGGTTGGGTGCCTGTGCTTCGTCTGGCTGCTGCTTCCTCCCGAAGTGGAATTGTGCGGCTCCCTCCCTCGCACTCCATTGGACTGGTGCGTTCATCTGCCTCAGCTGCAGGGCTGCTGCACCTGCACACACCACTTGGGTCTATCAGCCAATAAAGAAACAGAACAATGTGAAATTTTTGCTCGCATGTTATCTACCGCACCTCTACGTGTTTCGACGGCAGGGCGGGGCGGGGCGAACAGACTTCAGTGAGGAGAAAGCGGGGCGGTTGGGGAACTTGGAAACTCGATTACCACCCACTCCACCTGAGAACTGAACAATTATTGAGCACGCGAACCTTTCGCAGCAATATCGCCGACCGCGGACTACATCTAGGCACTCAAGCTTCTTTCAGTGGAACGAACTTCCCTACTCTCCAACTCCTCTTCATCGACCCGGCGGCAGTCACAAGCAAACCACAGACCGATTGCTCGCAACGATCAGCCCTTCACTTCCACGGTCCAACATGGAGACTAGTGAGAGCACGGAGAACCAACAGGGCTACCATGGTTCCACGCATAACGATTTACGAGGAGGAGTGTTTCATGGTGAGGTCAACTTCGGGTAAGTACCTGAAATCCGGTGAAGAGCGATTTGACAGGATCTTACGGCTTGCTGACGAGGACTCTCTGGCAGACGCAAGAGTAAGCAGCAGCACCTCTCGATTAGAAACCTGCTTAGCCTCCCGATATCTGCGGCACCGACTGACTCTGGAACTAGGAAGAACCGAGATCCTGGAATGGATATCCACAGTCCCGTACACGAATCACCACAAGCGTATCAGCGATGACCGTCTAGAAGGCACAGGAGAGTGGATCTTGAAGAAGGAGAAGTACCACACTTGGAGAGCATCATCCAAGTCGATGCTGTTGCTGTTGCGGGGAATCCGTAAGTCTCCGTTATCCTCAACCGGAAGGCGCACTCTTCTGATCAGTTCGTCTAGCTGGAGCCGGCAAAACGTACATTGCATCACAGGTCATTGACTGGTTCCTTTCGAATCCAACAGCCGAATCAAAGCTGGCGTACTTCTACTGCAATCGAGCCGAAGAAAGCCGCCGAGATCCAGAGAGCATTCTGCGCACGCTTATTCAGCAACTTGCGCAAACTCCAGTGGAAGACAAGCTCCTAACGCCGGTCCTCAATATTTACAAGGAGCGCGAGGAGGTGGGGCAACTCTCTTCGCGATTGACCCTTAAAGAATGCCAGGACCTCCTTGTTCAGCTCATGGCCGAACGTCCTCAGACGACAATCTGCATCGATGCCCTTGACGAAGTCAATCACAAATTGCGGTTGGGATTACTACGGGCACTCAAGCACATCGTCGAAAGATCAAAAACTCTGGTCAAGATATTCGCAACTACTCGAATGGACACCGATATCCTCATGCAGTTCGAGATGTTTCCCAGGATTGAATTGGACCCTGATGACAATGTCGATGACATCAACCGGTTTGTGAAGGAGAAGGTACAGGAGATGATCGAACAGAAGCAACTGCTCCACGGCAATGTCCCAAATGCGCTCAAAGGCGAAATATGCCAAGTTCTCTGTGAGCGATCCAAGGGAATGTAAGTTCACCTGAACTACTGATAGACAATGGCCACAGCTAACGGCTGGATGCAGGTTTCAACTTGCTGCTCTTCAGGTTACCTTGCTCTGCGACATGGTTCATCCCGATGATATAAGGGGCTGTCTGATGGTCCTACCAGAAACCTTAACAGGTGCGTACGGCGAAATATACAACCGCATTCAGAAGCAGGGTCGCCGTGGTTCCCAACTAGCACTAAACGCCTTCCGATGGGTCCAGTGCTCTTACGAACCATTGCGATCAGAAACGTTGCTCGATGCGGTTACTGTCAAAATTGACGACTCGGGGGAATTTTCCCATCAACATACACCTCTAAGGGCGACGGATTTGTTGAAAGCCTGCCAAAACCTCCTCATTTTGGACAAACGCCTGAATGTTTTCCGGTTTGCCCACCTTTCGGTGGAAGAATACTTGGAGACTCAGCTATTCAAGGTCGATTCTCATACCGAAATCGCCAAAATCTGCCTCTCACTGGTTTGCTCTTCGAGGTCTTGGACAGACTATGACATAACCCTTGAAACACAAGAAGGACGTTACCACGATCGCCACCTCTTGCTGTACTCGGCAGTATTTTGGCCATGGCACTTGAGTCGTTGCGAAGAGGCCAGTCAAATCTTGGATACCCTTTGGGAAGCTTTCATGTCTGAAGCTGCATTCCAGCGCTGGATCGACTATCATCGCCTGCGTGTTCAATTCCCGAGGTACACAGGAGATAATTTTTGGAATCGATCACGAGCTCTGCAGGAAGGGGGGAAGGACCGTTTTTCCACGGTGTGCGTGTACGGATTAGGGCGGAAGCTTGCCAGCATATCCAAATCCCAATATGGATGGACGGCCAGTATAAAATTGAAGTTCCCGACAGCATTCATATCCGAGACTGTACAGAGGGACTACGTAGGCCGATTGCTACTCTGCGCATCCAAGTTTGGAGACCTGGATATTGCTCAGCATCTGCTTGACGCGGGCGCCGACGTCTCGACGACCGACAACTTCGGGCGGACACCGCTGGACGCTGCGGCCGCCAACGGGCACGAGGCGGTGGCACGGCTGCTGTTGGATCGCGGCGCCGACGTCTCGACGACCGACAACTTCGGGTCGACACCGCTGGACGCTGCGGCCGCGAACGGGCACGAGGCGGTGGCACGGCTGCTGTTGGATCGAGGCGCCGACGTCTCGACGACCGACAACTACGGGCGGACACCGCTGCACGCTGCGGCCGCGAACGGGCACGAGG
>Ga0307512_10005297_pt1 | contig 13532 bp, 10 predicted proteins | sample 14_EM_MG_FD_200267 | JGI IMG/M metagenome (GOLD analysis project Ga0307512, IMG submission 200267) | Populus trichocarpa ectomycorrhiza microbial communities from riparian zone in the Pacific Northwest, United States - 14_EM | ecosystem: Host-associated > Plants > Roots > Unclassified | place... | reverse complement strand
TGTTTTTTATGCGTTTACTATTTTTTAATGGGTGTCTAAATTTTATTAATTGAAATTGAAATATATTGACATAAAAATAAATTGTAATATTTTGAATTAAATTTATTTTGATTAATTTACATGGAGCAAGGAAGGGATATAACATGGTATATTTGATGTAAAAAAAAATAAGTAAATGAGATGTCTATTTTTAATAAATTCAAAAGGATTAAGTTATTGTTTTAGGGTATGTTTGTGAGTGTAATAAAAATTGATTTTAATTTTTTTTATTTAAAAATATATTAAAATAATATTTTTTATTTTTTAAAATTTATTTTTATCATCATACATTAAAATTATCTAAAAACAAATCTCCAACTCAATCAAATATAGGTAGAGTGAGTGCTGCTAATATATCAAAAAAAAAAAAAAAACATTGATTTGATAAACAAGATTAAAATTAAAAAAGAATTAAGATCACACCCTAATTACTTTTCCAATGCCCACATCTGAGGAGGATCAAAATCCAAAGCAAAGCAACTGTTTTTATGTTTTAAAAATATTAGTGAAATTTGTAAGCAACGAAACGAGGCGTTTTGCAAAATTATTTTGGTTGTCCAAGTCCTCTAGGGTTCTGCTCTTGGTCTTCTCCGAAAACAGAAGGGTTTAGTCCAATTCCCATTTTCTTCTTTATCTTTTCTCTCGAGAAAGAGGTTAGTTTTCTCGTATCCTTCTTCTGATGCTACTTGGAACTGAATCTCATTTCATTTGATTCGATTTCCAATGTTTTATTTTCTCTGCAAAACCATTCTCCACCATGGGAGTGGGAGACAAACTACGGCTACTACACTCATGCTAAAACACAAACATTATTTGCTTCAAAACCTGTTTATGAATGCCAGATGTGTCTCCAGTGATGCAAATCCAAATCAACAATCATTCCCAGTCTCTTACCTCATAAATAAATGTGGGTTCTCTCTAGGATCTGCTCTATCAGCTTCTAAACGTCTCACTTTTGAAATCCCAGATCAACCTGACGCAGTGATTCACATGTTCAAGCGCTATGGTTTTTGTGATGCCGATATCTTTAGACTAATTAAAAGATATCCACGAGTCCTTTCGTGCAATCCTGACAAAACCCTCTTGCCAAGACTCGAGTTTTTTTATTCTAAAGGCATGTCAAACACTGATATTGCCCACATTTTATGCGGATGCCCTCTTCTTTTAGGCAGAAGCTTGCAAAATCATGTAACTCCTAATTTCAATTTACTTAGTGATCTGCTTCTATCCGACAACAAAGTCATTTCTGCTGCCAGAAACGACCCGTTTATTCTATTTCGTCACGGTGACAGATATTTGAAACCTTTTATCAACCTTTTGCAAGATCATGGAGTTCCCAGAACACAGATTGCGTCCTTAATTTGCAACTGGCCTAGGTCTATCGGTGTATGCCTAAATCATTTCAGAAAGTGCGTCGAGGAAGTTAGAGAAAAGGGTTATGATCCTTCTAGTGCAGAGTTTATTAGAGCAGTGGTGGTATTGAGTCAATTGGGAAAATCTGGGTGGGAAAGAAAGGCTGTTGTTTATAAGAGTTGGGGTTGGTCTGAGAAAGACATTCTTGTTGCTTTCAGAAAGAACCCGTGGAGCTTGATGACATCGGAGAGTAAGATTATGGCAGTGATGAAATTTTTCGTTGAGAAAATGGATTGTGAGTCTTTATATCTTGCAAAACACCCAAATCTTTTGATGTATAGCTTGGAGAAGAGACTCATACCAAGGGCTTTGGTTCTTCATTTTCTGTTAAGGAATAAGTTGATTGACAAGAAGCCTAACTTGAATACTTTGTTTGTGTATTCTGAGAAGTTGTTCCTTGAGAAGTTCGTGAATTGTTTTGATGAAGCCCCCCAGCTATTAAAGCTATATAGAGATCAATCAGATCTTGCAAAATGACATGGAAATGGAATCGTTTTGTGAAATTTCCCCCAGATTTCCTTGGATACTGTAATGCAACTCCAAGGGTAAGTCAAACTAATTTTTTTTGGCTCTGCAAGTCTTCATTTTCTCCATTGAATATCGAGATCTACGCAATGTTGTATCTCCTTGTTCTATTTTGCAACCCTGCTACTACATTAATTTTGGTGTCTGCTGTAAGTATCTTTGTTCACCAGCACGAAGGAAAAAAATGATGGTTTCCATTCTTTGGTGTCTTCTTGAGAAGATTTGTGGATCCATTAATGGTGTAGCTATCTTCCTTTTCTATTTCATTTATCAAAGTCATGCTAGAGTAGTGAAATTGATGTTTTTGAATGATGTTCCAGTATGTGGGATTTTGATGTTGTAATCATGACATGATTGGAAGTCCATATGCTAGAATGTAGATAGATTAAGGATTTTGAATTCATGGTTCCACATCTAAACTCAATCTCATCATTCTCATTAGCATTTGCATCAGCCTAGGAAGCATGGCAGTAATTTCCTCAGGATGTCAGATGTTTAAGGTACAGAAAACTAGAGCCCTGGCTCTCTCTGTTCGCATGCATGCAGGCTGATGCTCCTGCTCATTTTTGTGTATCCGTTTTATTTTGAAGTTCAACTTATTGCATCAGTCTCCACCACTTTTTCGGAATATACTTGGCGCCATTGATTGTTCTATTCTTATTTTCATGGAACCCTCCACCCTCAGCTTTCTTACCGACCTCATTAACAATGCTTATAAAAAATCCCCGGTTTATTTCTTTCTATTGTTCTTTTCCTTTTTCTCCTGATGATTGTTGCATGTTGAGCTCTTTGTGGCACAGCTTCTCTGCTCAAGGTTGAAGATTAAATATCATTTGATGTGGTGTCATATAAGATTTTAAATCTTAATCTGATATTTCTCTGCTCTTATTGATGGTAGCAAAGCTACTCTAAGATTTGTTGCTGTATTTGGAGTCTTAAGACCCGTCCGTCAGCCCATTTGAGTTTCGGTTGGTGGAGAACTGGGGAGGGGCACATGATATTAATGGACAATACTGTAGGGAAGCTTACAAGGATTTGAATTCATAACCTTGATCTGTACATTAGGAATTTCTGTATCACCTTCTTGTAGTACAACTCCGAAGAAAGAAACGATTTCTGATCCTCTGAACCATCGATGAAGAATCTTGAAGCTGTGTTCATTATTTGGATCTTAAAAATCATTACCAGTATTGTGGTGGTATTAGTGATGAAATTTCAGATGTATCTGAATTGAATATCTTCTTAAATGATGGTGGCCAAAAATCTTTCGGGATCAACTAAGAATGTGGTGGGATTATAATGGTAAAGTCCTCTCCCAATAAAGTATATATTTTACTACTGTCATCGCCATGGAACCTAACACTAAGCAGCCACACTGCCTTGGAGAACGCATAATCAAAATCGAAATGATCCCTGGTTTCATCACGACTTTTGCATAAAACACAGGTGGTGCCAATCATTCATAAATATATTTTAAAAAATAATTATTATTACACTTTTAAATATCTCTGAAATTGTGCATAAAGCTTCTGGAAATCCCAGAATCTATTCTGCGTAATAAGTTTCTTTTGATAACGAAATTAACTTCATTTATTTTTTAAATAAAAGAGAGAGTTATACTGAGGTCTGTTGTCATCCAAAGATACTGTATGGGAACGTTGGAATGTGGTGAAACCACGTTCCACATAATTTTGATTTTTTTTATTTAAATTTATTATGTTTTTATATTTTTAGATTATTTTGATAGATTAATATAAAAATATTTTTTTTTTTTTAAAAAAAATATTATTTTAATATATTTTTAAATAAAAAATATTTTTAAAAAATAATTAATACCACGCATTCAAATACCAGCATAAAGTCAGAGGAAGAAAGCGAATAAGTGGCCTGATGCGTGACTGTGGCTGTTGAATGAGATTTCTGGCACAAGCTTTAACGAAAACCACAGTGAGAGCTTCTTGCTTATAATAAAGGTAAAGCTTGCTTGCACTAGCTAGAAGCCTAGAACCCACCTTGTCTATGTAATCAGAATTCAAAATCCCACTCGCACCTGCCATTGCCGAATGAGCGAAAGGACCCAGATGAGGAATATCAAAAAATGGATGGACCAAAAAACAGAATAACAAAAAATTAGAAGCAGATTTCTAAATTCCGTCTCCACGTTACACAAACAAAAAAATGTCACTCTCTTATCTATCCCTTCCATCATGTCCAGGAGGAGGAGTGTTCCTTTTGGCTCCTCTTCTTCTGTGCCCTCTAGTCTAGGGTTTTTTCCTTTTCCTTATTTACTCTAAAACTAAAATAAAAAAAATAAAAAGAAAACAGCAGCAGCAGTAAGTAGAGAGAGAGAGAGAGAGAGAGAGATGGCGTCGAATTCTGCAAATCTATGGGTGTTATTAGGATTAGGACTGGCTGGGATTTTGTTAATGACTAAAAAGTTTAAGAAATCTATTATTAGACAAGATTTTGGCGCTTTTATCGAGAAGCTTCTGCTAGTTCCTCCGCCGCAGCCCCCTCCTCCTAAAGCTCCTCACCCTCTCACCGCCCTCACCTTCGCCGTCTCCGACTTGTATCTCCCTCCACTTCCCTTCGTAAATTCTTTTTTTCCTAGAAAGTTAGGGTTTTATAACTCATATTTCTTCTTTTTAATTTCTTGAAAGTAATATATTTGGATTGTCAGATTTGAGATAGAAGGATATGTGAGTGGATTCGGTCATCCAGAGTGGGCGAAGACACACCAGGCAGCTTCACGAACCTCTCTTGTAGTGTCAACTCTTGTTGACGGAGGTGCTACTTGCGTCGGTAAAACTGTTATTGATGAACTTGCTTATAGGTATGTTGTTGTTTTGGAATTTCTTTCGACACAAACTGCAATGCAAACTTAGGGCATGCATACTCTCCACTTGTTCTTCTTTTAGTATGGTGATGATGATGATGTTTGCTTTCAGTATTCATGGAGAAAATAAGCATTATGGTACACCTATCAATCCTGTTGTGCCTGCACGAGTACCTGGTGGATCCTGTAGTGGAGCTGCTGTGGCTGTGGCTGCTAATCTGGTTGACTTTTCTTTGGGTGAGCTTCGTATTGCCTCTTTGGCATGCTTGTGATTTCTTGGCTTTTAGACCACCAGGTGATTTGTGATGATCGCGGGGTTTGATTTAAGAAACTTTTGAATTGCTTTCATGCAAATGTTTTAGCAATTCAAAAATGTTTTGCAATTGTGTTATTTTATATCTCTAACTTACATCTTGATTGATAATAATTGTTATGGAAACCTAAAGTACATTACCATGGTGTAATTGAAGTTGATTTACATATTGTGCAAGTTATAGTGCTGTGCTGTGCTCTGTGGTTCCTCAAATAGAAATGGAACCTGGTTCTAAGCTATTCTGTAAATGGGATGCATTATTCCTTGTTTGCTGTTATTGGTTTATGTAATATAGGATGCTTGTTGGTCAGGTCTTTCTGCTGTTAAACTTCTTTAGATTGTGCAAGTTTGCTGTGTACTTTTGGCATTTTTGGATCACTCGTTACTAAAATTTTAGTTTTCTGGACTACAATTTAATTTCTATGGAACACTAGTAAATTTTGGAATATGCATTTGATACAAATATTTTATGGCAGGTGTTGATACTGTCGGTGGTGTGAGAGTTCCTGCTGGATTTTGTGGTGTCATAGGATTTCGACCCTCATATGGAGCTATTTCAAAGACAGGAGTCTTACCTGTTTCGGCCAGTCTTGACACTGTTGGTATGTATCGTAACATTTTGGAATTTATCTTGTTTTGGATTCTCTTGTTGATTTTGGTCCTGGTTAAGCAAAGACATAATGTTGTTGAATTTCCTATATTTTTCTTTATTGCAGTTTATTAAATGTTCTATGTTGTTCTCCATTTCAAATCAAGATAGTTTTTTTCTGATTGAACATTTTCTCTCACAATCATTTCAAGTGGAAATGTGATTGATGCATGTGCATTTCAATTTGCTCCACATGTTTAACTTTAACAAGATATAGTTGGGGCACAAGTTATGGTTTAGCTCTATTTTTCACTGATGGTGGTTTTACCTCTTCAAGAAAAGAATCAATCACGCAAATGTTTAAGTCAGGGTTGATCATATAATTATGTATTGTGTAATTTTACTTCTTGATTGAATGATATCAATTCTCTTTAATGTGAACAGTGAAGTTTAGCCTTTTCATTGCTCATCTATTTAATGAGCTGAAGTTTTAAGCTTTGTAGTACCTGTACAACTGATCTGTTATGAAGTAGCTCCAACTGACAGATATCATTTCATTGTTTGTTGTTTGGGGAGAGCAAACTTCAACTTAATCCAAGCTTTTGGAATGTCCTAAGCTGATTTTGTCGGTTTAATAAGCTTCTTGAATGAGATCAAAATAAAATAAAACCAATCAAAACTTTGTGCTGAAGTTGAGATTGCCTCTTTATTTTCACACCACTTTATTTGTAATTTATTATGTTTTGAGCATGTGTGTAACATCATCTCTGATGCAGAGATCATTTTTATTCTCTCGTCTAGCCATTGATTGAATATTACTTTGTATTGATGAGATTCCTTTTGGTGCTCTCCAGTTTCCCTGATGAATACTGAATTTGATCAACTTCTGAAACAACTCCTGCAGGTTGGTTTGCTAAGGATCCTAATATTCTACGACGTGTTGGTCATGTTCTTCTTCAACCTGCTTTTGGAGGTCAACGTAGTCCTAGGCAAATTATAATGGCAGAGGACTGTTTTCAATTACTAAAGATTCCTGTTGATAGAGTTGCTCAGGTGGTGGTTAACTCAACTGAAAAGCATTTCGGAAGTATGTCCTGATCTTCTGACCATGAGTTGTAAATTGTTTCCGTTGTAATTCACAAATATTTGCTTTCCTCTGGTGGAATTTCTCTAAATTATACCTTGATAAGCTTCTTCAGGACAAGTTTTGAAGCATGAAATTCTTGACGTGTATCTGAATTCTAAAGTTCCAAGCTTGAAAGAGTTCCATAACAAGAAAAAAAATGGTGATGTTAAAACTTCTTCAATAAGATTGCTTGCACATGTCATGCAGCTTCTTCATAGGTAAGCTTTCTTCTTTCAGATGTTAATCAAGTATGAATGTATGATGGATCGTTTAGTGGAAAAGCTGAGAAAAGGATGTGCTTTTAGTCAAAATCTCCTTTGAAGGCATAGTGACAGTTCTTCTACTGTTTGTAATTGCATCATCATAGGACTTTGCTCTTTCTTCTGCTTTCTGTTATTTGATGGGAAAACCAATCTAAATTAGTTTCTGAATAGCTTTTTTCATCCTATCTTTTGGTTCCTTAGGGTGGAGGTGGTATCGTTATAAATCATATGTATGCATATGGATGTGGTATCATTATAGATCATATTTATGTACATGGTCCTTGTGAGAAGTGTATACTAATACCTTCTGTGTGTTCAAATTTCAATATCAGTTTTGGAACTCTTTAACTTTTTTTCTGATAGTTGTCTCCAACAATGAATTCAACATACTTTGATTTGGGTTTGTAGTTAACGAGAGAAATTATCAGATAAAAAAGAGAGAAATTATCAGATGGTTAGGTTAGGTCTCTCCACTTCTGAGCTAGGAGAACTTTGGGATATTGACCAACAGTTGCTTGTGGCTTATAAAATGTATTTATGGTTTCTAATCAGGTGTAGCTAGTATTTAGATGGAAAAACATTACTAGAAATGACTGAATTCAAGCAAGTAGTTTGTGAATCCAATTTATGCGAAAGGAATTTATGTAGGACAGTAATATTGACTGCTGAGAGATGATTAGATATGGAAGAGGTGTGCGGGTTGTGAAAGCAGGTTCTAATGGTCAGCAGTAGTGATTCTTGTATATGGTCATATATAATAAATAACAGCTCTAAAGAATATATACGATAAAAGAGAAGTATATGGAAAGCCAAGAAGTAACGGAAATATAAATTGTTTCTAACTTCAAATTATGATCAATACTCTGAATATACTGTTAATAGAAGTCTCATATTCTGTGGAGCTAAAGGTACATATTGAATCTGCTATTTCCGCTCATCCTACAAGAAATAAGGCTTCATCTTGATAAAGATAATCTGGTCTAGATCTAGAAGACCAATGTAGATGGACTTGCTGAACATGGGTTCTCAACCAAATTATGTATGTTTTTCAATGCATTAGGCTTGGCTACTAAGATACCAATGTTAGAAGAGCACCTAAACTTTCCAAGAAAGGCCATTACTTAGTCATCTTCCTACCAACTTGAGGTCATTGCTATAATTTTCAAACAGATAACCTTCTGTATAAAGTAGCTGCTCTCTGGAATCAAAGTCAAACTCTTTATATGCTTTGGACTTCTGCTGCAGACCTATAAGACCCAAACAAAGACCATGTTTTTGTTATAATGTTAAGGCCATGTAAGCCTTGATTGCAATAACATGTGAACTTTTCTCGTGCTGCATCAACTGATCTATGATCCATTTATTCTGGGGTGAAAATCTGTCACAAGTTACAATGGGCAAACCAAATAATTGTTATTCTCTGCTTTTTGGACAGATCCAGGTGTTCTTATACTTAATTATATGCATTTATTGACCTTGTGGAGGATGATAGTATTCTGTGATTCACATTCATGATGAGCAAGTGAAACATGATGTGTGATGTGTAAAGTTGGATGCTTCAATTTATTATACCTTTTATTTTGATATTTACCTATAATATGTTTAGGAAAATATGAATTTTGCCTCTATCTTGTAATAGATATGAGTTCAGAAGCAATCATGAGGAATGGATTAACACAGAAAAGCCAATTCTTGAACCTGATTTCTCAGCACAGATGAATGAAATAATGAAGATATCAGAGGCAGAGATTGAACTCTGCAAGTCAATTAGAGAAGAAATGCGTTTGGCTATCAACTCTCTATTGAAGGTATTCTTTCTTAAAATGGTACACTTTGAATTTAAATATTAAGTCAGCAATAGTGTTTATAAACCAAAATATCCTTTGCTGAAAATTAAATGACATGTTTTTGTTAATCACAAACTGACATTGACTTAGAGGCTGTTTGGGAGTGCGGTTGGACCACACTTTTCCAAATTTTTGATTTTTTTTGTTGAAAAAGCTTCAAATTAATATTTGTTTAAGTGTTTTTTGATCATTTTGATGTGCTGATGTCAAAAATAAAAAAATATGAAAAAACATTATTTTAATGCATTTTCAAGAGAAAAGAACTTTGAAAAACAACTTCTACCACACTCCCAAACCAACATGTGTTTGGTAATGTGGTGCAGTGTGCTTTTTAATTGAAAATGCATCAAAATGATTTTTTTTTCTAGAATTTTTTTTTATTTTTGATATCAGCACATCAAAACCTTCAAAAAGCACATAAAAAAAAATCAATTTGATGCCTTTTTAGGCGAAAAGCAAGAAGCTACCGCAGTGCCAAACAAGCACAATAGATTTTTCTCTGCATAACCTTCAATCAACTCTTAATGGATGCATTAATGAATACAACTAAAGGACAAGAAGTAGTCATTTAGAGTTTTAATACATGGCTTTATTTTTTACCAAATAAACAAACTTAAGTCTTGGGGAAAAGTTTAGAGTTTTATTACGATGGCTTTATTTTTGCCCAAATAAACAAACTTAAGTCTTGGGGAAAAGAACAGAATTGAAACAACAACAACAACAATATTTTTTGTTTGCTTGGAGCAACCAATTAATTTATGTAATTGGTTTGAGTCAGGGTTTTGGAGCTTGAAGCAACATTTTTTGTTTGCTTTTCCAAATAGAGAATACCATTCATGGTGCCTAAATACCTCATCTTTTTTGTTCTTTTAATTCCTGTGGCAATCCAGGATGATGGGATACTGGTGGTCCCTACAATGGCTTATCTTCCTCCAAAACTTGATGGGAAGGAGATTTTATCTGAAGAATATCAGAGCTCTTCATTTAGTCTTTTGAGCATCGCTAGCCTATCAGGTTGCTGTCAGGTGAAGCTCTCTCTCTCTCTCTCTCTCTCACTCACACACACACACACACACACATGCATGTGCAAATGGCAATTAGATGTGGCAATAAATTCCTGTTTCCTTTTATAATGCAAAGTTTTATCACTTAAATTTATTTATTTCTCTTATTCATGTTTCAGGTCACTGTGCCATTAGGATATTACGACAAGTGTCCTGTTTCAGTGTCCTTGATAGCCAGGCATGGAAATGATCGCTTTTTACTAGATACACTGCAGACCATGTATGCATCTCTGCAAGAACAGGCAGAGACACATGTGAAATCTAAATCAAGGAACACAGACAGCGGGGAAAATTCTGCTGAGATGGCTAAAGAAAAGGTAAATTACGCATCTTTAATGTGTCTATCCTGTCAAAACTGTATTTTGGATTGAATTTGATTGCACATAGCATGCTAATCTTGATCTTTCATTTGATGACTTTAATGCCACTTTAAATCAATTCCCATATCCACCTCAGAAGTTGAGCGAGCATTAAAAGAGATACTGGGCCTTACACTGAGTTGTGCTGATTGATTTACTGTCATAATTAAAGAGTTGTTCATTGTACACCTTTTGCACAATGTTTAGATAAATTAAATAGACTTTAATGTTGGCTCTGGTGCCTGTCTTGTTTCAATATCAATAATAGAGAAAAGGAAAACCACTGAATTTTTCTAAATGTATTTGCTTCTATTTCATATTGTCAATGATACTGCTAATTTTCAATGGTTTATATGATAAGTTTGAATTAAATTATTTTATTTTATTTTGATTAAAAAATATAGTACTGATGGGTGTACACTTGTAGTGATGATTAGGATGGCAACTACAATTATCTGTGATCATTATAACCATTAATAGTTCTTTTTGAGAAAATTGGCATCTTGTTTGTTGCTCTTTCCACCTTTTTTTAAAATGGTGTTAAATAGCTTCAATAAATAAATGACAAGATGTTAAAAGGAAGATGCATAAGGGAAGATTACAGACCAACAACACCTGAACATAAGCTGGGTGATGCTGCCAAATCAATGCATGTTTGTATTTAAATTTACTCACATTCTATAAACATGCATTTTCATTTCAACTTATCTAGGAATCCATGAGATGGAAGACTTGGGATTCTCATAGTTTGGAAATTATGTTATTAGTCAGCTTTATGACTATCAATGTCTGATTTCACGCAAAAGATTAATTAGTTCCATATTGTTTCATTGTCCTATATATAATTTGCAAATGTTTTGTGCTATACTAGTTAATGAATCTCTTTAGAGGCTGAACTTCCTTGCCACCCATTTCTATGATGAAGGGCAATCAAGCATTTAAGGAGAAGCAGTGGAAGAAGGCTATTAGCTATTATAATGAAGCTATCAAACTTAACGACAAGAATGCAACATATTACAGTAACAGAGCTGCAGCATATCTTGAACTGGGAAGGTATTGTTTTATTCTTGAATGTTGTTGTATTGGTATCTTATTGTACTTGGCTGACAAATTTCTTTTTCTTTCAGTTTCCATCAAGCTGAAGCAGATTGTTCAAAGGCTATCAACCTTGATAAAAAGGTGATTTCTTGCTATTTTGATTAGCTTTGTTACAGATTGCTTCACTATTTTTCATCAACTATGATGAAACTCTCTTTGAAACCTGCCAATTTGATAAGGTTTGCAGAATACAGCTGTAACATCAGTTGTTTCTGGAGATTTATAGGACTGTCCTGTAGCTGTATTCAGGCTGCTATAACATTGGTTCCTATTTTTTATTTCATTTTTAGAATGTAAAGGCCTATTTGCGAAGAGGGACAGCAAGAGAGATGCTTGGTTATTACAAGGATGCAATTGAAGGTAAGTCATTTCATCACATTACATCCTTCTTTGAATAGGTTCTTTCTTTGTTTCATCTTGTCATCTGTTAGTTACCTGCTCCCTGGCTTTAGCCAATCAGGTGATGTCTACAGAAAACGATCGGTAGTCAATTATTGAGCTATTTTGTTGTAGCGGCTTGTTGAGACTGAGAATATGCTAAATATCTGTTGATCTTGGAATTCTTCTAACGCACCTCCTTTAGTTATTTCTAATCTTATTGCCCCAACCCCGTGGACTAATGAAACCTCTTGTTCTTGCAGATTTCAAATATGCCCTGGTCCTTGAGCCAACTAATAAAAGAGCATCCCTTTCTGCTGAGAGATTAAGGAAAGTTTTTCCAGTAGGTTATTGAAGCAAAAACAAAAGTTTCTGGGACGGGAGAAGTTTTGAATTTAGTTTCATACAGCAAAGCTTTGGTTGGTGACTCAAAGCCGATGACCCCAGTTAAGTAATGATACTTGATAGATGCAATTTTATGCTTGATATTTTTATGGGGTGTTTTTTGTGGGTAGAGAGAATCCTTCATGTGGAGGTAATAGAGGTCAGGCGAAATTTATTATTTGATCCGATAGGACATTTTGGAGCGGTGGAAAAATTGTTGTCAAAACTTGTAATTATATTCCAATTTTGTTGTTTAAATATCCACGTCAGGCTTTTATTTCTAGTTTTGAGGTGATCCCTTATGCTTGAAAAATCTTTGCTTCATTGTGACGTGGGGAAACTTCTGCTTAGTGCATTGTTTCATTAACGGATAAGGTTTTTATATCTTGAGGGGTTTTAAGAAGATTATGCATTAGTTTGATAAAATTAGCTTAACATTTTTATAATTTTAATAGAAGATTATAAATACTCTGTTTTTTTATTGGATAAAATTTTATGATGATTGGAAATGAAAATTTCATTTAAATATGGTTCAAAAGTTATCATGAGGGATTCGTTTTGTTTGTTTTATTGTATTTGAATTTTTTTTCTACTTAGTGTAACTTTGAATTTAATCAGTATTCTAATGCTATAAGTTTTAATTAAGAATTCTTTCATATAAAGAATATTAAATTTAGAACTAGAATAATATAAACAAGAATGTCTGGTTTATTTTGAGAAGATTTTGATTTTTAATAAAATATGTGAGTTTTTCTCTATTTCTCAAAAGTGTTTAGGGTTGTAATTTTAGGGCTTGAAAACTTTTATTTTTATCCACTAAATATATTGTATTAATTGGTATCAAAGTATGATGACCTATTTGATCAAAGAGGGTGATAACAACTCACTTTGTGATGCAGGAGGTGTTGAGGTCTTTCATGATATTACAGGGCTTCTAGAGCAAAAACTAGATAGTTGGGAACAAATGTTTGATTGTTTGAAGTAAACCATAAAAGATCGGCTAATAAGAGATAAAAATAGAAATTGTGAAGAGAAAAGGAACTTGTCTAGAGATTTACGTTCGAGACATGTTATACCTAAGATCTATTCCTGAATTTGATAAGATTCTATTATATGATATGAGATTTTCAAAGAAAAGATTTATGAATTAATTAGCAGAGTTAAAAGTTTATTTTTTTTATCAAGGTTCTTTATTATAAAAAAGTAGGATTTGTCGCACATAAATTTTTTTATGGTGCTAGGAAATGATGATTTGAATTTTTAGAAATTGTATTGGTATGCTTTTAATTCTATTTTAG
>Ga0307512_10005295_pt1 | contig 13533 bp, 12 predicted proteins | sample 14_EM_MG_FD_200267 | JGI IMG/M metagenome (GOLD analysis project Ga0307512, IMG submission 200267) | Populus trichocarpa ectomycorrhiza microbial communities from riparian zone in the Pacific Northwest, United States - 14_EM | ecosystem: Host-associated > Plants > Roots > Unclassified | place... | reverse complement strand
CATCGGCACCTTCTTCGCCGACGCGGCGCCCAAGAGTGCCCTGGACGACATCGACTTCTTCCGCTTTCCCGTCATCGACTCCAAGGTCCCGCTCGCCGAAGAGGCGCCGGTCGACGGCTACTTCGCCAGTGTCCGCACCGGCCGCCGTGACCAGGTCTTCGACCTGCTGCGCTACCTCGCCACCGCGGAGGCCCAGGAGATCTACATCAAGGGCTCCTCCGGCACCGTCCTGCCCTGCAACCCGGACGCCAAGGACGCCGGCACCGCGCTGGTGAAGAAGGGCCGCAAGCACGTCGACGCGGCCGCCGAGATCACCCAGTTCTTCAACCGGGACTCCAGCGACGCCCTCCAGCCCACCGCCGACACCGCGCTGACCAAGTTCCTGGCCAAGCCCAAGTCGATCGGCGGCATCCTCACCGACTGGCAGCGGGATGCCGAGAAGATCTGGAACGCCTGACATGGCTGTCCTGACCGCCCCCGAACGCAAGTCCCCGGCCCGCCTGCCGACCAGCGGCAAGCGGGCCCGGGGGCCCCGGCGCACACCACCCCTGGTCCTGGCCTTCGTCCTGATCCCGCTCCTCGCCGAGGCCCTGTGGGTGTTCTGGCCCGCCCTGCAGGGCTTCTACCTGGCCCTCACCCGCTGGGACGGCGTCTCCGCACCGCAGTTCGTCGGCCTGGACAACTTCCGGGAGATGGCCCACGACGACGTCTTCCGCAGCGCGGCCGGCCACACCGTGCTCTGGCTCGTCGTGTTCGGCGGCCTGTCCGCCCTGCTGGGCCTCGCCGCCGCGCTCCTCCTCCAGCAGGAGCGGCGCGGCGTCGGCTTCTACCGCGCCGCCCTCTTCCTGCCCGTCGTCTTCTCGCTCGTCGCCACCGCTCTCGTCTGGCAGGCGATCTACCAGCCGGACGGCGTCCTCAACCAACTCCTCGAATCGGTCGGCCTCGGCAGTCTCCGCCATGCCTGGCTCGCCGATCAGGACACCGCCCTGTACGCCGTGATCGTGCCCGCGCTGTGGCGGCAGATCGGCTACGTCATGGTCCTCTACCTGGCCGGCCTCAAGGGCATCGACCCGGCCCTGTACGAGGCGGCCAAGGTCGACGGCGCGAGCGCCTGGCAGCGCTTCCGCCACGTCACCCTGCCCCAACTCCGCAGCGTCAACGCGGTCGTTGTGTCCGTCATCATCATCGACTCGCTGCGCTCCTTCGACGTGGTGTGGTCGCTGACCCGCGGCGGCCCCTACCACTCGTCCGAGCTGCTGAGCACCTACATGTACTCGACCGCCTTCCAGTCCCTGCGCCTGGGCTACGGCTCCGCCCTGGCCGTCGTCATCTTCGTGCTGGCCTTCGGCGTCATCTGCTCCTACCTCGTCCGTGCGTTCCGGGAGGCCGACTGATGTCCGCCAACTCCACGGCACTGCGCCGCAAACGGGCCGCGACCGCGGGATTCCACCTGGGCGCGGGTGCGCTGGCCGTCCTGTGGCTGCTGCCCATCGCCCTGGTCCTGGTGACCAGCCTGCGCTCCTTCGACGACATCGCCGCACACGGCCTGGGGAGTTGGCCGCAGTCCTTCACCCTCGGCAACTTCCACCAGGCCTGGGTGGACGGCGGCCAGCAGCGCGCCCTGATCAACAGCCTGCTCGTCACCGTGCCCTGCGTCCTGGTCACCCTCGCGCTCGCCGCCATGGCCGCGTTCGGGCTCAGCCGCTACGAACTTCCCTTCCGCCGCTCCCTGTTGCTCCTCATGCTCGGCGGCAACCTCCTCCCGCCGCAGATCCTGCTCATCCCGGTGTCCAAGCTCAGCGAACTGATAGGCGTCTTCGACACCCTGCCCGCGCTGATCGGCGTGCAGATCGGTTTCGGCGTCGGCTTCTACGTCTTCGTGCTGCACGGCTTCATGCGGTCGATACCGGTGGAGATCCAGCAGGCCGCGGTCGTCGACGGCGCCGGGCCCTGGCAGATCTTCTGGCGGATCATCCTGCCGCTGACCCGCCCCGCCCTCGCCGCCCTCAGCGCCCTGTCCTTCACCTGGATCTTCAACGACCTGCTCTGGGCGATCACCGTGCTGCGCAGCGACACCAAGATGCCGATCACCGCCGCCCTCATCGGACTCCAGGGGCAGTACGTGTCGATGTGGAACGTGATCGCGGCCGGGTCGGTCATCGCCGCCGCACCCACGGTCGCCGTGTTCCTGCGGTTCCAGCGGCACTTCGTGGCCGGCCTCAACCTGGGGGCGGTGAAGTGACCTCGTACGAGCGCTGGACCCTGCGCACCGAGCACACCAGCTACACGGTCCGACTCTCCCCGGACGGCCCGTGGGCCGAACTCGACGCGTGGGGTCCGCTCGGCGTCGAGGACGGCCCCTCGGCCCTGGACTGGTCGAGGCGCACGCACTTCATCACGCCCGCCGACGCGGCACCCGCCGAGTATCTGCCGTACGGGCTGCGGCCGTTCACCGGCGCCGAGCTGGTGGCGGCACGTCCGGGCGAGGAGCGGGGCGTGTGGTGGGAGTTCGACGGCGCGGAGGAAGCGGAGGGGACTCTGCGGCTGGCCTTCACCGACGAGCTGCTCGGGCTGCGCACCGTCCTGTGCTACGAGACCGTGCCGGGCACGGACGTGATCCTCCGCTGGACCGAGCACACGAGCAGGGACGAACTGCGCCTGGAACGCTTCGACTCGGCCGCCGTGACCATCCCCGTCACCGGCGCCGCCCGGCTCACGTACCTCTCCGGCCAGTGGTCGCAGGAGTTCCGGCGCACCCAACTCGACCTGACCCGCGGCACGTTCGAAATCGGCAGCCTCCAGGGCGTGCCCGGACACGCGTACGCGCCCTGGCTGGCCGTGCAGGCCGTGCAGGAAGGGGACGCGGAAGCCGCCTACGGCATCGCCCTCGAATGGCCGGGCAACTGGCACATCACCGCGGAGGCCGAACCGGGCGGTTCGGTGCGGGTGCGCGCCGGGCGGGTCCCGCACGAGGGCGCGGTCCTCCTCGCGCCGGGTGACACCCTGACGACCCCCCGTCTGGCCTGCGCCTTCAGCCCGGACGGCCTCGACGGACTCTCCCGCGTCTGGCACGGCTACGAACGCCACCTCGCCGGCGAACGGCTGCACCGCCCCCGCAAGGTGCTCTACAACTCCTGGGAGGCCACCGGCTTCGACGTCGAGGCGGATGCGCAACTGGAGCTGGCCAAGATGGCCGCCGACCTCGGGGCCGAGCTGTTCGTCGTGGACGACGGCTGGTTCACCGGGCGGGCCGACGACACCGGGGGACTGGGCGACTGGTACCCGGACCCGGCGGCGTTCCCGCAGGGCTTCGGCCAATTCATCAAGGATGTACGGGCGTTGGGACTGGACTTCGGCCTGTGGGTCGAGCCGGAGGCCGTCAGCCCGACCAGCCGCCTGTATGCCGAGCACCCCGAGTGGGTCTACCGGATCGACGGCCGCCCGGCCCGCCTGGTCCGCAACCAACTGCCGCTCGACCTCGGGCGGACCGACGTCCAGGACTTCGTCATCGGCACGCTCGACCGGCTGCTGACCGAGTACGACATCAGCTATCTGAAGTGGGACATGAACCGGCCGCCCACCGAACGCGGCCGCCCCGGCGCCGGGCCCGCCGACCGCCTGGACCTCGACGCCGGGCACGTCGCCGGATATCTGCGCGTCCTCGACCACCTGCGCACCGTCCACCCCGATGTCACCGTCGAGGGCTGCGCGGGCGGCGGCGGACGCATCGAGCATGCGACCCTCGCCCGTACCGACGTCGTCTGGCCCAGCGACAACACCGCCCCGCTGGACCGGCTGTCCATCCAGTACGGCTTTCTGCACGCGCACGCCCCGCACGTCATGAGCTCCTGGGTCACCGACGCCCCCGGCGTCTTCGACCCGCGCCCGCGCAGCCTCGCCTTCCGCTTCGTCAACGCCATGTGCGGGGTCCTCGGCGTCGGCGCCGACCTGCGTGCCTGGACGCCCGGGCAGCGGGCCGAGGCCGCGCTGTGGATCGCCCGGTACAAGGAGGTGCGGGACGTCATCCACCACGGTGAGGCCCGCCTCCTCGGCACCCCGGACGACAGCACGTGCGGAGTGCAGTACGACGCCGGCGGGCGTACGGTCGTCGCCGCCCTGAGCACCGGCCGCCTCGACGGCGCCCCGCTGCTGCCCGGCCGCCCCGACCGGCTGCGGCTGCGGGGGCTCGACCCGGCGGCGCGCTACCGGGACACGGCGACCGGGACGTCGTACAGCGGGGCTCATCTGCTGCACTACGGGCTGCCGCTCGCCTGGAGTGCCGCGCACGACGCCGACCTCGTCGTGCTGCTACGTGAGTGAGCCCCTTATGTTTCGAGCAAGCCCTTTCTCACGAAGGAGTCGAACCCCACGATGGATCAGCCCGCACGACGGCACGGCACCCGTTTCACCGGCCGCACGGCCGTGGTCACCGGAGCGGCCTCCGGCATCGGAGCCGCCACGGCCGTACGCCTCGCCGAGGAGGGAGCCGCCGTCGTGCTCGCCGACGTCGCCGAGGAGCGGGGCGAGGCCGTGGCGGAGCGGATCGGCAAGGACGGCGGCCGGGCCAGGTTCGTGGCCGCCGATGTCGCGGTCGAGGAGGACTGGGCGCGGATCGTTTCCGCCGCGCACGGCTTCGGGCCCGTGGACGTCCTCGTCAGCAACGCCTTCACCGTCGACGTCGCACCCGCCCATGAGATGTCGGTGCCGTCCTGGCAGCGACAGCTCGACGTGAACCTGACCGGCAGCTTCCTCGGCTTCCGGGCGGTGCTGCCCGATCTGCGGGCCCGCCGCGGGGCGGTGGTGCTGACCTCGTCCGTCCACGCCCACAAGGGCATCCCCGGGCATCCCGCCTACGCCGCCTCCAAGGGCGCCCTGCTCTCCCTGTGCGGCCAGCTCGCCGTCGAGTACGGGCCCGAGGTGCGCGTCAACGCTGTCGTACCGGGCCCGATCCTGACCGCGGCCTGGGACAGGGTGCCGCCCGAGGAGCGGGAGCGCAGTGTCGCCGAGACGGCCGCCGGCCGCTTCGGCACCCCCGAGGAGGTGGCCGCGGCCGTCGCCTTCCTCGCCGCCGACGAGGCCGCCTACATCACCGGCACGAGTCTCGTCGTGGACGGCGGCTGGAGCGTCGTGAAGGCCTCCGCATGATCATGAAGCGCCCCCCGAAGCAGACGAAGAAGATGAAGCAGACGACGCAGTCGAAGCAGACGACGCAGCAGAAAGGCTGTACGACATGACGCCCTACGCCCGCCGCGGCGTGCACGGCCAGACCGTGGAGGCCCTCGCGCGCCGCATCCTGGGCGGCGACATCCCCGAGGGAGCCACGCTCGACCTGGTGGCGCTGCAGAGCGAGCTGGACGTGAGCCTCACCGCCCTGCGCGAGTCCCTGAAGGTGCTCGCCGCCAAGGGGATGGTCGACGCCCGCCAGAAGCGCGGCACCTTCGTCCGCGCCCGCGCCGACTGGAACCTGCTCGACGCCGACGTACTGCGCTGGCAGTTCGAGGGCGGTCGTACCGGCGAGGCCGACCGGGCGCTGCTGCAGAACCTCGCCGAGGTCCGCGCCATCATCGAGCCCGCCGCCGTACGCCTCGCCGCCGGGCGCCGCACCGACGCCGACCTCGCCGCCCTCGACGACGCCCTCGCGGCGATGGGGGAGGAGGACGCGGGCGCCGGCCACGCCGTCGAGGCCGACCTCGCCTTCCACCGTGCGCTGCTCGCCGCCACCCACAACGAACTCCTCGAACGCATGGAGATGGTGATCGAGTCCGGCCTCGCCCACCGCGACCGCATCGTGCACAGTTCCCCGCACAGCGGGGACCCCATACCGGCCCACCGGGCCGTCCGGGACGCCGTCCGCGACCAGGACCCACTGGCCGCCGAGGCCGCCATGCGGGCCCTGCTCGACCAGGCCGGCCGCGACCTGGACCGGATCGGCACCGACGACGACACGGAAGGCTCCCGCCCCCAGTGAAGATCACCCGTATCGAAACCTTCCTGGTCCCGCCGCGCTGGCTGTTCTGCCGCGTCGAGACCGACGACGGCGTCGTCGGCTGGGGAGAACCCGTGGTCGAGGGCCGCGCCGAGGTCGTCCGGGCCGCCGTCGACGTCCTGGCCGAGTACCTGATCGGCCAGGACCCCCTCCGTATCCAGGACCACTGGCAGGTTCTCAGCAAGGGCGGTTTCTACCGCGGCGGCCCGATCCTCTCCAGCGCGGTCGCCGGACTCGACCAGGCCCTGTGGGACATCGCCGGCAAGACGTACGGGGCCCCGGTGCACGCCCTCCTCGGCGGCCCCGTGCGCGACCGGGTCCGGGTCTACGCCTGGGTCGGCGGCGACGAGCCCGCCGAGCTCGGCGAGCAGGTCGCCGCCCAGGTGGAGGCCGGCTTCACGGCCGTGAAGATGAACGGCGCCGGAGCCACCTCACCGGTCGCCACCGCCGCCGAGACCGCTGCCGTCGTCGCCCGGGTGGCCGCCGCCCGCGAGGTCCTCGGCCCGGACCGCGACGTCGCCGTCGACTTCCACGGCCGCTTCAGCGCCGCCGGATCCCGCCGCGTCCTCGCCGAACTCGCCCCCCTGCACCCGCTGTTCGTCGAGGAACCCGTCGTCCCCGAGCAGAGCCATCTGCTGCCCGGCCTCGTCGCCTCGACCTCCGTGCCGCTCGCCACCGGCGAACGCCTCTACGGCCGCGCCGAGTTCCTGCCCGTCCTCGCCGCGGGCGTCGCCGTGGCCCAGCCCGACCTCTCGCACGCGGGCGGCATCTCCGAGGTGCACCGCATCGCCTCGCTCGCCGAGACCTACGGCGCCCAGCTCGCCCCGCACTGCCCGCTCGGCCCGATCGCTCTTGCGGCCAGCCTCCAGGTCGCCTTCGCCACCCCCAACTTCCTGATCCAGGAGCAGAGCCGCGGTATCCACTACAACAAGGGCGCCGACCTGCTCTCGTACGTCGTCGACACCGAGCCGTTCCGGTTCGTGGACGGGCACGCGCCCCGCGGCGACGCACCAGGTCTCGGCATCACCGTCGACGAGGCCGCCGTACGCGCCGCCGACCGCACCGGACACGCCTGGCGCAACCCGGTGTGGCGGCATGCCGACGGCTCGTTCGCGGAGTGGTGACGGTGCCGCCCGTGGAGATCGTCACCGACCCGGCCCACGGCGGCCGTTGGACCTCGCTGACCGCGGCCGGGCGGGAGTGGCTGTGGCGACGGGAGGGGGTCGGGCGCGAGCGCGTGTCCCCGGGCGACGCCTTCGTGGACGCGGGCGGACTGGAGGAGTGCGTGCCGACCGTCCGCGGCACACCGGACCACGGCGACGCCTGGTCACGGGCCTGGACTCGGCACGGGGACGGTACGGAGGGTGTGCGCTGCGCACGGTTCTCGCTGACCCGGACCGTGCGCGACGGAGCGGAGATCGACTACGTCCTGTCGGCCGACCCCGGTTTCCGGTTCGTGTGGGCCGCGCACGCCTTGCTCGACCTCACCGAGCGGGCGAGTGTGCGGCTGCCCGAGGGGGCGGACACCCGTCTGTACCCGTCGGCGAACGGACCGTGGGTGCCGGGCAATTGGCCCGCGTCCCGGGGAGTGCGCCTGGACCGTTTCGGCCCGGACGACGGCACCGCGGTGGGAGCGGTCGTCGACGCGTCCCGCGCCTGCGTCCACGACGACGAGGATCGCCTGGCCTTCGCCCTGGAAGCCGGCGGACAGCCGCTGTCGATCGCCCTGTGGCGCAACCTCGGCGGCTTCCCGGCCACGGGCCCCTACCGGAGCACGGGCATCGAGCCCATGCTCGGCCGCGTCTTCGACCTCGCGGAGGCGGGCCCCGGCGACGCCGCCGAGGTACCGGCGTCCGGCGAGGTGCGCTGGCGGCTCACCCTGAGCGCGGACTGCAACTGCCCCTGAGACCAGGCCAATTGAATCCAAGCGAATCGGAGCATCTGTTCATGGACCTGCGAGCGGCCCTGGCCGCCCACCGCCTCGTGGCGATCGTGCGCGGAGACGACCCCGCCGCCGCGCTGCGCACCGTACTGGCCCTCGCCGCCGAGGGCATCGATCTGATCGAGGTGTCGCTGACCGGCAAGGACGCCCTCTCCGTCATCGAGCAGGCCCGGCAGGCCCTCGGCCCCGACCGCCCGCTCGGCGCCGGCACCGTCCTGACCGCCGACGACGCCCGGGCCGCCCACCGGGCCGGCGCGGACTTCGCCGTCACCCCCGCGCTGGGCGAAGGCGTGGGCGCGGCACGGGAGTTGGGCATGCCGGTCGTGGCGGGCGTGATGACACCGACCGAGATCGTGGCCGCCCGCGGCCTGGACGTCGCCGCACTCAAGATCTTCCCGGCCGCCGAGGCCGGCGGGCCCGCCTACCTCAAGGCGCTGCGCGGCCCGTTCCCGCACGAGCCGTTCGTGCCGGTGGGCGGCGTCGACGAGACCGCCGCCCGCGCCTACCTGGCCGCCGGCGCCGTCGCGGTCGGCATCGGCTCGCCCCTCATCGGCGACGCGGCCGACGGCGGCAGCATCACGGACCTACGCGTCCGCGCCCGTGCTTTCCGGGCTGTCGTAGGGGAGTTCGTGCAGTGAGTCGTCGTGATTCCATGGGGGGCGCCCCGACCAGTGACCTCCGTCCCGTCCGTCCCGACCGGCTGGAGCTCGGCGAGGGTATCCGCTGGACGGCCGACGGGCGGCTCGTGCTCGTCGACATTCTCGCGGGACGACTGCTGACGGCTCCCGACGACCCCGGTGCGCCGCTGCAGGAACTGGCGCGACTGCCCGTCCCCCTGGGCGCGGTGGCACTCGTCGCCAACCGCCCGGGCACCTGGATCGCCGCGGCGGGAACGGGTGTATGTCTGCTCGCCCCCGGCGGATCGACGAGGTGGCTGGCGCGGCCCGAGGCGGACGCCCCGCTGCCCATGCGCATGAACGATGCGGCCGCCGACCCCTCCGGCCGGTTCTGGGCGGGCAGCATGGCGTACGGCGCCGACGAGGGAGCCGGCTCGCTGTACCGGGTCGACCACGACGGCACGGTGACCCGTGTCCTGGACGGCATCACCGTGCCGAACGGGCCCGCGTTCACGGCGGACGGCGCCACGATGTACCTCGCCGACAGCGCACGCGGAGTCGTCCGCCGTCACCCCGTCGACCCGGCGACCGGCGCCCTCGGCGCGGCTGAGCCCTTCGTCTCCGTCGCCGATGGCAGTCCCGACGGCATGACGGTCGACCTCGAAGGAGCCGTATGGGTCGCGGTGTGGGGCACCGGAACCGTGCGCCGGTATCTGCCGGACGGCCGGCTCGACCGCACACTGAGGCTGCCCGCGAGCCAACCCGCCGGCGTCTGCCTGCGCGGAGACGTCCTGCATGTCACCACCGCCCGCGTGGGCCTCACGGCACCCGGCCCCCACGACGGCGCGCTGTTCACCGCCCGGGTCGAGGTGCCGGGCGCACCGGCGGCCGCGTACCGTCCGACGTCGGAGATTTCATGAGCGGCAGCCGGTTCCCGGCCGACGGGCCGGTGGTCTGCATCGGCGAGACCATGGCCGCACTGTCCCCCACCCCGCCCGAGTCCCTCGACAGCACCGAGGGCCTGCGTCTGTCCGTGGCCGGCGCGGAATCCAACGTGGCCATGTACCTGGCGGATCTGGACCGCTCCGTCTGCTGGCTCTCGGCTCTCGGCGACGACGCGTTCGGCCGGCGCGTGCGCGCGGCCGTGGCCGCTGCGGGCGTCGACGTCACGGCCGTACGCACCGACCCGCTGCGGCCCACGGGGCTGCTGGTCAAGGACCCGGGCCGCGACCGCACCCGCGTCCACTACTACCGGACCGGTTCCGCGGCCTCGGTACTCGGACCCGGCGTACTGGACGACGAGCGGGTGCGGTCGGCTGCCCTCGTGCACCTCACGGGGGTGACCCCCGCGCTGTCCCCGTCCTGCCGGAGCCTGGTGGAACGCGCGCTCGGCACACCGTCCGGCGACCGCCCGTACGCGATCAGCTTCGACGTCAACCACCGCCCCGCGCTGTGGCCGGACGGCACGGCCGCCACCGTGCTGCGCGAGCTGGCCGACCGCGCCGACATCGCCTTCGTCGGCCTCGACGAGGCGCAGGAGCTGTGGGGCGCCGGCCTCGAACCGGCCGATGTACGGCGGCTGTTGGCGCACCCGCGGATCCTGGTGGTGAAGGACGGCGGCCGGGCCGCCCACGCCTTCGGCGACGACGGCGTGTGCACCGTGCCCGCCCTGCGCACGGACGTCGTGGAGCCCGTCGGAGCGGGCGACGCCTTCGCCGCCGGTTTCCTGGCAGGCCTGTTGCGCGGCTACGGCATACGGAGCGCCCTGCGCCTCGGCCACATCACGGCCTCGTCCGCGCTCCGGGTGACGGGTGACCACGGCCCGCTGCCGGACGGCGCCACGATCGCGAGACTCCTGGAGCTCACCGACGAGGACTGGTCGGCACCCGCCCGCGCCGGCCGCTGAACCTCAAGCAGGCTGCGGCGTCAGGCGTTTGTGGCCCTTGCGGTCGTAGTACCTCGTCATCCCGAAGCCGAAGAGCAGGCCCAGGGCCGCGCCGATCGCGATCATGATCCAGGAGCGGGTCAGGCCGGCGTCCCCGCGGGCCTCGAAGTAGAGGATGGCGCGGACACCGTCGCTGAGCTGGCGCATGGGCTCGAAGTGGGAGAGGAAGCGGTAGAAACCGGGGACCGCCTGGAGCGGCACGGTGGCGCCCGAGGACGGCAGGCCCAGCACGATGAACACGAACATGGAGACCAGCTGGCCGATGCCGCCGAACGCCGCGTTGATGGCCTGCACGCCCAGGCCGACGGCGAGCGCCGCGCAGTACGAGTAGATCCACAGCAGGGGGATGTGGGCGGCGTCCATGCCCAGGAAGGTGATGGTGGCGAGCATGATCAGGGAGACGCTGACGACGGTGATGCCCGCGGTCATGGCCATCTTCAGCAGCAGCGTCTGGGTGCGGTTGATCGGCACGGTGGCGCGGCGGGTGTGCCAGGGGCCGATCTCGTTGTCGGCGTAGCCGAGGGCGGTGTCGACGCCGTTGCTGATCACGTTCCCGCCCATGAAGCCGGCCAGCACGAGCAGCAGCGTGTAGTAGAAGGCGCTCAGCCCGAGGCCGCTGTGGCTGCCGATCGGGTGGCCGACCTGGGTGGCGACGTTCACCGGGTCGGCGAGCAGCAGCTTGGTGGTGGAGTTCGCCTGCGTTCCGGCGGCCGCGGTGAGTTGCTTGCCGATGGTCTGCGAGGCCTGGTGCGCCGCTGCCGTGGTGATCTGACTGGCGAGGGAGGAACCCAGGCTGCCCTTGCCGGGGTTGGTGAGCACCGTCATCGTCGGCCGTGCGGTGGCGTCGGCCGTCGTGAGCGCCGTGAGGGACGCGGTGAAGTCGGACGGGATGACCAGCGCGCCGTAGACCTTGCCCGAGTCGAGTTGGTCCTGGGCCTGCTTGAGGGTGAGGGTGCGCCACTCGGCCTTGTCACTGGAGGTGTCGGAGGTGATGGCCGCGGCGATCTGTGTGCCCGCGTTCTGCCGCTGCCCGGCCGGCGGCTTGCCGGTGTCGCCGTTGACCAGGGCGATGGGCAGATGGCGCAGTTCGCCCTGCGGGTTGACGATGCCGCCCATGTAGAGCAGGGCCAGCAACAGGGCGAGCAGCCCGGTCAGGACGGTGGGCACGAGCCACAGCTTGGGGCGGCCCAGCAACGAGACGGCACGGGCCTGGGGGCTGTCGTCGGCCATGGTTCTCCGTAGGTTGTGGGGACGGGTCGTCTACCGCACGGCTCCTCCGAGCACCCAGAGCCTACGGACGACAAGGGGCAGAGGAGGGCAACCTGTCCGTGACCGGCCGGATCTGCTCGACGCCGCAACAGCTCTCAGGGAACCCACACGACGACTGTCCCCTCATACCTGTTGACCCACCAGTCGGACGAACCGCGAGGAGTGTTTGTTGGACGGCATAGAGTCCGCCGCTGCGGACACCGGCCCGGCCCAGGACGCAGGAGCGCCGCGGCACGCGGTGTCCCGCCGCAGGTTCATGGTCTACTCCCTGGCCGCGTCCACGCTCACCATCGCCGCCCCGCTCGCCTGCGACACCTCGCCCGCGCAGGGCAGCGAGCCCGTCCGCGGACCGTCCGACGTGCTGGTGACCGGCGCCGACGACGAGATGCTCGTCCTGGAGGTCACCAAGGCGAACAGGGTGGTCGTACGGCTGCCGCGCGTCGAGGTCGGCCAGGGCATCACGACCGCCGTCGCCATGATGATCGCCGAGGAGCTGGACGCCCGCCTCGCCGACGTCGACATTCCGCTCGCCGACGCCCGGACCAAGGGCAACCAGTCCACCGGCGGTTCGAATTCGGTCAGCTCGCTGTACGGCCCGGCCCGCCAACTCGCCGCCACCGCACGCGCCAGGCTGGTCACCGCCGCCGCACGACGCTGGCACGTCCCCGCCTGGAGCCTGCGGACCCGGGACACGATGGTGATAGCCCCGGACGGCCGAACGGCCACGTTCGGATCCCTGAGCGCGAGCGCTGCCGGGATCCGCCGTACGGCCGTGTCCGCCAAGCCCAAACCGGCGTCCCGGCACAAGGTGATCGGCCGGCCGACGACCCGTATCGACGCCCGGGACATCGTCACCGGCAAGGCGCAGTACACCGGGGACCTGTCCGTGGCCGGGGCGAAGCCGACCGTGGTGGCCCGGCCCCCGACGATCGGCGGGAGGATCGTCTCGGTCGACGACCGGGCGGCCCGCGCCCTGCCCGGTGTCCACGCCGTCGTCAGGGTCCCGGGCGGGGTCGCCGTGGTGGCCGAGTCCTTCCACCACGCCTTCCAGGCCCGTGACGCCCTGAAGATCAAGTGGGCGCCGGGTCCGCTGGCTTCGCTGTCCGACGCGCAGATCCGCTCCCGGCTGCGGGCCGCGGTCCCGTCGCCGGGCGCTCCGCCGCATGGATCGGCGCAGGTCGAGGCCGAGTTCGAGTTCGCCTTCGTCAGCCACGCCCCGATGGAGGTGCTGACCGCGGTCGCGGACGTTCGCGCCCACAAGGCCGAGCTCTGGTTCTCCTCGCAGACGCCGATGGACGCGCGGGACACCATCGCTTCGGCCGTCGGGCTGCCGGCCTCCGCGGTCAAGGTCCATGTCCTGCGTGGCGGCGGATCGTTCGGGCGGCGGCTCAACTACGACGCCGCCATCGAGGCGGCCCTGATCTCGAAGGCGGCACACCGGCCGGTGAAGCTGATGTGGAGCCGCAATGACGACACCCGCCACGGCAGGATGCGCCCGGCCAGCCACCACCGGATCCGGGCCAGCCATGCGGGCGGCAGGGTGGTCGCCTTCACGCATGTGATGGCTGAGGTGAACGAGTCGTACGAGAAGAAGGGGACGGCGAGCCGGGCGGCCTTCGTACGGTCGGGGCGCGCGCGGGCGGCCGGACCGCTGCCCAGTGACTCCGGCCTGTACAACTTCGGCCGCGTCTCCGAGGACTCCGGTGGCGTGGAGCTCGCCATGCCGCTCGGTGCCTGGCGGTCGGTGGACTCCGGCCTTGTGCGGACCGCGGAG
>Ga0307512_10005294_pt1 | contig 13535 bp, 16 predicted proteins | sample 14_EM_MG_FD_200267 | JGI IMG/M metagenome (GOLD analysis project Ga0307512, IMG submission 200267) | Populus trichocarpa ectomycorrhiza microbial communities from riparian zone in the Pacific Northwest, United States - 14_EM | ecosystem: Host-associated > Plants > Roots > Unclassified | place... | reverse complement strand
TATATTTCAAACGGTATATTTATATGCATCATTAAAGAACGATGTAGTAATGAAGGAGAATTTACATGAATAGCACAGAATGGCTGCCAAAAGACCATTATTGATATACTATGCCAAAGTGAATGGTTCTATGTTGCGGATACGCACGTTGCAAAATGAGCGTCAACGGAGCGTCAACAATGTTTGGCTGGGCATCATGGTTACTCTGCATGGCGATTGGTCGCAGAGATGCATAAATGACGTTCAGGCTGCCTTCATAGGCAAAAGAGAAATTGATACGCTCCCTGCCCGTTTGTGAAACTGAGCATCAATAGAGCGTCAACGACTTGTGGTTCTATAAGTCAGGTAATTTATCAGAGACTTGGCCATCTCGATGCATACTGAGAGTTTTGGCCGCCTTTATAGGCCGAAAGGAAAGCAACATGCTCCCTGCCCGATCATGAAAACGAGCGTCAACGGAGCGTCAACAATTTTTGGCCTTGCATTATGGTCAATCAAAGCGCCATGTGGCCGTTAATGGCTATATACAAAGTTGTGACCGGTTGTATAGGCTAAAATGCTCAATATCACTGCGTTGCAGCTTTGAAACTGAACTAAATTGTGCTTGTCCGGGAGGCTGTCGCGGGAAGGTTGGTCGTTATCTGCTCATAGAGGCTGCCAATTTCCGGTATATAGATGTCTGCAATCATTCGACAATTAGATTACCCTGGATGCAAAACCAAAAATCGTTGACGCTCTGTTGACCCTCATTCTCAGAATGGGGCAGGGAGTGTGTCACTTTCTCTTTTGTGTATAAAGGCAGCCGATATGTCATTTATGAACATCTACATCCAATTGCCACTCAGATTACCCAGGGTGCAAGACCAAAAATCATCAACTCACCGTTGACTGTCATTTTCAGGATGGGGCGGGGTGCGGATCTCCCTTGTCCTTCATCATAACGGCGGCCAATACATCAGAAAAGGACAACAATATAGCAATGTTAATATTTTACGATTAGCAATAGGATTTCTGAATGCGACCATAAATAGATATACCCGAATACCGGAACCGGAGATTCGAACCGACGGGTCTAGCGAAACCCGGCAACACTGGCGGATTGACGGGTACGGGTCCGGGTTTGGCCCGCCAAGATGCAGCAGGTCGGGTTTCTGGAAGGGTTTGGATACGAACCGAACAGTTTTGGCGGTCCGGAGCCGGACCCCCGGCGTGGTACCCGGACCCGTTGCTAACACTACCGGTGACCAGCCTGGGAGCGCAGACGACAAGCCTGAGAGCACCTGGGAGCACCTGGGAGCACCAGCAACAAACATGGGAGCGCTGGCAACGTGTCTGGGAGCACATCAAATCACAGTAGTGGAGTCTTGGAAAAACAACATTTGCTTTGGGAACGCTGCAGATGCTCATGGAAATCATAGCTACTACTTCTCGTTCAACGATTTTTAAAACTCATGTATTCAGTGTGTATACTCATCTATGTATTTCTGGATCTATATTGGTACCCATCTACACACGGTATATCTGGACTGGCTGCAGGCAGTGCTTGAGAGCAATTCGAGGTGCGTCTGAAAATCACGATGGACTGAACTCGGAAATACACTCTGAGGACGGAATTGAGCGAGATTGGAGATGAACATGGAGGTGATAATTGTGCAAATTTGGAGATACACTTCGAGGCTGTTGCCGAGTGAACTTGGAGATGCACTCCGAGATCGTGATCTAGCAAGTTTTGTGATGTACTTAAAGGCCATGATTGTGTGAACTTTGGAGGCCATAATCGAGTGAGTCTGGAGATACACTTGGAGTGCATGATCAAGCGAGTTAGGAGATGCACTTGGAGACTGAGATCGAGCGAGATTGGACGAGTTCTTGGAGGCGGTCGATGGATGGTGCGCCGTCTATTCATCAGTTACTTAACTTGAAACAATGGGAATGTGACAAGGTGACCATTCATTTCAGCTCTCATGGAGACCTGGCTGATGGCAGTCGATTGTGTAGGGAGGCACGCCGCAAGCTGAAACTACATTCCGGGGTCAACTCAAAATGATCAGAATGAAGGGAAGACACAGAATCCTGGGTGTGTGCTGTACTCGGTGTATGCTGTACTCAGTGTATGCTTTGCTTGGTGTCAACTTATGATCATGGCATGGAGAGATAGAGAGGGATGACTTAACTTTGTTTTCTGCAATGATGGTAGAGTTGGGGACGAGAATGAGAGAGATGGGGATGAAGATGAGAACGATGTGGAGGATATGAGAGGATATGAGAAATCAGGGGTACGCCTGGCATCATCGGGTTGGGAAGACCTCGTATTGGTGTTATAAAACTCCGGATCTGGTCTCATACCTGCCGTATCGGGGATCGCTCGCTCGGTCACAGCCTCCAAGTGTGTCTTGAAATTTGCACCATTTCGGCCTTCAAGTTCGCACGATCGCGGCCTCCAAGTGCATCTCCAAATTAGCTCTATCACCGCCTCCATGTATATCTCCAAACTCGGACGAGTACGGCCTCCAAGTGCATTTCCAAATGCGCTCTATTACCGCCTCCAAGTGTATCTCCAAACTGGCACGATTAGGGCCTCCAAGTTCGAACGATCATGGCCTCCAAGTGCATCTCCAAACTCGTGCGCCCACGGCCGGGAGTCCATCTCTAAGTTCACTCAATCACTGTGTAGTGAAATGCTGGAGGTAGAAGGCAGACAGGCCACCATCAACACTCCACCACACCTCACATGGCATCCGAAGGGAATACGTGAGAAAGAGCGGTTCTGGCTCAACGAGTGTAGGCAGAGGGTGAGAGGATATGACGGGATACCCATGATGAACCGCACAAATTGCTTGGATCTATGAAAGGTCGGCAAGTGTGTATGAGACCAAGAGCTGGGAAAGATAGAGTGTGTATTTCATATCACGAGATGTCTATCTACCCCGGGGCCTTCGAAATATATACTTCCTGTCACTGAGGCCATCTGCGTTATCCCCGTATCGCCGTGTTCATATATCGAGAGACTTATATAATTCATGCCATATTATGATTTAGCTAATCTTGTGACTGTAACAAAGACCAATATGATAGATGAAATGCCTTGTGTTTGTGGAATGCTATGAACCACTGGTGTGAGAATATGGCATCAAGTCTCCCGCAGACCTTGTACAGAGGTCTCTGCTACTCTTGAAGTGTCCTGCGGACCTGTCCTGAGGTCTCAGCTGCTCTTGAAGTCTCCCGCAGACCTGCGCTGAGGTCTCAGCAGCTCCAAAATTTGACTATTCTGAAAGTCAAATCTTGTAGCATCCTGAATGCACCTCCATAACTGCACGTGGATTCAGGAGCACCTGAGAATGCTCTTGCAGAGTCTGATAGCACTTTGCAAAGCTCCAGGGGGGGCTGGGATCATCTGGAAGGACTTAGAAGCAGTGGTGGGAGCTATTGGTGTGTCTGGAAGATGGGCGTATGGCCTCCGGACCGATTTACATCTTGCTGATGTTTCTCACAGCCCTGCGTGTCTTCCTTACCCTCGCTGTCGTCATTATCATTGCCACCGCTAGGTCGGCTCCTTGCAATGCTTGGAACTGCGCAATCCGCCCAGTTCTTATCATCATCATCCTCATCGAGTATCTCATCCCACATCAGTGGTCTACAGGCCTGGAAGTCGCCTGGCTTGTACTGTTGGCAGATTGGTGGCTCAATGGTTGCCCTGAGATCATCGCTACCAGACAAAGAGGAACCCTCGCCGGTGCGTGTAACCTTCCCCAAGGTGGTTGTGCGTGGATTGGAGTGATTGACTTGATCCCCCAAGGCACAGGGGTTGTCCCGCCTCCAATTGTTCATTTGATTGCGGGTTTTGTCCAATATTTGCCCCGTATATGACTGGAAGGCTACCCACCAATCTCGAAATGGTGAACTCCTGCCCCTGCGGTGCGGCCACATCGGCTGGAATTGTGAAAAGGGTCAAGTTGTGCCTGGATCAACCCAGATGATATCATAAACGAGGTCCCAGGCCTTCTCATCCTAGACACCACAAACATTGCATATCCGTATACGTCTACAGATATGTTCCAAGATGAATCCCTGAATACAGTCCCGAACCAACGACAGGTGTCAATTTATGACCAATGTTCGCATTTTTGCCCCAGCAGTTGCCTTCCTGTTGCCTCTGTGGCTGCCCTTTGGTGTGTTGGCTGTGACTTGAAAATGAATCTACATCCGAGGCATTAGCATTACGATAAAGTTGCATGTAGCAGAAGCACACCCAGTGGGAACGTACAAAGTTGTGTAGGTTATCGGGTGTGTTTCGGAACGAGAGGCTTTGTTTTGTGACAGTCACGTGATGTCAAGATAGTTGAGGATGCCGGTGGTGTATTACGTGCGGGAGGGAATGAGAGTGGAGGTGAACGCGGGAAGAAAGAATTTATATTGTCGAGTTCCAGCTATGTCATTCAGATCCTGCGTTTTGTCGGTTAATGAACACACAACGGCCTAGTGCCCATCAGGCACAATCACCAGGCAGTTCATGAATGTGGAGCCTCAAGACAAGATTTAGTATGTGCGGTGGTGAGGACAGTTTGCAACGCCAGGGGTTGCTTTGGCATCTCATACCACGTTTAACCCACAGACATTGTGCATCTCGGAGCAAACTGATTAGTTCTCAAGTTGTCCCAACTGTGCAACCATCCAACCTGGCTACCAAGGACTAGCAGTGGAAAAAGCACACACAACTGATGTCATATGATAGAGAATACTCCATTCTTCACTCTGCAATACTTTTAGCTCTGCCAAAGGGGGATTTCCGCCTGGAAGCTGAAGATTTACACAATCGATAATTCAAGGTATTCTGCCAAAAACGAGTGCAATACTATGATAACCGTGCTAAGAGAGAATAAACACCCTTCAAGCGGTGCAAATCGGTCTTCAGACGTTGCTGTAACAGTGAATATCAATGCTGAGTTTAATCTAATTGCAGTTAACCCCATAATTGAATGCTTTTCAAGGGACCTTGTCACCGAGTATTGTCAGTGTTTCCAGTGCAGCGCAGTCTACACTGTGCCTCCCGATGTTGTCGAAACCCTCCCTGGTCGCTCATATAGGAGTCTACCTCGCCTGCCGTTCCATATGCATGAACAGGCAATTATTCCCACATACTTGTCGTGGAACATCAATATTGGACTACGCCTTGCCCCAGCCCTCACCATGACAGGACTCCCGTCGTACGAAATATTCGAAGACTTGAGTATTGTCAGAATCAAAAAAAGCGTGGACTGTAGGAGAATACTCCACATTCGCGGGCAAAGAGATGCGTTTCTGTACCAGCTGTCGTGAGGGTCTCCTCTCAAGGAGGGAGTTCGGTAGCCTCTACAATCCAACATCAGTACTCCATCCCCTCATCTTCGCCGTACAATTGTCACATTGGAGATATCACTAAATGCGTGACTTCCACCCCGTCCTCTACACGGCAACAGTCAATAAATGCTTCAAACGCCACGCCGGATACATGCAGTCATAGCACACCAGCACCTGGAGGAACCTTAACAAGCCGCGTTGTATCCAGCCCTGCATTTGGCATTGTTATCACTCCTTCTTCTCTCAGCAGTCTTGAAACCCTGCCTACCCCCATCTCTAATCCAGAAGCCCGCACAATCATTACAAATTCACTCCGAACGCAAGCTACTGAAAAGAATCATAGACAAAGGCAGTGGCAATTGCAACCGCAAGTGGTGTCTTCACCTTGATGAAAGTTTTCCGGCAGCCGTACAATTCATCCGTTTGGTCACGGAGACATGACGCATCGTGTCTTTGCAACAGGCAGACTCCTGGAGCTCTACATCTGGAACAGACGGCCATTAATGAGTGCCACCGACTTGGACACAGTAAGTTAAGCAATGCGACCCGTTTCCAAAACATTAGCTGAAGCCCCACACTGGCAGATATTAGAGACGTACAGGAACACCGCTATGCAGCAATACAACATTTGGTCCATAGCATTTGAGGCGCGCACAACCGAGATCTTGAATGAGGTATACTGAAGCAATGGCCCACATTCGATATCCCACGCTCAAACCGTCACCAGGTTCGCACACAAGTCCATAAGGTTAAATCCCATGTCATTCAATCATCAAGGAACAGTATAGCAGAGCTATATGATCTCGACCGCTAGGAATCCGCCGCAGTGTGTTTAGGATTCTTTGATTCCCTTATTGCAGACAATAACTATCTTTTTCCCGTAGCAGAGTGTGTGGAAGGTGGTGTACGCAACTCAAATCCAAAGCAGAGAGAGTCAAAAGCTTGTAACAAATGGCCAGCGGCCACATCGCTTCCTGGCAGAACCAATCCCGCGGTGTATCTACATCAAATTTTATCACCAGGCAAATTCTCGCGGTAAGTAAGCTGATGGATTGTATAATTCCATGATTAACGACATGGACGGATATATACCCTCGCCACTCATCATAATTACCTGCACTGCATTGCTCCATGCTCTGCTGGAGTGGCCGAAGAACATAGGTGTTCATCTGAAAGCTTCCAAGTCAAATCTAAAGGCAGACAGACCTGATTGCTCAAACTACTTCAAGAACCATAATGATGGTGGTATGAACGCATCCTGGTTCGCTGCAACCGGTCCCAACTTGGTAACATCGCCTGGCATTGCAGATCCGTAGACATTGTTGATGAATACCTGGAACACACCACTAGAGAGCTACCAACTGAGGATGTATATACACACTCCTTCTACAGCCAAGCGTCAGATGCAGGAGGCGGAGAACCAATTGCCTGCCATGGTCATCAGCATGGAAGGAGCGCATGTTAAGAATGCTATTCTTCTTGACTTTTGACCTCCGAGGTGGCGCTGGAGGAGGCTGAGATTGGAAGCACTGACCCAAACATCTCGATTGACAACAATTGCATGGATGACGAACTGCATTTTGGGATGCCAGGGGACAGAGGGGATCACGAAGATGAATGTGACGATAGCGACGAGCGCGATGGCATGCTCACCGGCAGCTGGTGATGACTGCCCGCAACTCAACCCAAGTGGTTTGATCAGGGAGCCAGTGATGTCGATAGGTATGAGGGCGAGGATCGCGAGGATGTGGATGCCGATGCGGATGAGGAGGAAGCTGCATCGCAATCTGATGATAGATCAACGCAGATTGTGGAGGACTGAGAGCATAGTCTTAGTGAGTGTGAAGATTGGACAGTATATTTCGGACATGTAATACACAATAATGCCGAAGCAAATGCAATTGCAAGTGATGTATCTGAAGCGAAGACTATATTGCAATAAGTGACAATATCTCAAAGCTAAACATAAATGAGAGTGCGGGATGTGCCTATCAGCCGAAGAATGGCAGGCACATCGCCAGGCGTTGTGTAAACGGCTACAGCATAACTGAAACCCCTGCAAAGAGTGTAACATACATGTCGTTCAGATGGTGCGTGTACGTCACCGCATTCCGTGCGCAAAGGAGTGGAGGTAAGTGTGCAATGCGACCCGTCATATGGGCGACGAGAATCATCCAATTCTCCGTCCCACAGAACGAGGTTCGGTCAGATCCGTCAGAGCAGTTACGAACACCCGGGTGTTTCAGACGGAAACCAGGGTTGTTGCGGATCTGGGACGAGTGCGGCATCCCATATACAGCAATACCTGAAAGGTGAACTGTCGCTATGGGCCGAAGAATGGCATAAACATCGCCAGGGATTTTGTCAATGGCTTCAGCATATCTGCAGCCCCTGCGAAGAGGGTAACCCACGTGTTGTTCTGATGGTGCGTATACCATGGACAGAGTAATGGAGAGTAGGATTCAATGCGACCTATCGCCTGGGTGACAGGAAGCATCTAATTCTCCGTCAGAAGGTGCGAGCTTTCATCAGTGCCGTCAGAGCCGTCCGGAACACCCGAGTGTTTCAGACTGAAACTTGGGTTGTTGTTAATGATGTCTGCTACTATGGCAAGGCAAGAAGGTCAGGTACAGGTGCAACAGTCCGATATACAGCTGGTGTTGCATAGGGCCAAATGGTCACAAATGGTATGTTGCCTGCCGCAAAGGAGGAAATGAAATATTTCATTCAGAAACCTCCCACCGATGTCCGAACAGACAAGAAGCAGGGTGTTGAGTTTCCTGGGCATAATGTGCTGAAGGCTGCGATACAAAGACACCCACCTATGCTTAGTCAAAACCACATGTCTGGCTGCCTTCCTTCCTCCAATGCAACCACAAAGATTTCACAGACACAGTGGAGATGCAATGGAACAGATACACCTCGACCTGACCGACAGGGAGTGCACACTGCAGAGCCAACACCACCACAGCCCGGAGAACGATGCTCCTCAACAAGTGTCACTTCCGGACCTCCGCGTCCCCAAATCGTCAATTTGCAGGCCAGATATATGCACTTGCATAAAGCTGGTCCTTTTGAGGAATTTTTTGATCGTGATGCGGTTACACAGGATAGCCAGCACGATACAGATTTCGATCCGCATATGATAACATGTGAATAGTATTACCAACAGTTCTGGATTGTCACTTCGGCTCAGATCGGGGTCCAAAATGAACCGTGGCAAAATTGGCAGTCCCAGTTGTCACCAAACCCCAACATTCAACTCGGGAATGGTTTGATGGTAAACTCCCAACCCGGTGCACATGGGTGGGTTGTCAGCAGGTCCACCAGCGGGTCTATCCATATAGTCATATAAGGCTCTTGTTTTTGGAGTTTGTTCGTAGTATCATATCAAAATCGGGTTTTCAACACCCATCAGTAGGTTCTTGATTCTTTGCAGTGTGCAATATCGATTAATTTGGAATCAGTATTTCACCTTGGATAAATGATATTTTTGCCTATTGGGGCAGTCAATAATTCTGTTATGAACGTGAAGATCCTCACAGTGGCTTCAATACCAAATATGCAATGACCAAAACTGTTGACGCTTCGTTGATGGTCATTTTCAGGATGCAGCAGGGAGCTTGTCGCTGTTGTTCTTACCAGTGAAGACTGCCAATATCTGATAAATCGAAGTCGGCAACCAATCGGACGATAAATTACCCACGATGCGAAGCTGACAATCATGGACCCCCTCTCGACTCTCGTTTTCAGGATGCAGCAGGGAGTATGTCGCTGTCATTTTTGTTAGTCAAGGCTTCCACTATCTGTTAACTGTATTCCTGCCAACAAATATCCCCAAGTGACTGCTCATCATTTGACCACAATGTATCTCGAACTGAAACTCTTGCTCAAGATACATAAAGCATCTCGTGATCCATTGATGCATGCTGTCCTACCTTTCTTTCACTCCCTGATTCCTCCTCAGTTCGATTGCATTGACTGTCACCAACACCATTTCAGCCTGTTTCTTTGACATCCGTATAGGCCGAATCAATCTGGGAACATTTGGCACGGCATTCATATCCCACTGAGCTGGGCATTCCGGATCCTCGATGCTATTTTATTGCCCCATCTCACATTCAAAGTCCGCCACCCAATCGCTTTCACTGTCACTTCCATTGTCTATGCCCCCATTCAGGTTTAGCCAATCTTCAGTGTTCGAAATGCTTTCAGTTGCACTATGCTCATCTCTTTCGACTGGATGACGGTTGATTTGGCGGATTCAGGAAACATTTAATATTTGTGTTTGTCCCCCATGGAGGACCTTTCCACACAAAGCTGGTGGCAAAGGAGATCTTTCTGACAATTTAAATGCAGCCAGACCATCATATTGAAAGAGTGACCAGGATGCCTTGTAGATCTCTTCAGTGTCCGAACTGTATCCTACGGCGGTCATCAGCTGATTTTGGGCGCGAGATTCTATCTGGCTCGCACATCCGTTTCGGCTGCCCTGCCACATCTTGAAAACGTAATAAACCTTGGCCATTCGCTGGTATCTCTTTTCCTCCGCCTCTTTCTTCATTTCCGAGTAGTTTTCTGTGTTTCTGGTATCGAATACAGGGTCAGAGCCTCCCAAAGTTCCATTGTTGGCTTGAGCGAACTGCCTTACAACGAAGTTTTCTCAAAGAGTCTCGTCTGTGGTTATTGACTCTCTCCAGCAGATAACATCTTGGCGAAGGGAAGAATTCGCCTCAACTCTGACACAATGTGGTATGATAGAGAATATGTCGTGCTCCACGTTGGAGAGATCAGTGTAATTCTTGTGCGTTTCCTCCTGTTGGCGCCACCAGTCGGTAATGTCCAGTATCGAAAATGTAGTTCTAATCTCCATCGGGTCGGAGTGGGAATCATTGAGATTTGGAGTGATTTGTTCGCAGTTCTTTGTTGCATCAGGCGGCAGATTCAAATAGAGGCTGGCGGCTGCCACTCAGCGTGCTGAGTGATCCATTCGTCCGGGTGTCATCTTAGCTGCATTGTTAGACATTAAGCATTCCTCATCAGCGCTGGACAAATCATATGCATAATGGGATGATTGATAGAATCCTGAAGCCATTGCGGAGGGAATGTGATTGCTGCGCGGTACACTTGCGAGTTTATTCAACGGCACACATCTGTGTTTGGCACAGTATTCATTGCTTACATTCTTCAGAAAGGCCAATTGATATTGGTTAGTATAGAATGTCTTCTCCTAAGGATTGGTATCAATTCCCATGTCCCACATTCTGAACGATCTCAACTTCCGGACAGGATCAACGATATGTTCCGAAATGAGGAGTAGCCCCAACATTGATGTCACTTCACCATAATATTTCAATAGCTTCTGTCAAGCCAAGTTCACTGCGAAGAACAAGTGTTGTTTCCATTAAGTCGTCTTCTTAGCCAAAGCTCGCATCACCCCATCCAGGTGATTAAGCATGTCATTGTACACGGTGGTAACGCGATGGAATGTGACTGTATGCCTCTTGGACATCCGCATGGTCCAATATCGGAATGGCCTCAATACCTGCATGATACACATCACAATCGTCCATTCATCCTAAGATGTGTATAGTGACTGGAATTCAAGGCATTTTTGATTCGGAAGCCACTCACATGTGAATTCCCGTAATCGGTAGGCGCGCTCGAGCACATCCAGTATAGAGTTCCAATGTGTCTTCGCATCCATATTGGCAAGTACCGCAATGCGGACATTGGCGTTTTGACTATCAATGAATTTGTTTCGAGGAGCAGGTATCAGCTTAATAAATACAGCAAGCATTCTCCATTTTATGAAACTCAGTTTCAGGACTTTCACAATATCATCAAATGCGTACTTGCTCAAATGTGTTCAATAAGCCTGGTCACATGACCGACACCGTATTGATTCTAGTATTGCCTGCTTGTGGAAGTCATTCACTCTTTCTGATGTCTATGCTTTCACTCTCTCCACAATCCTGATTGCGCTCATGGGCATCCCAAGAGTTGGTGCAGCCTTTTACACTGAGACTGCTCATGAATGCACATTAAGCCAGCTGTATGACGTGTGCCATGCGTGGTGTGTGGTGCGTCAACGCAGGCCACTCGATTCCAAAGGCCTCAGGTGTTGATTGCGGCTCGTGTGTCATCGAGTGATTTGAGGGAGCATTGTCAGTCGTAATACCAAGCAATCGGCCGTTGGTAAGCTCAGAATGAATAAGCACAACCTTCCAATTTACGGCTAGCTTTGCTCCAGTATGATGGCCCATGACCTGTCATCGTTTATTAGCTGTCGAAATGGGAAAAGAACAGGCGATTAATCTCATCGAATGCCAGTTGAACTTCACGCAATTCCCAATTTCCATCCATATAGTACGAAAAGACTCACGTTATGCCTAGTTTGTTCTTTGATGTCCATCCGTGCCATGATAACCTAACATTATTTTGTAATGGCAATTGCTTCTTAATTGCATCCGTGGTCTGTGCATATTCCCTCCGGTAAGTAGTGCTAAGAGTCGTAGCTGACAGTAGCAGTTGGCCATGGCGTAATGCTATATATAACTGTCGTAGCTCCAGATTTGATATAGCATTCCATGGAATTTGGCCTGAAACAAAGCCTAATCTGAGGTAGCGATTCCACGTGTCTTGGTGAAAATTGGAAGTTCCAAATTCCTTAGCTGCCAGTTTGGTACGTTGTGCCTGTCAGTTCGGTCAATATGGATTGACTTAGATGTCAGCTATGATTTCCCTCTGCGCACTGACTATTGTGACTCCTCGACTTCCTTTCCTTTTCAGGATGGTAAATAAAGGGTCATCGATCATGAAACTAATCAATTCGGTATCCTCTGAGTCTGTTAATTCGTTTCACTTTGCGATGTGAGCTGTTGCCAGCAAGTTTTTCCCCATTGCGCTGGTCCCAGGTTGTGATGGATGTAGTGTTAGCAACGGTTCTGGGTTACCCGGCTGCGGTCCGGGTTTGGAACCGGACCGGACTGTCCAGTCCGGGTTGTCACCCCGAATAGAGGGGTACCCACCGGGCCCGGGGATGGGTTCGAACTGGACCGCGGATCCATTTTACGGTTCCTACAACTTTGGCTGCAATTAAGTATTTGAGTTCTCATCGTATGGTGACGTGATCAGTACATAAATTGTGGAGTTCTGGCCGCTCTTTCACCTCGCGTATTCCGATTTGCGATCCGACTGATATTCGTTGAGTGGCTGTCAAAAAAGGGCAAATTTAAGCAAAATTAGCGGGTTTTCAATAGTGACTCAACGAATATTGGTCGGATCACATATCTGAGATTGGGAGGTGAAAGAGGGGCTTGAACTGCACAATCTACGTACTGATCATATCATGATACGATCAGAACTCAAATACTTAATTGGAGGCAGAGTTGCGATGTTGAAATGCCAGGTATTGTGTGGAAACCCATTGCAACGGTTCGGTTCCGGGTTGGAAACGGACCCGGAACCGAACCAGGAATTGGGACCCGTTGCTAACACTAGCTGGATGGCAAAACACCTGATGACAAACAATACATATAATGCCAGGGATGCCGGTCTCCTCAATTCCCCGGTGTAAATACAATCCCCAAGAAGGCGGATGGCAACAATTATGCCACCTTCATTCAGGCGCACCAAGCATCGAAGGTGAATCCCAAAGCAATGTTGCTCAAATCGTGATTCAAGACAAGTTCAATGTTGGATGAGATCATAATCTCGAACAATGAGGTGTTCAAAGATTTTTAATCCAACATGGCGGTAGATATTAGAAAGCTGGCTAATCCGAATCACGAGGCTGTCGAAAGTAATGATATAGTAAACCAGACTCCGCTTTCTTAAATATTGGTCCTACAGGTACAAGGAATAATTCAGATCAGTAAGACATTGCATGCATATGTGGGAAGATGAATACATGGACAGATTGCAAAGACTGACCACTTAAAACTCCATTTAGGAACAGCACAATGCAGAGTATGGCTGTGTAGCGTTCTGAGCCTCCACGACCACTGTTGATGCACCATGGGAGCTCAATTGTAGGAGGCGGACGTGGTTTCGTCACTAGCATATTTTGTAAGAAAGGCTGCCAATTGGTTCAGTGTGGATTATCTTCATTCCATTCCTGTTAGATTATCCAAGATGTATGAGCAAACATTGTTGACGCTCTGTTGACGCTCTGTTGACGCTCTGTTGACGCTCTG
>Ga0307512_10005293_pt1 | contig 13536 bp, 10 predicted proteins | sample 14_EM_MG_FD_200267 | JGI IMG/M metagenome (GOLD analysis project Ga0307512, IMG submission 200267) | Populus trichocarpa ectomycorrhiza microbial communities from riparian zone in the Pacific Northwest, United States - 14_EM | ecosystem: Host-associated > Plants > Roots > Unclassified | place... | reverse complement strand
GGTTCAACAAGTTATTGGACACGTACTAACCGGTTAGGGTTAGTACGTGTCCAATAACTTGTTGAACCGACGAGTAAGCTGACCCTGTCAGTCTTCAGAGCGGAATGCCGCAGGTCAGCAATTTTGTCGCAGGGTTAATACCCTCGCGTTCGATGTCTCCGGATCCACCGTATCCGAGATCGCATATTGGGTAGAAGTAACAGCAGCGCTTCCCAACTAAACGGCTACGGGGCACGTTAATATATAATATCCTCGCGGATTCAGTGTTTAGATGAGAACAGTACGTACTTAAGTACGTATCATATAACATTGTGGTAGTTAAAAACAAAAGTAAACCAATAAAACCTTTGAGGAGGAGGTTGTCGAGCAGTGTATAGCTGGGTCGCTACGATGTAAAGATGTCCTAACGATGTCCGAGATCCTTCCGTTCTCCACTGTGATTCGTTCGATAGTGCCACTCCTAATCTGAGAGACTGACGTCGTACTGTACTCATGCTCCCAATTTACCGACCAAAGCCATGATCCTGCAGTAACATTTCTCCAAGTCACTCTCGAAAACTATTCGCAAGATGCCGAGGCCCTTGCTGGTCTAGAAACCATGCTAGGAACGAATGCCCTAGCTTAGTAGAACTTCCTAGCTGAGCATGACGTGTCTTCAATAGATAATTCACTAGTGAGGGATCAGCAGAAGCCAGGGCTGAGGGACATTACGAATACGCTGATTGATATGAAACGTATTTCTCGTTATTTTGCGGGCATCGCGAATGCGATGATATAAACGAAATCCCTTATTCTCCCATTCCCGTATTCGCCTAATCCCGTTCCAAACTCGCACATTGGGGGAACACGCCTTGCAGCGGATATCCGAATTGATTCAGGCTGGCCCCTCATTCATGCGCCGAGGTCAAGTTGAGGGATTTATCCGTTGATAGATATTTTTATACATATGTATTTAAGATAGCCGTTGTGTGTGCATAAAGCATCAGATTTCGAGTCTAGAAGGGGTTTAATACCAATGGCAGGAGATATTAGGTCGAAGAATCAAACCCCCCGGAGCAGTAGTTCTGCGTTGAGACATTGAATCGTGTCGGTAACAAGGTGAGATGACCCGGGATGGAGTGCCGTAATATGGGCCAAGATAAGGCGGGACCGGTGAAGAGATATCCCGCGATTTATTGTCGCATTGTTGCAATATAAAGGGGGGCTGTGTGCGTGTATAGATTATAGTACACAGAGAAGATATATATTCCAGGAACTTCGTGTGTTTAGTTGTATGCCTGCGAGCCTTACCACTTTTCGTTCCCGGATATGCCACATGCATATCCCATGACTTCGTAAGTGGTGTACAGTAACGGAAGACAGTGCTTTTCTGGCCCAAACTAGAGAGCTCGGGGGTGTTTGGCTAGGGGCGAATGTGGGGTGTCCAGATATGCGAAACTGAGACCTGAGGCTTTATACAGACCAGTCCCGGATGGCGGGAATGTTCACATCCGAGACATACCGGAATTATTCTCTTCCGCGCCCGTTTTGACCATCTCGTGGCCAGCGCTAGACTTAAGGCTAGAAATGATAGTATTGCTCATTCGGCTGATTGCTGACAGTTTTCGTGAACACACGCAGCTACAGGCAGAAATAACTTATCCGTGCAGAGTTGAGAAGTCCGCTCAAGGAGAGTGAACACACAATGTACTCTACGAGCAATGATGTGAGTTGAGGTTTGTGCACGTGTAATGAATCAACTGTCTGACTCGCTTAGCTAGTCCATCAGGTGTTTTACCTAGAGTTACTTCCAACTGTCATGGTCATCTAAGAAGAAGTATTCCACTTTTACGAGTGGCTGTTTCATTCAAATGACACCGAGGTGCCCCGTTCGAATCTTGTGGTGGCCGTTATCTCCTGCTTGCTAAGGCAGCACGTGAGGTTGGCGCTAAGAAATGAGTGAACCTTCAGTTCGGCAACGAAGCAAAGACACTCAAGCCACAAGGTGGCGGCGCGGGATGACACCAAAGTGTTCGTGAGAACGCAGCTCTGTAAGGAAATATAACTTCTATTTTTTATATTGTCGTTTATTTCATTACTTTCTATCAACGGATTTTCATTCTGAGCGAGATGTCCGCTAGCTAATAGTAGATTTGATCAATTCAGTCGCGAGAAAAAGTTGAGGAGCTAAAATTCTAGACTGGCATATGGGATCTAGAGTTTGTTGGAATGGGGAGTGTTGAGTGCCCAGACTTTTCGCCTGCTTGAAAGCTCGGTTTGTCGCAAAGCAAAAAAGAACGTCTAATACGAAAGCATGAGTCACGTCGAAGGAGGTCGTCGTAATTGGAGCGGAAAAACAAGGGCAGGACTCACCTTACATTGGCCCCTTAGAGCCGTAAGTCTTCCGGTCAAGGAAGAGTTTCCAGTGGGCCTATGGAAGCCCGTTAGAACAGAGCTCGTGAATAGAAGAGAGTGTCTATCTATCGAAAGATGGATTACCCGCTCCCTTCCTATGCAAATCTTCTAATGTCATTGTAAGAGACATGAGTAGAACTTTAGATTTTGAATACAGATTGCTGCCGCCGTCGACCAACTTAATGCTCCTAGCTACACTCTACTAGCTACTCATTTGTACTCTATGATATCCCCCGCTACGGTCAGATACTAAACCACACTGAAATGGATAATTTGAAGGGGCCCGACGGCCTCGACCTAAAATCGGAGCGGGGGTGGTCCTTCAGGGGATTTTGTTCCGGAGAAGTTATATGTTGATAACTTAGCTCGTATCCGCTCAAGTAAGTATCCTCTTGTCATCCTAGACGGCGAGCTTCGAACACTTCCTTACTGCCGCACTGCAAGCACGTGGGAGATCCAGCACAGACAGCTCGAGTGTGGTAGATCAACAGCAGCGAAAGGAGGGATCACTATCGAATCACTCGGATCTCAGAAATTAAACCAAATACAATTTTGCAGTTGAGTACATGGTATGTATCCAAAACCTATACAAAGTAATTCTCCCTCGGTGACAGGATACAAACTCCCTATGACTCCGCCTCTTTCAGCATATCCCTCAACTTGGAACACCTCCTCTCCAGTCCTTCACTATGTCTCTTCCACCAATTAACCTCCTCCACCAACACGCCGTTTTCCTCAGACATTATTTCGAGGTCCATTCCAAGCCCCTCCCTCTTCTGTTCCGACTCCTGCAGGCGCTCGTGGAGATGCACCATCCGCTGGTCCATATACTGCAACAACTCACGTAACTCCTGCGTCTCCTCTTCACGGATCTGCAGGCGCTCCTTTAACCTGCCGTTTTCTCTTTGACACCGCGCCAGTTCGCGTCCATTCGCTTCGATTGGGGGGTCAGATCCCATAAATGAATTATCGGAGGCCTCGAGTGTCTCGCGCCTCCTGATGCTCCAGTATTCAGCATCATGTGCGACGAAGGTGTCGAGGATATCGTCAGCAGATGTGTTGACGGGGGTAAAACGAGTAATGGCTGGCATGGTTAGAGTTCGTAAGTGATATAGTGAGAATGTTGATGTTAGAGTTTGAAATTGATGCTGTGAGATGTAGTGGGAATGGAAGAACTGGAGGATGGCGGGGGAATTTATTGTGCCGGGGTGTTTTTTGTGGGGATGGTATTATAACATTAGAGTTTGGTTCCTGTTGATTATTTGATTATCAAACTTTGAAACTAATGCGACCCCGTGGGGAATAGAACTGAAGATACGCTACTACTACTAGAGGTACGATGAGCTGGTGAGAGTGATGCGGCTTGATGTCACCCTTCAACGTCGCTCTATGTACTCTCTGTATGAAATGACTATGGAGAGCTTTAGATATGACGGGCCGTGTCCTACGTAGCGATAGATAGCCACTCTATGTATGGCACGCCTTAAGCTTCAACCGCTGTGGAGTTGTTTAGTGCTTCATACAGTCTCGTTCTAAGCCTACAAGCTTTGTACGAAGTAATGATGCACGATCCCCATCAACTGTCCCACCCACTACTACTGTCTTCAAAATCGCTACCGCAAAATCTTCAATTCTTGACGCCAACGACTATAACTTACCCAGTATACATGTACAATCTGAGAACTAGGAAATACTTCATGGTAATGGCTGAAGGAGATAACGTTTTAGGGATGGTGATCGAGCTTATTTTTCTACGATGCGTCTTCTTTGGTCTAAAATTAACTAAATATTAGGAATATTTTAGCTCCCCACGGACTTCGGAAGGAGTGCATAATTATTCCGTGTAAAGTGACTAGTGAAGGTTAAACCCTTAGCCCCGTGCCCTAACATGCCCGAGGAAATGAGGATATGCGCTGGATGAATAGACAAATACCATAATATTAATTATACATGCAAGCCTAGGGTATATGAGCTCGTCAAACTTAACTACCGCCAAAGATATGTAGGGGCTGCTTACGCTCATATACCAACCACCTTGTTTCGCCTCCAGCAAACTTGCGAGCGACGAGAAAATCTGGATCGAGAAAAGGGGCTTCTAGGGGACTTTTTTTTCAAAATAATATATTCCTTCCCCGCAATAGTTCAAAACACGAAATGCCAGCTGAGCCGAAGACTTGCTTTGAACGAGGTTTCACGTACTCAAAGGTACTCATAAAACGACAAAGAAGCTCGTGCTATTGGCTGCGGATAAGATACTTCATAGGTTATGCAATATGTTGAAATGCGGGGGAATTATAAATGCAACAACTGACAGCATGATCCTTAACATAACACCCAAATCCCCACCGCCAATCCATTTATTTCCTCTAACTGTAGCCGCTGTACCTTAGTACTACCCTACCGCTACAATTGCGAGGAAGAGCTTCGGATTATTTAGAGGCCATCATTATAGATATATCGCCGGAAAGTTCCCTGGTTCTCTAACCATATCTCAATAAGAAGTTTCATTTCTTCCTTCCTTAGATCAGGCCAACATCTAGAAAGGTTATTTGGTCGTTCTGTAGCTGCCATGGATAAAGATCTCCCTTTTTCCCAGCCCAATAGTCGGATCCGCTCCATGATCCAAAAGAACCCCTACAATCGTAAAATAATCATTAAAGTCTCAACGGCCGATATCGATCCTTTCCGAGGTCGGCATTTCTAAAAGAGTGTTGACGATATCTTCGTGCAAGAGTACCGCCGCAAAACTGATTACGGACCGTTCCATACCCCATTCCCGGTAGTACACCGCGTTGATATCCGCGCCCCTTGAGAGCAGAAAGGTAACAGTGTCCAATTATTATAGCGTATATCAACGGTGTAAGACTTGATGATAGGCAGAGCCAAGCGTCCGGACTACACATGTCAACTGAAAATCCGTAGCTATTGAGAAACTTTGCAACAGCCGCTGTGTTTCCATTGTATGCGACCCAGTAAAGAGGAGAGACCACTTCGACTAATGGCTCAAGCGGAGGGTCACTACTCGCTGCAGTGGTTACAGGTTGCAAAGGTAGTTCAACCTCGATGCGGATGTCCTCTGCTCACTCATACAGCTGTTTTTCTAGGCAATAGTTGAGTCTATGGTTTGTACGAAGCAGCACTGCTAGGTCTTTGGGTTCGAGTAGTTTGGCTACTTCGTGTAGGAGTTCTAGTGTCGATGCTTGGCGCATCTTGATTGAACGATCTAATATTTGGAAGTCAAACAACCGAAATTTAACCTTCTTAACGCACATGAGGAGGTGAAACAAACTGCGAAAAATGGGTGCTGTCAAGATTAAGCGGAGCTTTGCCTGTAGTATATGCACAATCAAAGAAGGGTGGAGTAACCGCAGAAACTGCCGCAAGTTAGTGGGTATGGCGAGCCGTTGGGGCAAAAGTATTGTGCTCGAGCAAGTTAGGGGTAAGGAACTGTAGAAAGAGAAATATAATCGAAATAGAGTGCCTTGCGACCGATGAGGCAATGAAAAAGGAAGCGGCGAACAGATCGGAGGAGGATGAATCCCACAACTAGACTACCGGATTGTGGCGTGGGTTGGCGCTTGTGCCTACCACTCACTAAGCTGATCAATAAGCCCTATTGCTAGAACGAGGTGCCAACCATCTGCCAAATCCGAGCGTGTAGGGATAGCCGAGCACTAGCCAGTATACAGCTGTATCTATTAAGTACTTAATACACCGATGCATCCGTCTACACTCTGAGCGTGTATCACTGTTTGATATGATTGTGTTTCTACATAGATGCATGATTTACTGCTACCCCCTCTCAAGTAAGCATCCAAACCAAGCCACTAGCACAAACCACGACACAACTGAGCTAGAATACCGATTTGCCACAAGACCAAAGCTTATGCAGCGTCGCACTATAGATTTAAAGGTATCCTGCGATACAATCTCGAAGAACACGAGTAGACTACAACACTAAGCCCATCGCCCTGGGACCACTCTCAATCATCCCAAGGAACATCGACTGCAGATTCTGTCGCCTCATTACAACAGCCACCATCAAAGGTTAGCAAGCGCACGAGACAGCCAGGCACACGCACCCGGCTATGCACCCCGATCTCTTTACAATCATTTACCAGCGCGGTACGTGAATACTCCAAGATGGATGTGAGCTGTAACCCGGATGTGCACAACGCGTTCTTGGGAGTTTCCAATGCTCTTACCGACACCCATTTCGGCCCAGACATTCTTCGGTTTGTCTATGGGCGCCGGCTGGGGGTCTCGGGCATGCACTCTTTTGGCAACTAACCGGTGAACTTAAGCAACACGATGCTGGCAAAATTGAGGTGTATTTGCCCAGCTAGTCCTGGGCAGGTTGGAAGGGTCAGTTTCTTTTACAACAGGATGTGGAATATCGGCGATGACAGTATCACAGAAGAATCCATTGGGAATGAAATCTATACGCGCCTGAAAACGAAACCATACATATACTTGAACGACATGCACCACTTCCTTCGAATTACCCTAATAAGTACCTAATATACTCCACTAGCCGACCTTAAAAGAGACAAAAATGTCTTGCTTCCAAACCTTGTGACCTCATATGCTACGTAGCTACTTACTTAAGAACTTAAGTAGTAAGCACTAGAAATTTCCAAACAAACACATTTCTTCCGAATGCAAAACATCCCTAAAGACAAATAGTCCAAATAAACCCATTCAGCATGTCCAATAAATCTTGTCGAGCCAACCAGAGTGTATGGAAGACACCTCAAACAGAAATAATGTGCAATGAAATCGGCTCTACAATAACGAGAAAATCGATCATACGGTTGCCGACTTGTATGCAAGACGTCGGGAGTCGACCTGGCGGCTGATAATTCGACGTCCAGTCTGGCTTGGATGCTTGTCTAGTGCCTCTAAGGCGCATTTTAAGCAACAACCTGTACTCCTCAACACACTGCCTTCTACGGTAAGGCTCAAAGCGACATTGACCTTGAGGTCGCTGTCGAGACATCGAGTTAGGTATGTGCTTTTCTGGTCGTTCTTGTGAGCCCAGTCTCCCAACAACTCGCTGAATGACCATATGCTAGAATCAGGAATCGAATATCCGTTGGGTAAGGTTTCGCTGTGGCTGCATTGGGGAAGGTAGCTGCGAGAAAGGCTCATGATAGCCTCGGCGGGGTCGACGATCCGTTTGTAGGGGTCGCTGCCGATAAGTGTCAGCAAGCGATAGAACTGGCTTTTGTCTGTGCCAATAATTGCAGTTTGAACAACGGCGGAGGACTTGTCGACCTCAAGCGCAGCCAAAAGCTTGTCGGCGTCTGAAAGATTCGAAGTCGGTGGGCTTCCAGTGGTCTTCATCTTGATCTCGGTTTGCACCAAAGCCAGGTCTCCTTGGAGGCCTTTGAGCTGACCTTCTGCAATCTCGAATCCAAAACAGCCGTGTACGGATAGGTCTTTAGTCATATCGAGCCATCGAGCGACTGCAATCAAGGAGCCATATTGGACAGCAACTAGAGCACTTCCGCCAGAGCTGCCTGAATCATATAAATCGCGCCCATCTTTTGTTGAACAGCCTAGCATTGTTGAAGCCGCGAGGTTGAACCAAGTGTCCCACCAAACGCCCCCATCGATAAGCTCCGAAAGGAGACGTGCGACTTGACAGTTGTAGTCTCCTAGATCCATCATCCCTGATGCCCCCTCGGCTCCAAAGCCATCTGCGATTGCATTTCCCAGTAGCATGAACAGCTGCGACACAGCCGCCTCCTGCAGGCAACCCAGTTTGACTCGATCCGTAGTTCCTCTTTCTCTGCAGTTCAAACAGGCACAGCGAATTCGTGTTCTTTCTAATATACCTCGTACGACAGGAAAGTAGGCGAGGATCTCAGAGGTCGACCTCACCCTAGGTGTATCACTTATCGTCGAATCGGAATCTGAATCCCAGGCCATCTCCACTGGTGTACCGGCATATACCTGAACTCCCCCGAGATCATCCTCAAAGTCTTGCGTAATACTTGGCCAGCGGTATAGAATCTCGCCTATTCGAACGGTTGAGGTCACCGAATCTGACTCGCCCTTAAGAACAGTCGCGAACCCAAACAAATCCGCTTCCAAATGAGGTTTAAGGGTAACTCCTAGCAGCCATTTGATTATGCTTTGTGCCGCGAGTTTAATTTCATGTAATTCTTTCCGATTTAGAATCTCGTTGAGGCCGCTAAAGGGTGAGTGCTTCATCGTATAAAGTGGCTGTCGCTGTGCAGGGGTAGGCGCTCGACCTCTACCAGAGTCATCTTTCCCCTGAAATATTTGCTCCCAACGGTCTTCGTATCGCTTAGACAATTCGATTGAATGCACCGTGCGGACGTCGTGGCAATCAATTTCTGGAGTGCAGGTCTCGCGGACCAAGATCATCATCTTTCTCTTCCCGGATTTGGTTGCTTTCTCGAAGACAGTTTTACCGGCAATTGAGACTTCGATAATGCCCTCGAAATGCGCAGATAGCCATACGAAAAGATCTCCCTGAAACCGCGCACAGTAGAGCAGCATATCTTCTTTAGAGCGTTGAATCCTCAGCACAATGTTGGCAAATGTTTGATGATCTGTCAGGTGAACGCAATATCCGGAGAGCTCTTGTGGCAATTGGCCTAGGTCGTGACCAGGGTTGACAACATTCAGCGCGATACTGTTTACGACTTTGGACAAGATCCCCTTCAACCGTGTTTGATGAACCGAGTACGTATACTCCAGCTGATCGCTGTTTGGGTTGCCATCAACCAAAATCATATCGCAGAGGAGGTTAATCGCATAGTCGAAGTCGTGAAATTTCGTAACCGCCGCGACCGTAGTAACCATGTAACAATGATCCGCGCTGAAGGACATCCAGCGTCCAATCGACGAGGGGAGAAGTAACTGAAGCCCTCCGGGCCGTGTCATTTGCTTTTCGACGCTGAGAATGCTGGACCGAATTTCCAGGCCGTACTCGTTCGGAACCGTGAGCGCTCGGGAGTGGGTGAGGCAGTACTCATAGTCGGATTTGTCGATACGCTCTCGCCCTAGCCACTGAATGATTTCCACTGCGGCTTTCCCCACCGGACTAGACGAGTTGACGATGTCCATAACCGCACGACTCAGGTCAAAGGTCTTCGTAACGAGATCCTGGCTCATTGTGTGCGATATTTCCTGTAGCCGTTAGCGTTTCAGCCAGGTTCCGCTTTGGAACGAGGGGTTAGACCTGGGTCCGTCGATGTTAGTTTGAGACAGTGGGTTGAAGTTTAGTTGCGCTGGCAGCAGTCGTGAACTTTTGATGCGATAGTTAAGTGTGAGCGGGGAACTACATCGCATAGCAAAAGCCCAGTGCAGCAAAAGCCTCCTCTGAGAAGGCCAATGAATGTCTTCCACTATGCATGATGCGTCGATGCAGTGCATGGCGGGGGTTCTTTTTCCGGCGTATCTTCCGTGACACCAAAATACATCGTCACACAACAGTTTCCTTCGCTCTCTGACCCGATGCATATCGGTGGTGGTGGCGGCATATGCATACAGTTTAGCAAACGGCTTCACAGACTCGAGAGTGAAACTAATCGGCGAACTGGTATGGAAGGCCGAAGTAATCTCTCAAAAGTAGGTCGATATGAGAAAGCCGAAACATACAGGTAAACATACGTAAGGGTAGACATACATCACCGTAATCTAGAGTACGTTTAATTTATTAACTTTAATTTCAACATTGGCCAAATCTAAAATTTCCGTTACTTATCACTTGTCCAGCAATCCTTCCTGAATAACTACTCCTAGCTCCGATCAATAGTTACTAATAAAATCGGCCGCCACCGCCTAGAAAGAAAACAAGTTACATCCTGAACCATTCATTGCCTCGGATAGCACAACTCCCATCATCGCACCAATCCCCCAAAAACCTAAAGCCCAACAGTTATAACAATATCAACTGAGACCCTAGGAATGGAATTGTGACCACCGAAGAACAGGCCACCCTCCGCTAGTTCAACTACGATCCTAATATGATTGAATTTGACGGAGATTGTGCATAAATATCTGGCTTCCCATTAGCATTATCCCACGGGCCTGATGGACATTGATTTACCTCATAGTTCTCTGCTAGAACGGTGACAATAGTCTCGTAAATTTCGCTCTTGTAGACGGAGTCGTTCAGGCTTCTTACTACATCTTGATTGGACTCCGAGTCCAGTCTTCTGACCGGCCGATGCCAAGGCATCGAAATACCGCAAGTAGATAATTTTTCGCCGAGTCGATCATTCTTCTGACCAATTTACATGCTGTCGCGTAATTGGAATTAATCTAGTTACCAGTGTTCTACGCATCAAGGTCAAGGGAACTCTTCAGCTCTTCGAAGCACCGTCCAAACCAAAGTTCTATGCGAACAATGCCTAAGGAAAAAAGGCATCCGTCACAGTCTGCCACTGGCAACCGCGGCTGGGACTGCTGTGCGTATTCACTATGCTTCGAGGACGCACTTGAGCCACCAAAATTTCGAGGAACGAAAGGCATGTTGACTACCGGTTCCATCGGCCGCTCGGCGCTGTGCATCTTGTCTGGCAAAGAACAACAAGTCCTTGCTACCCCAGAATTCGCTCCACCATTCAGTCCCGTGCAGCTGTATTACAGCTGAGGCGAGCCGAGATCCCAACTCGAGCCTAGGGCCCAGTTCGAGCGCACTACAGCAAAGCAGGTCGTGAAGAGACACAGTCTGGCCGGTGGCCATGTATGCAACTGCTGAGGGTATTGTAGACGGCTTCAAACAATGCCATTGGCCGCAACCAGGCTCCAGTATACCGATTCTGTATGTAGTGCAATACATCCCTTGCCCGGCCTTGGAACACAAGTTCTTTATTTCTCGTACGAAGTCGAGCAACAGAGGTTTTGTAGGGTCAACGTTCGATTGAACGCCGGGCGCAACTGCTCTACTTGTACTGTACGCACCAGAACCGTTAAGCAGTGCCTATCCAGGACAGTAGTATATTCATCTTACTTTTGGCCAGGTAGTTCTTTGCGTGCCTGTTGTCCGCCTTCTGTGAGCCAATGACGCAGAAAATACACCATGTGCACTCCTCTTTTTCTGCCTTTCCTCTTGGTTGTTATCGCTCCCTGGCATCAATAAGCTCGGGATAGTCTCAGAACTGGTCGTCGCCGCCATATTGGTTTCTCGCCAATTCTCCAGTACCCCTACAGTTCATCAGGTCTAGTGGAAAGTGTAGTGGCAGGTGTGGTGCCATAATCCCTCGAGAGATTTACTGAGCAATGACACCCAAAGTAATTGGCCAATTGGTGGGGTCATCCGATTCATACAATAAAAGTGTGTAAATCACACGAAATTTTTGTGAATTAGACGATATGTTGTTTAAATCCCACCACTTCTGCCACTCCTACCGGTTGGGAAGGGGTGCTCCGCATGGCTGGCCGTGCAACGCTGTCGTGTACCACCATCATCACCATCACCATCATCACCATCACCATCACCCCCATCACCATCACCATCACCACCATCACCATCACCGTCGGTACCACCCTTGCACACACACATCGCACATACACACAATTTTATAGGAAAAACTGCCAAATTATTTTCCTGAAAATTGTAAGGGGAAAATGTAAATGCCCCGAGACTGTATCTCTTGAAACCGAGTTATCCCGCTGCTTTGGAAACCTCAACACCAAAATTGAATCTCACAATAGTTGCACACACCTCTGCATGCAATATCACCCGATCGTGGTGTAATTTACACTGTTACAGATGTACATGAGCCGGAGCCCTAGGGTTCGTGACTGCTCTTTTAGACTTCACACTTTACCCTTTTATCTTGGACCTTTAGACCTGTACCTAGTCATTGCACCATAGTCAATGCATACCGTTCTCCCCATATCGTAACATACACGCTGCATAGAATATCACTCACATCAGAGTGCAACTTACATGTTACTTTGGATGGTTCGGTGACTTCTTGATTGGCTTCTCTATCTCGAGGGCCAGAGGCCCGTATATGTACAATCTCCCATATGCGTACGCGTATGCTCTATCTGACATGAGACGCATCACCCTGGTCCTGATGCATATCCTCATACAGCCACCATCTTCATACAAGACATCAGACGGTGCTGAGACTCACGATCCAAGTACACATGCAACATTACATGTTGAAATACTGATTGCTAGAAGCTTAATTGTACTTTCTAAGAGGGCTACAAGGCCATATATATACGGTACGAGCATACACGTACTCATCTAAATGTAGAGACGGCTGAACTCCGTCAGCCCGTATCAGAGCCATCTCCGTCAGCCCGTATCAGAGTCATCTCCGTCAGCCCGTATGAGAGCCAGCCCAGTCAGCCCGTATGAGGGCTGAGATCTATTTATGCAGCATTACATGCTGCATAGAGTATCACCCACATCAGAGCGTAATTTACACGCCATCCGTAGTGGCACAACTCTAGTGGCATTACCACTACTACCAGATTCATGCCCACACAATTGATGTTGTGGGATCATAGTATGAATTAAACAAAATGTAAACTACACTTGCACTACATTATCTATTTTACACTATATCTCACACAACGGTAGTTTACTTTACACTATGCCCCACCAAAACTTCGTATCCTACTTATCAACGCTGAATTCGAATCGAAAGAAAAGAGCACCTTGAAAGAGCATCTTGAGTCCCTCGGTCCCCGTGCTCTGCTCAATGGCAATACTCTGCAGTTGCATATTGACCATATGGGGAACCGTACATGTGTAAGGAGGTTCCTCCTCAAATATCTTCTGGAATGTTCTATAAAGATCCGCGCTATTCTCACATACTAGATGGTAGGCTCGAGGCAGCGTCAAGGTCCTATTGGGCATTCGAACTTCCGCTGGTCGGGTAAGTTGTGTCGTCAAGGCTGCAAGGTCTGCGTTGATTTGGTAGATCCGGTCGGTCAATGCACGATATTCTCCCTCTCGTCTAAAAATTTTAAGCCTTTTGAATAGCCGTTGGTTAGCATCTGCATCTTGTAGTATCTGTTGCAGGAAGCCCTAAGGTTCATGATCGTGACTGTCTCATTAGACTTCACGCCATGACTGCCCTTTTAGACTTCACACGATGCTCGCCCTCATGCTCATCATATATAAGACGCACCTTTGTC
>Ga0307512_10005292_pt1 | contig 13537 bp, 16 predicted proteins | sample 14_EM_MG_FD_200267 | JGI IMG/M metagenome (GOLD analysis project Ga0307512, IMG submission 200267) | Populus trichocarpa ectomycorrhiza microbial communities from riparian zone in the Pacific Northwest, United States - 14_EM | ecosystem: Host-associated > Plants > Roots > Unclassified | place... | reverse complement strand
GCCCGCGGGGCCGGAGGACGCACTTGAACGCTTGCTTGAGAAGCTTAGGCCAGCCGGTTATGGCTTGTGCAACGTTACGCGCGTGGATGAAGTCAAAGGAGTCCAGCTTGTGCGTCCACGGTTGTTCTGCGTCGTCCTACGAGGCCGATGTTATTTGTGACATAGAGGTGGGGGAGGGGGGGCATACGACTTCGAATTTGCAGTTCGGTGGAACCCAGCCTGGTTGCGTTGGACTATAGAATCATAGTTAGCATTCGCTCTGTAGGGGAGTGATTGGATATACCTTAAATCTGTTCCGATGACCTCCGCTGCGGGATATCGATCCGCCATGCTATCACCATTATTCCACATGCTAAAAAGACCGAGAGTAGACATACTCGATAGCCCAGATTCCCGTTCCGGTGCCGACATCTAGGATTCGCTGCGGGTCCTTCAATGGTGCTTTATGGAGTTGTCGATCTAGCATCAAGAGCATGACTTCGTGGTGCATATCCAGCCTTGCATTGTCCCGTTTAGTGGTTTAAATGAGAGCGATGGAGGGACAGTGTGCACACCGGTTTAACTCTATCTCGTCGGTGGGAAAGAGGTTCTTGTCGGTGCCAAAGTAGGCGTGGTAGCGACGGCCTGGGGGATATTAGTTTGTGACATACCGGAGGTGTTGAGAGATACACACCATTCTCTTCGATGTATTCGTTTATGGACGATGTTAAGCTCGCGGTGCTTGTATCATAGCTGGAGAACAGATATTAGGAAGAGGAAATTTAGAAGAGAAATGTTGAAGCAACATACCCAGAGGAAGCATAATCCTCATGGTCATCATTATACTAACACAGCCTGAATCAGCTGCTGCGGATGGAAGCTGTGGGCGTATCTTACCACCGCAGGGTCAACCTCAATCTGGGTCTCTTGTGTCATTTTCGGGTTATCGTGTTCAGGAAAGTCGAGAAGATGTGTGATGGAGGGTGGCAGACGCTCTTTCTAATCCTACGTCGGGTATATAAACAGCCGATCATCAGACGATCTGCCGTGCAGGGATGATCGCGGGTGGTAGACGCGGGTGAGTACTAAAAGACGCGGGGGGCAGAGATGTGGATCCATGAATGCGCAGCCAGTTCGCGGAGGGCATATCCTGGTACGGGGTTCTGGTGTATAGTCGCGGAAACAGAGTAATGAGACGCACACCCGATCAAGCCAGCGACACTCTGTAAAGCCGCAAAAACTTGGAATTGCGGGAAAGATCGAGAGTTTGATCTTCGATTATCAACTCTACTTAAACCGTGATTTTGTTGGGTCTGTTGATATTATGACGTTGGTGATTTCGTGTCATCGCTTTTTTCGGCAACTGTACCTCTCCACCGCAATACTGGAGACAGATACGTTGCAAGTTTATTCTCTGTGCACCGGTGCTGAGTATCTGCGCGGTAAACTCGATGCTAGAATAAATTGAGTTTCGGATGGGGGAGGTCGCTTGCCTGCTAGATAACGTACACAGCCTCTACCGACATATGTATCTAATATATCTTTGCGGTTCGAGCGCTAGGTTCTGACGGAGTCGTATGTTCACACTTGGCATGTGCAGCCTGCAGATATGAACCGCAACTACCACGCTGGATCTCATGACGGTCACCGACAAATTCTCACTGGGAATCGAAACGCTTGCGCTATTATAGTGTAAGCTAACCGCCGGGCAAGGATTCGGAATCGTATCCACCTGATACAATCCGGGGTGTCGGATTTGAGATGGTGATTGGCTCGATGGAGAGCTTTTCGGTAGTTTCGTGTAGACAAAACATTGGTTCGAAGCTTCATGGAAAGGAAGTTTAGATGTCACTCCCTATATCAAGATAATATAATCTATCCCAAAGAAATCAGATTGGAATTATGATTGACATGAAATTTTGTATATTCCGCATCTTAGGCAGTGGGGTAAATTGTCCTTAGCTACTCTAGATTTAGTTAGTCTAGATGTGATACTGCTCAGCTGGTAGTGTTAGCGGTAATGAACTCCAATTCTTCTTCTACGAGAGTTAATTTTACAGCTCAATGGCTCAAATTTGTTAGAGTGTTAAACGTCAAAACCCCATACTAAGATGAGTCCTCGAGAAATCGGGGCGGAATTTTGATTGATCCGTACAATTTTATGTTCCCAGTCCAGAAACCCAGAGTGACTTTTGTCAGATCCTTATTACTGCAGCGAGAAGTTAGTCAATGGAGCAATGCGGCTCTGCAGGTACTGCTTACTTTGGGCCAGCCGACTCAAGAGCGAGCTTGCGGGCATGTGAAAATCTCCTTGTCGTACTGTCTTAGATTAGATGGCAGATTACCTATCAAGTTCCGGGTACCCTGTTAAAGATTAGATGGGTTGATAAGATTTTCTCTGGATGTTTTGCCACAAACGCTTATAATGGGGTGTCTGTAGACTTGAAATTCCGGCGAGCAGATCGTTCCGGTATCTTGCCCATGGTCTCCTTTAATCGTTTCCATCTGATCTTATCGTCCAAACCTGAATAGCTAAAATGCGCCTCAAACTTGAGTGGGAGTTAGGCCTACTGAGTGGGGCTGTATTCACCCGAAGTATCACGCGGAACGACCGGCCATTGTAAGTGTTGAAAATATACTGATTGCTCTATCTCGAGGGCCAAAGACCGTATATGTACAATCTACCATATGCGTACGCGTATGCTCTGTCTGACATGAGACACATCACCCTGGTCCTGATGCATATCCTCATAGAGTCACCATCTCCATACAAGTCTTCATTCTCATACAAGACTTCAGACGATGCTGAGACTCACATGCAACATTAAGTATGGAAGCATAACGACTTTCTCTCATCATGCCTGACTTTGTTTTGAACCGGTTGAAGTGTACTGTACTATAAGTAATCCTCAATCTGGTTCTTTGATACTTATGTTGTTGTTGTAGCATGCTCGGAATGATTCCTTGGCGGGTTATTCCTTCGGCATCAGCCTTACTGTCCTCGGCGGGGACGAAATAGCTCACATCAAGGGCGTAATCGCCACGACCGCTAAGATTGTCTCTTCCCTTGCTTCTTTAGTCCAAGGCTATGTTCAGAAGCCGATGGCGATTACTGGAGAGGAGTTCGAGATTGAAGGACCAAATGGTGCGCACAATGTTGTAATGGACCGGCGGGGTCCAGCACGGAGGAGGTAATGCGGTGTCGAGAGCCTTCTCCATTGGCCATTGAGGTTTGGCGACGGATGGCGGCGTAGTGTGCATAGGTGCTGCCCTATCTTCACTTCACGGGCGTTGTTCATGGCGGTACGTACCTCGGAGCTGAACCGGCCGCGTACAATGAATGGGATGGCTGACCATATTGTTCATGTAGATCTTCATCTGGGAAATATCGCTTTTGCGCTTCCGAACTTGGACTCACTGAGTGTCGAAGAGCTTTACGGCTGCATCGAAGAATCGCAACATATCCTTCTTGGCCTCCTCGACTCCGACTACTACTATGAGGACTCCAACAGCAGCCACAACGAATCCCCCAACCTCCCCGGCTAACCCGCTTAGTCTCGCTCTATACGAACCACCACTGATGGTATAAGAAAATATATAAAGAGAAGTTAAGGTTAAAGATTATGGAAAGACTTTGTATAATGTGTAGCTATGCGAGCATGGTGGTTCTTTAAGATAGCCCTTCTTACTTTGAATTCTTACTTTCACCCATGCTCTCCCAGCTTGCCGGAATCGTCGCCACAATCTCTCTGCTGTTAACCTATTCTCCGGCTCAAACCTCTGCGTTGCCTGCATAATCATCTTCAACACAGCTTCATCCTCCTACTCCAGCATCTATCTCTTGTCTTCTCCTATTATCCTAATCTTCTTATCCCAGCTCTATATGTGTCTCGTACCGCGCTTCACCAACCCCCCATCCTCTGTAGGACCACTATCTCGGCCTGTCTCTCCAAAACACCTTACAGTACCGCTCCGGAAACCTCTCGATCTCGCGTCTTGTAACTATCATATCCGTCAATACCTCTGTCCGCGTACCCATAGACATGATGAGCAGGTTTTTGTCGCCAAGGAGCTTGAAAGCGGTACAGGCAAATGTCCAGTTATCGATACTAGGTGTGATATCAAAATGCGGGAGGAAGTTGGAGAGGAGGGGCTCAGGAGAGGCGTAGTGTTTTGGCGTACTAGGGATAACTTCCGGGGCTAAAATGGGCAGACGGAAGGATTCGGTAAAGTCAAGGATACGGATGTGTTGCGACCCGTTCGTGGTAGCTGCCCATCTATGGATGGGGCGACCGGTCCTGGACAGGGCAGTTCCCATGAATGGGACAAATAAAAATATGCAAATAAATTTTTAAAACAATAGCTTTGCCTATAAACAAATAAGTGCTACTGGAGATCTCTTTTACAAGTCAGCTGACTTTGCATCGCTTCTATGTAGATGTATAAAAATTGGCATTGCTTTGCTCAACGTATACTGCTAGCTACTTTCTCACTACCTCCAATACATCTGTCTTTTGACTTCTTTGGACTGTTGAGAATTAGATTACTGCACTCTGGTTCAGTGGGAGGAGTGGTAACTCTGAGCTGCAATAATGTTAGCTTTGATTCACTTGATTTTGCTTCGCTTCACTTCTATAAAACCACCTTCATTGCACCCTAATTAAATTACTAGCTTTCAATAGTCTTCCTAGAGTAGTAGTGCATATTTAATCTGCATACTTCTTTATTTTTTCACTTGTCCCATTGATGGAAGCGCCCCATCCATGGATGGTACTGCCCGCCATTGGATGGTGCGATTCCATGAATGGGTCAGAATAGATGGGTCTGGGTTCGTGGATGGCAGAGTAGTACGGAGACCACAGTCATGCTGAACTTGGAGGTACGATGAGGTAAGTTGTAGAGTAGTCTTAGATTAGATGGTAAATTAGATAAATCAAATAGAGTGATCTTATAATATTCTCATCATCGCCCAAATCACTTGAGTGGAAGAACAAGAGATGGGATAATTCGAGCACAGTTAAAAAGCAACAATCTATTATTAGAAGCTAGACCTAATCGAGGCGAATCGGGTGAGAATAGTGTCTAGATTTACTTCTATCACTTGGAGGTTATAACCCTAACCCCGTACCTTCTTGTATGGAGCAGGCGGCCCTGACCTTATGTCTCGCAGCTGTGTGACAGACTAATATCTCAAGCTAAAAAATCTAGAGGAGAGGTGTAATTGAGCGGTGTGACACAATTGTGGTATATCACGCGGGTTCTAAGTTAACCTTTAATATCTCAAAAGCTGTACTATAACATTGAAAGACAACCCTTAAATCTAGGATGCCGTGATATACAAGTTCCGAACAATCCATTGCCTACATCTCGTTCGTGCTCGAGTGCCATCCCGTTTTGGAATTCTCAATCTACCCCGTCTGCCTCCAGACCCGTGTGCTGACTGAGCCTGGACTTCGAAACCCCTCCGAATGTTTCTTGCAGAAAAGTCGTTTGCAGACTGGGTAATGGATTCTCTATGGTATTTATGGTCCGATACTAGTACCTGTTAGTTATAACGCCAATGTTTGCTGAACCGATGTCAGAATCTTCTGCCTACTCAAAATTTGGGGTCGCGAAATGTGCTTGTCCGTACCATTATGATGACTGTCGTCAAGAATGGCCGACCTTTCACAAGTATCCGTCCGTAAATGCCTAATTAACGTACGCGTAAGCCAAGTGGAAAGCAAGGTACAGTATAAAACATCCTACCTTCAAGTTCTTTTCTAGTCGGCATATAACAGTGGTGTGGACTGCATCCTTATATTCGCAATCATTCAAACTCTTTGACTCCGAATTGATCCCAGAGTTGAGTCCTTGCGAGGAATTTAGGCCATCGATGCAGTGCGAAACTGCAAGTCCATACTCGAGGCCAGCAGACGTAAGTAGTTCACCGATGAGCTGTTTGGCAGTCTGGTAGTCGACATTATCGGAATCCGTAATTTCAAAGTCGCTGGTCTGGGGATGTTGTATTCTGAGCTCTTCGATAGGGTGTTCGAACCAAAGTTCTACCAGAACGATACCGAGTGAAAAGAGACTTTGTTCAACCGGCACCAAGGCAGAAGTTGTGAATGGTTGTGAGGCGTTTTGATGTGATGAGTGCAGGACCGCCGTCTGAAGGGACTGCGCGGCTTCAAAGTTTCCACGAACAAAAGGTTGGTCCATTACTGGCTCTTGGTGAGGGATTCTTTTGCCACCTTCCCCGTAACGCAGACTGGCCTTTTGGGGAAAACAGATGTCTCGTTTACCCCAGTTTTCACTCAGCCACTCGCTCCTGTGCAACAGCACCACCGCGGTTGCAAGTTGTACCCCCAATTCCAATCGTGCCCTCTGCGGGATTAGTCCAGGCTGGAGAAGTCTGTCGAGGGTTACGACGTTTCGAAAGTGAGAATATGTCGGCGTTGAGAGTGGCCATATCCGGTGCCACCCGTTGCATTCGTCGCCAAGAATACCCATGCAAGCTTTTGTGAGTTTTCCAGAACACTTTTTGAGAGCAGCACACAGGTCGTCTATCTGATTATCGACGGTATTGACGGTTGTCGGTTGTGTAGATCGCGATGGTGTCGGGAGAGCTGGTTCTGCGAATAAAACCTTTTTCCTTGTCCTGCTTAGGCCCCTAGAAAACCGTCGAGGTTAGATCTTAACACAAATGGTGGTACTGATCTTAGTACGTACGCTGTGATTGCGAACTTGGTAACAGTCCTTCTAAGAACTCCCTTCACTTTGCTTTGCTTGATTGGGTCTTGTGGCATCAGTAGATCAGCTCTTGTATCGTCCTGTGTTTCCTCCTCGAGGTCAGCGTCGGTGGCGGCGGGATGTATCTGGTCCGTTGAATCCCCACACTCAATCGGCTTACACTCCGTAGGCTCAAATTCCAATGAACGCCAATCCCACGGAAGGATACTTTTATTTTCCGTAACGCTCTCCGAATCAAAGTGAAATAGAACCGTCAACCGTAGACCGCTCGGAAAGTCTTGATTGATTTCATCCACTGTAGTTATCCGTAGTGGTAGACTAGCGATATGGGGTGCTCGACAATGACAATCATCATCGCGAAAGCGTCTCCGAAGGACTCTGTAGAGATTCATCGCGTGGTCGCGGACACGGCAGTAATTTTTGGCGACCGAGGATTGTGCGTTAGGTATGTAGGCCGTAGTTCGCGGTCGTTGCATTGTCAAAGCTTGAAGGTCTGCGTTAATTTTGTTAATCTCGTTCAGTATAGCATCGTGTTTTCTCTGGTCAAGAATGAGTTTGATTCTTTTCCATTGCCGTTTTTGATGCTTTCGATCGAGCAGCATTGGCTGTAGATGTCAGCGGCTAGCTACGAATTCATACGAAGCACCGGAGAAGCAAATCTCGGTACCTGAGAATTTTCGTCCAGACCAATGCCTTTCCTAAGACTATCAAGTAACGAGTTCAAGGCGGCCACTGCTTCGGTGAACGATTTTGCTGCGTTTAGGCCTAAACACCGCTCGAGCCCATTCTGTAAGTTTGGATCTTTCCACCCTTCCCCGCTAACTAGTGTCGCCAACTGTTCAGCCGAAACCATTCCCTCGAGGAGAACCGCGCAAGTATTCTCGAACTTTGACCTCTCCATCTCAAGTTCCCGGACGAGACGTTTCAGCACTCCTTCATACTTGTAGATTTCCTTGACCTTTTGTGCGGCGTCCAGGTAAAAAGCTAATCCCCTCACCACGAGCGGGAATATCGCCAATGCCAAACCAGCTGTCTCGATACCGGTGACCATTATGTTCTTCGCGGATTGTTGGAAGGGCGATTGAAGTTTGACGGGAGCCTCCGTGCGACCCCTCTTTGACGTGGCATGCATTTATGCGCGGTGATCGTGTCTGATTGGATCGAATATATAGCTTCGCCACCTTTCCAACCACTCATATAGTCGTCCTTCCCTCGACATCCAGCACTACTGTTTTTTTCACCGCCATTGAAATTTGAGGCTCATTGTTCCCAAGCCCGTGCATGTCATCGGATAGCTCTTTTATCGGATACCATCATGCCTCCATATACAAGTTGCAATGCGGTTATCAGCTCTTCGTTCCGGATGTGTGTGGACTCTTTCAGGCGGCTTTTCGATTCGTTGGAAGAAAGCGACTCCGGTGAGAATTTTGTGAGCCGCCTTCGGGATGAGACGGGACGATTTAGAATTTGGGCCGAAAATGCTGGTGCACATCGAACTGGCCGAGTTTCGCTAGATCATCGTCTTCGCGAAGCATCAAATGTCAAACGAACAATCCTAGACCTTCTGGTTGCCCTCGATGAGGATTTGCAGAAAGGTATCATCTGGCGTGCCAAAAACGCTGTGGAGTTAACTTAACATTACACCTAGGCGTTGCAATTGTGTCTGGTCTTGACGACTCGGCAACTGAAGAAATGGAATCGTGGTCGTCAGACTCCTCGGTATCCTCGCGGGAAAGTGAGGATCTTGCAATTGCATCCTTACCCGAAACCGACTATGAAGCGAATATCCACCCAGTGAGCAACTTGGAGGAATGCTTCGTGGATATAACCCACGTGATTACTTGCCTGTATGACTTCTCCATCTCCATCCAGAATCCTGCCCCTAGGGATCGACTGCAAAAATGTTCGACTATTAACGTTTCCCACTATGAATTTTGGGACATCATGCATGTTTCACACAAATTCCAGAGTGCGGATGATGCTTTGATAAGTCGCCTTGGGAAGGCAAATACTAGACGACGTCAGCTACTAAAGTACCATCAAAAGCATCACAAGACAATCGCCGGCCCTCCTGTGCTATTTCTACCCCAGACTAATCAGCCGAGCTTAAGCGCGAGGGAGGACGATGGCATTAGCGACGGCAAAGATGACGTTGGTATGGAGGCAGAAGCAGAGGTGCACGTGCAGGAAGACTCTGAGCATCTCGATTACGTCACCGAAGAAAAACCCGAGACCATTTTCACTGGTCGCCAAACTCAGACAACGGTGTCCACATATGTGCAGCGAACTCGAGATCCCGACCTCATTGATTCGAGATCCGAAGCAGATCAATCCGAAGCAGACCAATCGCGCACGTCTTTTGCATCCACCATCGGTGGGAATCAGAGTATCCCTGTCCCCTCTCCGCCAGATGAGGAAAATTCCCTTAATGGGGAGCCTTTCCAGTGCAATTTCTGCTTTTGCATTATCAAAATTGACAATCGCCGATCCTGGATGTAAGTCCAATTTCCTTACGCATTAGCCCTAACCCTAACTAGCTCACTATTTGCTTCTATAGGAGACACGTATTCCGAGACCTTCGGCCGTATATCTGTACATTCAACAGCTGCCCACGATCTAACCATCTGTTCGAAAACCGCACAGAGTGGTACCAACACGAAACCGAACTCCACCGAAGGGAATGGCACTGCAAGGCTTGTGAGAAAACGTCTCCAACCCAATCTGCTTTCGAACAGCACCTACGGGAGCAACATTCTAGTCAAATAAGATTGGACCAACTGCAAACCATGGTCAATAGGTGCGAAAGGCCAATTCAATCTGCGCAAAAGTGCCCTTTATGTGCAGAGGAACTCCTCCCGAATCGCCTCCAGCGGCATTTAGGGAAACATCTGCAACAGGTTGCACTGTTTGTGTTGCCAAGGCCAGAAATAAATGATGAAAATTTGGGATCTGAAGGAGCACTGGGTGGTAGTAGGGATGAAGGGACTGGGAGCAAAAGCGAACTAGAATTTGCAACAATTAGCTCGGTTGGGAGTAGTGAACAAGGGGCTGGGAACGAGGGCGATCCAGCATCTACGTTAGTTGACTCTGTCAATGCTAGAGACGAAGAGACTGGAAGTACCAGCAAACCAAAAGCTGCGGCAATTGACTTGGTCGGTAGTAGAGATGAAGGGATTGAGGGCAAGAGCGAGCCAGAACCTGAGCCAACTAGCTCGACCAGCCCTGGAGATGGTGATCCCACTGCGACAGAGCAAGCCGTTGGAATTAATTGTGGAACACAGTGAGTAGATCCACCAAGGCATAATTTGCGTTGTGCAAGGTGAAACTGATATTCGCTTTTGCTGGGGTCGAACAGTGTCTCCTCGTCAGGCCATACAAGGTATTATTTAGACGCCGAAACGTCAAAACCAGAACTGGTCATCGGGATAGATTTTGGAACAACGTGAGTATACCGCCATTCCTGGAGGATGAAACTAATATTTGGGCGTGTTTGAAATTGTAACAGCCATTCAGGTGTCTCCTGGGCTGTAAACGATCAGGATCAGAAAATCCATATAATTGAGAATTGGCCAGACCCACAAGCTCGCAACCGAAGATATCACAAAGTGCCGTCTGCTGTGACGTACGACGTCTCCGATCCGAGTAAGCTTATCAACTGGGGATTTCCCGCAATCAGGAGACAAGCACCTGGATACGGTGGAAGGGAATCAGAGCCGTTTACACGGTTCAGAACTCTTCTTCAGGAATCGAGGAATATGTCAAAATTGTATGTGGAGGAGTTGGGTACGCTAAACCGACTCTTGGAGGCTCACGGCAAAAATGCCAAAGATATCACGGTCGACTACCTGCGCTGTATCTGGAAGTACACAGCACAGCAGCTAAAGCCCAACCTGGGCGCAAATTTCCAAGAAGAATACACTGTCCGAGTGGTTTTAACCATACCAGCACTATGGACCCCTAGCACAACCAAAATGATGAAGGCGTTGGCAATTCGAGCGGGATTGCCATATCATACGGCTCTTTTGCTAGAGCCCAAAGCGGTAGCGGTAGCAACTTTCAAGGTGGCGGCAGTAGAGGCTCGACTGGAGACGGGAGATATCGTTACCATCTGTAATGCGGGAGGGGAGACATGTGTGAGCAACAATATCCTTTTCGTAGAAGCAACTGCTGAATCAATGCCATAGGATGTCATCACTTACGAGATACTCACGATCCAACCTCTGAGAGCAAAGGAATGTGTAGCGGGCGAAGGAGACTTTTGTGGTTCAGCTTACATAGGCATCATTTCAAACGAAACAATGAAGCTGGAAATTAAGCTAACAATCCGCTAGACAGAGCTTTCGAAAGCTACATCAAAAGTTTAGTTGGATCGGCCCAGTACTCTGAGCTACGTGACAGAGACAAGAAACACATGCTGCAAGACTTCGAACTAGGGATAAAACACTTATTCAGGCACAACGGTCAAAGTGGAATGCATGTGATTGATCTACGGGGAGTAAGGGATGATATCCCCAACGGTATTCACGATGAATCAATAAAGCTCAAAAAGTAAGTGTTTGCTGGACAAATACCCATACAAATACAATAACGCTGAACATCCGCTTAGCGAAGAACTGAATAAAATTTTCTCTCCGACGTGTTCCAAGGTTCAGCGGCTTATTGAAACGCAGTTCCGGCTTGTGGATACGCAGCTCAAAAACGATACCCCAGGCAAGAAAAAAACAAGTGCAGTGCTTCTTACGGGAGAATTCGGGGAAAATGTATATCTTTTCGAGCATCTCAAGGCTAAACTTAAGAAGAGAGTCAAGCTACTGCATGGAGACGGGTAATTTCTTGCATTCCCAGTGTCTTAATTTCGATATTCTGACCAATTGGAACAGGGCATGGTCAGCTGTGTGCCGAGGAGCAACGCATTGGGGCCTTGAGCGCTGTCACTCGAGTAGTGGTGTCATAAAGGCTCCCATTATCGGATCCAGAAGGTCGCGATTAAACTACGGTGTCATCAGAGCGTCATCTGCTGGGGATGGAGATGAATTTCCTTTCAGTGTGACCAAAGGATCTCAGATTGACTGGTTATTGAAAAAGGTAAATGAGTATAGTTTGCGATCCATGGCACATCTGGGCGGCGGTAGTGCGGATGATTATGGGGACTTCTTCTCCTTGCCCCTCAATAACAAATGGCTGACTCACAGCAGGGTGACGAAATCATAGATGGCTACAAAATTGAAGTAGACTGTTACCGGACTATCGATATCGGGTTGTTAGAGTTTGGATCTCGCAAATTCCACGACGTGTTCCTGTACAGCGACAGTGATAAACCGCCTCAGAGATGTACCGACGGTGAGTACGCACTTTCGTTCTCATTTGCATATGCTTACTTGAAATGATAGCAGAAAATGTTAAACCTCTTGGGTACCTACCGTGGGAGGTGGATTGTAAACGAATTCGATGGCACGAGAAACAGGTCGAAGTGGAAGGAAAACAGCTTAGGAAACTCAAGTATACCCTGGTGCTTAAACTGGGCCCTGCTATGATGGAATTTGGTGCGATCTACAGGGGGAAAACGGCGGGGATGGTAGAGATGCCCTATGATAACGGTGAAAATGCTGACGTACAGTTCAATGCTCTCGATTAACTCGCGCCTACTCTTGGACCAACTGTTTCGCGTTTTCTTTTGTAGTCATATTTATTCGCGCTCAATGTTTCGAGTGGGGTTATGAACAGTGGTTCGACGGGATCTTAGTTTACAATTCCCAATTTGCATCTGAGCTCATTTAGTATGTAAAAACAAGCTTTTCCCCGGGAATGCGAGCAGTTTCCGACGGTTGATGGGCGGTGGTGTTTGGGCTGCGGGGGAGTGGGTAGGGCTGCGCATGTGCATGCCGGTTGATCCGTCCACACCGCGACATGTTCCCTCGTCATGACGTGACGGGAAAGCGGCATCTGATTAGACTTGCCTCACAAGGACCCCGATGCACGTGTCCTTTCTAGCATTGCGACTTGCGACTTGCATTTGATTGGCCAGCACTCGACCGTGCCAACTCCCGACCTTTTATTTTTGGCTGCTGCAAGGAGTACTGATTGCAAGTGTTTTGGTCGGTGATGTGCTGGGTTGCATTGCCCACGGATTTGAAGAGCGATTATTGGCCGTCGGTACTGATAGCGCTTGTTAACTGCGTGGGTACTTGAGTACTTAAGTACCTCCTGTAGCTTCTATTACTCGAGAGCGAGTGCTTTATACACGTGCACATCATATCCGGTCCCTTGCAGATCGTAGCTTACTTTGCCAACCCTCTACTCAGCAACGATTGTCTCTACACCGTATCTTTGGACAGAACCCTCGGCCATGGCCAATTATCATCAGCTGTTTAACTTTGCGTGTGATAGCCCGAAACATGATGAAGACTGGTGAAATTGGCACTAGCTCTGCCGTGCTTGATCGAAGCGAATTTGCAAAAACATCGCTGTGTATATATAAGATCTTGTAGGATAGAAATAGATCTCCCGGCATTAGCATTCCTGTTCCTTGAGATATCTCCCCGCATCAGCATATGTGTGGAAGTACATATGGTGTAGAAGAGCGGCCCGAAATTGTTGCAACTGCTGCAAAGCGCGTTTGTCCTTAGTTGAAACTAGGCATGGTGGCGGCTTCGCCGCCCCCTTCGGTAAAAAAGAATCCTAAACCCCAAAACCCATGAAATCCAGCCAGCTCTCAGCTGGTTCACATTACGTCCAGCCAGCCGAGAGCCAGCCCATCAAGATTGCGTCCAGCCAGCGCAGAGTTAGCCCGTCCAGATTACGTCCAGCCAGCCGAGAGCCAGCCCGT
>Ga0307512_10005291_pt1 | contig 13540 bp, 14 predicted proteins | sample 14_EM_MG_FD_200267 | JGI IMG/M metagenome (GOLD analysis project Ga0307512, IMG submission 200267) | Populus trichocarpa ectomycorrhiza microbial communities from riparian zone in the Pacific Northwest, United States - 14_EM | ecosystem: Host-associated > Plants > Roots > Unclassified | place... | reverse complement strand
CGTGTGCTCATCTGTTAACACTGAGCAGTATGTTTACCTTGAAAATCTCATAAATCTACTTAAGCACATAAGAGCTATATGGATGTCTTTGTCAAAACCGGATTGAAGTCTCCATAATTTTATTTTGTTTTCTCTTAGAGTATATTGATTGACCTTTGAATAGATCATGATAAAATCACTGTTTGGGCTTTGCATCTGATGGTTCGGTAAACCATAAATATAAATTGCATTATGTTATTTTCACAGTAATAAATGACAGGATAAATGACTTTCAATATCCAGCCAAACCTATTTACTAGGTTGTAGCTGCATTTCAGCCTCGATGAATATTTTGGTAATTCCTTATCTTCCACCATGTTTGTTATGCTAGGATAATGACACTGTCAAAGAAGCTGACCGCAATGGATGAACTCATATCATGCGATCCTTTGTACTTGGCAAAGGTGAGCTTATTACAACGATTCCTGTAATACATATAAGCAGAGCTTGTATAGGTTATAGTGTGCACTAACCAGTTTGTTCCTGTGTTTGTCTAGGTTGGAAGAGAGCGTCAGAGATTTGACTTTGATGATTTTGACCCTGTTCCACAGAAATTCAACATATAAGGGAAATTGGAGGATTGTGGAATACAAGTGGTATTTAATTGAGAATGATGCTAAGTTACTGCCTATAACACTATGTTTAAAGAGATGGAAAATTTAAACCCTTGTTTCACTTGATAAAAAAAAGGACAAGCGATGTCAAATTCTTCTTCTTTTTGCCTCATTTCTTATCTTGAAATAAGAAATCCAGCTCAGTGACAACTCATTTCAAGTTATAAATTTCATGTATATGATGCACTGTTGAGTTTGCCTCTACCTAGTGTTTGTTGCCAGGATGAGAAATCAACAGAACTGAATTCTCTTGAATGGAGTAGAAGCAAACATATAATCTGTGGAAAGCATTTGCAAAACCGACAAGGCTATCTCCTGTTTCTCTAGCATGACTTGAATCTTTGCCCTCAATCAATTCGTTCAACATGGGTTATTGTGCTCCAAATTTTGCTAATTGGGCATATCATTACAACCACTGAGAAGATGCCTGTATTAGCACAAGATAAACCTGAAAGTAAATGTGCTGGTGCCACTGCCACCGCCACCAATCAAGTCATCAACACAAAATTTCACTTCTTTTTCAATCCAAAGCTTGCAAAACAATTTTTTCTCGAAAATGAAAAGGTTGTACAAAACAATCCGGGTTTCAAAGCAGAAAAGAGCAAACTGAAACACTGACAGGCCGGCGCATGATGATGTACAAGGGGGTATCCCCATCAAAGAAAGGGAGGATAAAAAATGAGAAGACGCTCGGTAACCAAATTTTGCAGATGTCAAAACTAGAATTCTAAAAGGTACAAAGAATGCTATCTAACTCTCTTCACAATCATGGAAAAAGATTGTCATTAATTCACTGTCGAGCTTCTTTCTTTACACAGAACGTGCCATTCTTGGAGCACGGCTGTTTGAAGAGCCATGTGCTCAACCTCCTCTGCGGTTAATTTTGACAGGGTTCCTTTTGGTTTTTTACCATCTTCCTTGTGCTCTTTCTTATCGCCATCATTCTCATTTTCTTTCTTTTCCTCATCATCCTCTTTCTCCTCCTCCTCTTCATCATCAGATTTTGGAGTTTTGGGTGGTGGTTGGGCTGCCTTAAACAAGGCTACTCTTTCCATTGAAATCCTAAGCCTTTCAGCAGCAGCCTCTTTCACTTCATCTTCAGGCATGTACTCCACACCTCCATCAGCAAGGTCATCCAACCAGCTCTGCAAGTCTGCTTCAATCTCCTTTGTGATTGACGCATCAGATGCTCGGACAACAAATTTGCAGATCATCGTAGTTGTTTCGTCACCCAGATCAACATTTCTGCTCACTTCACTGGCTCCAAATATCATCATGCCCAAGAAGCCTCCATACCAAGTTTTGGCAGCATAGCAAAGCTGTCACACAATAGGGAACTTCAAATTTTATTTGACAGAACACATTAAATAGTTTCAGAAAAACTACACAAGGTACAATAACATTGGCTTCTTTCCGAGTTCAAGCTGGTGAAATATGATAGAAACTGGCCAATTTAAAATTGAATGCAACTGAGGTGAGTAGTATAGTATGAGCAACGAGAAAGGGACACGTTCTAGTGGACAAAACTAAGCTCTAATAGTTAAAACCTCAAACAATAGAGAGAGTCCTACCTGAAACCCTGCCACTGTCCGGATGATGTGTGAACAAACCCTGTGGAAAGGCTTGGAAGACAAGGATTTTAGTCCACCGAGGAAAGGAGAAGAACCATATTGCTGCGCAGCAGTGGCCTTGAAGCCACTTCCTTCATAAATGTATGTGCCAGTATACTCTACTACAGCTGGTAAACTAGGCCATAAGCGGAAGAACTCAACAGGCGAAATTTTATGTGGCAAAAGGAGTTCAGTCAGCGGAATTTTGTAAGGCTGGCACCTCAAAATCACAGGTTCTCCTAGTTCTGGTCTCGAGCTTCTCTTCTGTTTCATGATCTGTTGATCCTCCTCAGCATAATCACCATCATTTATTGCACCCCTTCCAGAGAATGGGTAGTATAAGACTTGAACCCAGAGGGCACATCTCTCAAAATGGGACACACCCAATGTAACACTGCAAAGTACTGGATCCTATGCACAGAATCAATTGCACAGATCAAAGATTCTGAAAATGAAGGTATTGCAATAAAAAGAAGAACACTGAAAACAAACAGTATTAACAATGGTGTAAGAGGAATAGCATCCAGTGCCATAAAATTTACGAGCAGAACCCCCCCTTTCTGAAATTCAAGAAAGATCATCATTTCACCTCTCACCTACAGTTTTCTTGCTACAGTTAGACACAGCTCAACCATAATTTTCAGAAACATAGTCAAAAGACTTTCATTCCTACACAACAGTTATAAATAATGAAAAGTGGGACATGAATAGCAACTAGAACACAACATCCGTTAACAAAAAAAATACCCAGAAGGTATTTAGCGGCAAAAGGTCATATCCTTCCAGAATGAACACCCAATCAATAACATTTATAAATTTGCTTTGATATTTTTATAAAACAAATTGCCTATCAAATGATAAAAAAGAGCATAAGAAAACCGCATTGCAAAGTCACACGCGGAAAAGAAACAGTGCCAATTTTAGGAAGAACAAATATTTGAGACGGTACAAAAAGATACCTGTGAAACAAGATTACGCAACTGTCGCACAGCTTGAGTAGATCCATCCATAAAATATAATCCACCGGATAACCCAACTCGAATATCCACCCTATCCAGTTCAAGTTCAGTCAAATTTAAAACCTGCAAAGAGTTCAGAGTGAGCATGATCAACAAAAAAAGAATGTATCTCCATAGCAACATCTACAGAACAGGAAAAATGTGAGAGATTACTATGCTTTTAACTTCTTTTTTGGTTTCTCTGATGTATAGAAACTAACCTCCAAGGTATTGCGTTCTTAGCTTATATAATAACTGCAATATTAGTAAGTTGCTATGCTGGAAAATGTTATTAGAATACAAATAAGTTTGACTCCTCAATCAATTGCAATTAGCACAAACTACAGACCAAGTGATCCAAACACAACTTAAAACTTTCAACCCTAATATTGACAGGGGGGAGATTGGATTATGCATGAAATTTCTACAATGCAATCATTAAATCAAATATTGATGCGTAAGCACAAATGCTCTATCAAGTAGAGTTCCTGAGAAACAAACTGCTAGTGACATGTTCTTTTAAACATTAATTTGGGTCCAAGAATTTGTACGAAGTGAAATTTTAGTTACATATTAACTCTTATCCACCACTCCATTTATTTTGTTCATAATATCCCTCATTTTAGTGATAAGGAGAGCTATGGTGTCATGTTGTGGAAGTACTTGAATAAGGAGAGCTACTGAGTCATGATATGGAAGTACTTGACTTCAAGCTTTTAATTACCAATTCATTCTATGCTATATTATACAGAAAAAAACTGCTATATTGGTCAATGGAAGAATCCAAGACTGTTATGAGTATGAAAAAGCTCTAACCTTTAGATGAAGAGTAATCCTACCATCGCCCGAGTCTGCCAAATGATAAGCTTCAACATAGCAAGGATCGCTACTACCAGTCAAAGTATGTGCAGTAGGCTGAAGCTTGAGCAGTGGAGAGTCAATTCCTTTTGTCAACAAAATAGTTAATTCACTTGGATCTGGTCTCCAAAGCTCTAAAATAGCCCTGTGAACTAATCCTTCCAATTTTCTGTCCTGAGCAGCAGCTGCTTCATAAAACTGAACAGTAAGTTTGTGGTGGCTAAATGGGTAGTCTCCTCTGGCTTCGCTAACACCAGTCCACCTGAGAGAGAAATGTCATATCTCAATTCTATGCATAGCGAATTTCTCTTTCTTTCGTTTCTTTTTTTGGTTAAAAAATGAGTTCGCATAACAACATTATTACCATGTGTTTAAGAAGAAAGGCCGGTGAGAACTGTAGAAAACAAATCGAAAAATAATTGAACTAAAATTATTTCTAGTTTACTACTACCAAAAGCTTATGCTTCAAATCAATAATTAACAAATTGCTAAAATAGAAGAAAGGAGAAGGTGAGGAGATGCCTAAGCCTGTGAATTCCCAAAATATCTTTCTTTTTCCTTTTTTAGTTTTTGAGTAAAAGAAGATTCCCAAAGAAAAATTGGGAAAAAAAGGGGACATTTCTAGCCTAGGCTTCCTTGTATCGCATGAATATCATGGACAAGAGAAGACATGCATAGGTCTTCTCATGTACCAATAAATACACCATGCATACATTGATAGAAGCGCACAAAATTGCGTTTGAAAACAATTTTGTGCGCTTCTATCAATGTATGCATGGTGCTTCAAAAGAAATAATAATTGCATTTGAAGACATGCATAGGTCTTCTCATGTACCAACATCATCTTTGAATACCTTTAAGAAATAATAATTGGCAAGGCTTGAGAAAACAGCTCTGAAAGATTGATTTCATTAAAGCGTATGGGGAAAACATGTGCAAAAGCCCAAAATGTGCCATGGGAGAAAGGAGTGAAGGAAGATTCAATAACTGTGAAACTAATGGAAATTCAGGCACTTTTGATCACAAGGACAGGAATAAAAGAATTCAGCTAGCTAGAAGCCTAATGTAGAAAGATGCAGAGACACATGCATATCCAACATACAGGAAAACCAACTGGGTTTCACCCAGTTCAATGTCATCAAAATGATACAGCACATTACAGCTCAATCTGGAGAAAGCATGAGGAAATAATGTATGGAAAGCACATTCTTGGATACAGATACAAACTAGGGAAGATTCAGAGACAGAACATCATACACCATGTTGCTTTAATATTCAATATCACTAGCAGGTTCAATAATAAAAATAATATCAGAGCTTTGTCACTCTCAAATTCAGAATTATGGTAATGAGGAGAAATGCACACCTGCTATCAGGATGATTTTGAACATATTTAATCCTCTGCAATATCAAGCGGCATTGGTGCTTGTTGACCGAATCAGCCAAACCATTGTTTCTAAACTCTTCAAGCTCTTTAGACAGTAACTGGCCAGCCCTAAGGCTTCGTGATCCCAATCTCTGAGCACTTAAAAGAACTGCCTGAACATCTTGAAGCCTATTTGATGTATTTGCAGACGAATCAACATTAAATAGAACCTTGTGGATATTTGATATAATAATGTTCAGTGGATCATCAGGATCATCAGCTAGAAGTGGATCCAAACCTTCTAGATTTATGTGTTCAGCAATAGCCCAAATAAGACGGGCACATATTCTTGGGGTGTTTACCTGTTAAATTGACAGAGAAGTTAGATAGCAGATGATCATTGAACCTTTGTCAACTTGGAATAAAATCAGTATTTTGAACATGAAAGTAGAATGGAGGAAAGGAAGAAATAAACAAACACGAATTGAGAGAGTTTAACATTGAGGAAAATAAATCCATCGAGAAATAACAACCATATAACATTGATTTTAACTACATATTTATCCAAATGAGTGTTTCTTTAGCTCCTGACAGTCGCAGAAAGCACTCACAAATAACAATAGTTGATCCATCAAGAACTTGGAGTTCCAAACATGAATAGAGAACTCAATATTCCATGCCACAGAATTTTCAAGCACCATCAACAGAGTATGAAACGGGTAACATAAAAAGCACTGCTAACCAGCTACAAAACTGATAGTTGAAATCAAGATGCATACACAGAAGAAGAGCTAGCTAATCTAGCATTACATTTGTTAATAAAAGGCCTGGTGTCACTGATGAACATCAAGCAAGCAATTAGCTTTTTTATCTCATGTAACCAGAAAGCTTACACAAGCATGGTGTTGCACAAAATTCAAAGAAACATAAAAGTCTAGGCAATGGTTGCCAAAAGCCAGACTGTTGTTTAGTCCACATATAAGTGATCAAGTTTACCAATTTGTTAGCAAGAAATACTATCCCTCTTATCAGCTGCAAAATCACTAAATGTTATAAACTGGAAAGTGCACTGCAACTCACGTGACATTCATGCATGGCTAACACCTCAGGCTTTCAGCAAATTTGGATGATATTCAAAGAAGTGCATACCTCTCGTAGATCTTTCACAAGTTCACGTTGCAAATTTTGCAACCTCGTCTCATTCAAGATTTGATCTTGAGAAGCACCATCTTTAATAGTTTTCACTCCTCCCCTGGTATCATATATATGGCACAACCTCACAAGCAACTTCAAATAGCAATCAACTGCATATGTCCTGCCATTACAATCCCATTTGACACAAGGCCTGCACACTTCAACAACTTCCAAAGCTGGCTCTGTCCAGTTTAATGCACCATAACCAGTTCCATAAGCCAAAGCTCCAATAACTCTGCTCTCCATTCCTGAGCTCTTTTGTTCAGGCAAAGGTAGAGACAACTGAAAGCAACTTTCCACTAGTGATGCCACCAACTCCTCCCTAAATAAGCTTTTACTTCTCACATTATTGAGATCATCTCTTATCCTTGCATCCTCGAAAAGAGAGGCAATATCAGTGCCAGCAAGAGGTTTCTGACCTCTTCTAACACTTTCTTTAGCAAAAAGGTCAACACAGAGTGCTGTTCTACAAATGCAAGCTAAAGCATGCATACGGTCTGATTCAGCCCTCAGATTTCTCACCATAAGCAGCAGCTTCTTAAACAATGAAACCTTCAAGCATTAAAATTCACCACATCAATGAATGACCAAAACTAGTTAACAAAAGACAAGATATTACTCAATGGTTTTACTCAGACGATCGTCTTTGACCTCATTTAGAGAAAATATTCCACAATGTAGTTAAAAAATCACATCACTTGAACAATGCATTTCTTAATCCTACATTGCTTCCATTAGAGCAAATGAAGTCTAAGCAAACTTAATGCACTCTTTCCAGGGCACTACTTACTAACTACTAAGCGCAGTGTTTTGAGCGCTAGTCAATGTTATTCTGCCTCATTGCTCCCAATAAACGGAATTAGTAGATATAAGAATAAAAATCTTACCTGCATATGAAGATCAAGTAGGTGCAGATTTGTAACAACAGCTCTAACAATACTCTCCCTTGCAGAAGAAAACTCTTGCCTATCCCAAAGTGTCAAAATTGCAATAATAGACTGTGAAGCCCACTCTGGCTTCCCTCCAGGCACATCAGCCAAGTACAACATATTAATCCCCACCTCAAAAATCAAAGCTGGATCCAACGATGACACCAAAAACGGCGCCAAGTGTGTGACCACATCCGAAACCCCAACCAACCTCTCTGCATTCGAGTCCACAACACTCCCATTAACACCACTGCCTGTTCCTGCTTTCGAAAGCTTCCTAATCACCTCCACACTCCCAGATGCCACTGCCTTCACTGAAAACACAAGCGGAAAAACCGTAGCCCTAAAAGTCTCTACTGGTAAGATCAATGATCTCGACATCAACGCATTCCTTCTCTTCCACACAAAATCCACCATTGAAGAGACCCAATTCGACCTAATCGCCAATGAATTCTCACTGTCAACTAACTTATCCCCCGCTAACCGACTCATCCTCTTCGAGTCAAACTCTTGAAACAACCTCCCAACTGATTCAAAGGCAACTTTCGAAACCGCATCCGATTTATCCAACATGTTCCCCCCCATCCTCACCCACCAATTCGAGACCTTATCTAACAAATTCACATTATTCTCACACAGCGTAACCAAATCATCACGTGCTAAAACACAGCCTAGGGTTTCAGTAATCGAGAATCTCAAATTATCACTCTGCGAATCAAAACAACCAGATATTTCCGCGTTGGAATCGGTAATAAGCTTGGAGAGAGCATGAGAAGGCAATGCAGCGAGGATGGATATAGCAGCAGCAGTGACGTCGGGATCAGGGAAGTGGAGATCGGAGCGGATACCGGAGAGGACAGTGTCCCAGAGATCGGCGGTGAGGCGAGAGGAACGGATTAAGTCGAAAGCGAGTTTCTTACAGACTGCGGAGGCAGGAGAGGCGACGATCTCTTCAACGGCGGATTTGGCGAGGATAGAAATGTCACGACCGGCTGCGGATTGCTGGAGAGCTTGGAGAAGTGCGCCAGTCTGGCGGAGAGCGTCATTTGAACGGAGGTCTGCTTGGATCTGAGCGTAAAGAATGTCCATATCGTTGGAATAATTTTATAAAAAGAACTGGGATTTATTTCTCTTTTATTGTTTGGGTGATTTTGGACATGAATGAATGCCTGTTGAATCGAGAGAGAAGGGAGGGCAGGCGGTGATGGGCTGACTAAACGACATGCCGTTTGTTTTTTCTTCCCATGATAAATGGTAAATTCTGATATAAAAGTTGATGGGATTTTAAGAGAAGAGTTGCTTAACTTTTTTAATTATTTTTTTTTCCAAAGCAAGTGCTCACGTGAAGTTTCATTTATTTTATGCTGACACGACGGTTATATTGATATGATAACGTGTTTGTCATGTGGACGCGTGGCTCTCTATTTTATTTTTAATCAAGTGTTTGTATTTTATTTCCTGTATTTTTATTTTATCTTGGTGTTTAAACTTCCAAAAGGAGTTCGATTGGTACTTAGAATAATACAAAATGTGATTAAGAAAATTAATGTTTTGATTAATAAATTATTAAACATTACGATGCTTAAATAAAAATAAATAAATAAAAAAGCTTGAGCATTTTACTCAGGAAACAATGTTCTCCTCGCTTACTGACTGTTATTATGTTACAGTCACCAGTCTGCTGTCTTCAGCTGTAAAAGCATTTAATTTAATAACTCATCCTTAGAGGATATGATGACAAAGATCAGCACTTCCAAATATTTTTCCAGTATTTTGAAATCAGCTGCAAATTACATCTTCGATGAAGGCAGTGCTGGAAAAGCCATGTTCCTCAAATCCCTCCTCAATATTTTCCCAGCTGGGCTCCTTGGTATGGAACTGACAAAGGCTACACGCCTTATTTTCTTGTATGGTGCGACCTGCTCTTGTGCAAAACATGTCAGCGGAGCATTTTTATGGGTTAGAATCTTTAATACAGGCAGGATAAATGATTTGATGAGCATAAATAGATTAGACCAGAGGCAGACAAATGATATTTGCACGTCCTCTGTACCTCTATGATATTCATGCAACACAGCACCGAAGGAGTATGCAGATAATAGCTCCATTCAACTGGAGATAATGTTGAGGTTTGGGAGATGCATCATCTCCCTCCCTCTCCGGGAAGATTTGGGAACGGTATCTACAAAACTTTTGGCTACTATGATGCCTTCAGGATTTGATGGCAGCACATTGTGATGTTCTTGCCATCCATCCCAAAACCATGAATTCATGTTACAAAACCAACCCTACTAGACAGTAAGCTCAAAAAGGAAAATAGTTTTAAGCATTGAGATTAAAAACACCTGCTTTGCAACAAAATCCATTATGCCTCTTTCATTGATGCTGCTCTGAGGCTGTCTCACCAGAAAAGCCATGGGCACCTGACCAGCTTCCTCATCAGGGTATCTGCAAATTCTTCAGCATATCAGAACTCAGAGTCTATTGATTGAGGACCATGATTAGTAGACAGCGCAACAGAATCCAGCAAATTCTTTGATCCCTCTACAAATGCAGCACAGAATCAATTGCTCACTCTAAATCATGGTAAAGGTAAAAGGGAAAAAAGGACCCCCAAAAACTCAAAGGAGTGAAAACTTACGGTATCACAGCGGCATCAGCTATCTCTGGATGGGACTGAAGCAATTGCACTAGTTCAGCAGGAGCGACCTGCATATATAGTAATTCCAGTTGTTTGCAGAATTCAGTTTATGCTTAATTCTTATTCCTTGATATGCTTCGAACCGAGCCAGAAATTCTGAGATCGATATTACAGAGTTTACCTGATATCCCTTGTATTTGATTAGTTCCTTCAGCCTGTCAACAACGAATAAAAAACCTTCCTCGTCAATATAACAAAGATCACCAGTCCTCAACCAACCATCTGGTTCCAAGGTAGAAGAAGTTGCTCCAGGATCTCCAGCATAACCTGCAGCGACATCACAAAATCTTAGTCTCAATAAGGCTCAAGGCACTAAATAAAAATAAGCAGAGTTTTACTTTTGATCACCGGGCAAAATATTTAAATGCATTCACAGATAAAGTCGTTCATGTGCGTGCTGCGCGGCATGTTCCTAATTGAAATCCAAGGTTTTACCTTTCATTATCGTGGCTCCTCTAATCCAAAGCTCTCCTTGGTGGCCTGGGGGCAAGCTGTCACTTGTATCAGGATCAACAATTTTTGATTCGCAACTGGGTGTCAGCTTTCCTGCAGAGCCCCAACGGCGAATTTCTTCTGGACCATTTGACCGGGACACTGGCCCAGTGGATTCAGATAGCCCATAACCCTTCATTTTATAATAATGAAATGCAGGTTGGCATTTGGAAAAGGCATACCGATCTCATACGAGTAAATGTGGATGACTCCTGTAATTTCTAATCGAAACAACTTGCTAGCCAATGGAAAACTGTTCGAGAGCTTACAATATTTTCCTTTCAATTTTCAAGTTAAGAAATGAAAATAGTACTCATCTCTGTCAGCCGGGTTGGATGAGACCAATCCTGACCGTTTAATCATATTACTATATCAAAAAATTATTTTAATTTAAAAAGTTAAAGGAATTGCCAAAATAATTGTATATTATTTTATAACTATAAAAATGAATCATGTGAATGATTATTTGCATTGCATCAACACAATATTCTTTTAAGAAAACTCTTATTTGTGCACATATCAATCTCTGTTAATCTCAACTATGCAAAATGTTGTTATCTATTTTTAACCTCGTAAAAAGAATTATAAAAAGAAAAAAAATTCAAAAATACAAGAGAATATACATGAAGAGAGCCGAGAAGATTATCCAAGTTGGTGGTCAAGGAGCAAAATGACAAGTGGAAAAGTTAGTGACTCCTCGATCTCGACGTTGCTCTACGTCGTGCACCCACGTGCGACAGAATGGAAACTTCACAGGGGGAATTTCTTTTTTTTTTTACAGTTTTGGACTAGGCTTTATGAGTTTTATGTGGTTTATTTGATTTGATGTGTTTAATTTTTCTCATTTGGCTTATTTGTTTAGCATGTTTTATCTTGCCCATACATATATGTTGGATATGGATGAATGTCTTCATGCATCACTAGTTTATTTATGATATATTGCTTTAGAATGCACACACATGGAAATTCTAGGTTAGGCGGGGAAGAAGCGACTTATCCTATGACTTTCAATCAGGGTTGAAGGTCGTGAAACCATCCAACTCTTTACTAAGTGCTCGGACCGGTAGTGATTGATATACACACCATCCCACTACCTACCGAGACCCTATATTACCTTCACGAGGGTAATCACTGGATAACAGAAGACTCTTTTGAGATTAGATAATGCCTACCTCAATATCTCACATAAAAAGACATTTGTAAAAAGTATGTTCCACAAATAAATATTGTTGCATTAAGACATGTTTAATCCTAAAAAGCATCTTGAATTACAAGACTTAGGACTGATAACATGGCTACCATTAAATAAATGACCTCTATTAAATATAGGTTGAATTCTGAATCTCTATAGCTATTAGAAGTGGATTTGCCTGAGACTAGATATTAGTAAATTTTCATCCATAAAAAAAATAAGTTGCTTTGAAAATGACTTGAAGAAACTCATCTCACGCATGAAAAGCATCCACGAGGATGAGTTTTTTAAAAAAATATGGGAGGATAGTGAAAATCACAAAGGTGTTCGTGCAAAATTCAGCAATTAAGGCATTGATGTATTTTTTGGAGCACCGGTGCTTCACTTTTAGGAATATAGACATGTGTCCTACTTTATAAGAATATAGTTTACTGACTGAATACTCTTGAAATCCATACAAAGTCTTCTTCCATCAAAGACGCGATAAAGTTCTAACTAATTGGCTGAATTGATCAAAGTTTCAGATCTCTATAAGATATTAGAGAAAAGTGTTATAGGCCTACAATGAAAGATGATCGAAAAGGTATTTGAAAAAAGAAAGAATAACTCTAGATTTGTTGAAGAAAAGAGCATAATACTTGTTTTAGGAATCTTCATGTTGGTGTTATTTCCAAACCTCATTGGAATAATCAGTTTAGAGGCAGCTACAACTTTTGTTACATATGAAAACACTCAGATAAATTCCACTACGACAATACTAGCCAAAAAAATCTTAACACTTAACCATTGCAGGAGGGTTGTTGTACATGTGGCTGATTAGTCATATAAAAACTAAAAGACCGATATTTAACAACTTTTGATGGTTTAATTAAAGACCATTGGAGATAGTTAAAGAAAAAGAATGAAAGGATCTGAGCGAGAAAAACTGGACAGTAAAACTACAAGAAATCCTGCAATGAGAAGTGAAGTGGAAAGCCTAATGGATGAGAGCAACAAATTGCTTGATGGGTTATGGGCAAAGAATATGGGTGCCTCTAATAGGAGTAACTGGATATATCAATTATGCACCTGCTTTGGTTATGAGGCAACTTAAAGGCCTATAAAATAAAAGTTATATACAGTTATATAACTCTTATTTTGATAATCCCCATGTGTAATCTTTACATTATATATTGTATAATTAATGTGCATATTTAATATGCTCTAAAATAATATTAATTTCAAGAAAAAATGATAAAAAATATTGATTAATATATATTAATAAAAATAATAAGAAGTTTTTAAATATTTGAAATTTAATTGATAAAACTTATAGGTTTAAGATTTATCAATTAATATTGAGTATTTTAATTTGAAATTAAATTGAGGGTTTTTTTTAACTAACCTGCCATAGGTCTACCATAGGAAACCTGTCTGCAAATGCCTTGATAACATCCTTTCCTAGCGGAGCTCCACCACAGGCCACCATCTCCAGCGACTTTATATCATACCCATCTACCAAGTCACTCTTCGCCATTGCTACAACCACTGGTGGCGCACATGCCACG
>Ga0307512_10005290_pt1 | contig 13542 bp, 15 predicted proteins | sample 14_EM_MG_FD_200267 | JGI IMG/M metagenome (GOLD analysis project Ga0307512, IMG submission 200267) | Populus trichocarpa ectomycorrhiza microbial communities from riparian zone in the Pacific Northwest, United States - 14_EM | ecosystem: Host-associated > Plants > Roots > Unclassified | place... | reverse complement strand
GGGTTCTCTTACTATATTTGTTTTTGGCTTGCTCTGCATTCTCGCACTTGATTTGTATTATTCGCAGGATTACCCCACTGGTTATCTCGGTGGATGCTCTTACTCATGATCTTGTATAATGCTATTGTTGCTGCCTTTACAATGTGGCGGCACATTTCGATGGATTCTATTGCTCAATGGTTTTCCCAGGATATCAGTTCTATATAGCATGCTTACATTAGATAACACAATTTTAAAATACCACGTAATGAATATTGTCGGCATTAGCTATTTCTGTGTGCATTTGTATGTGCAACCCTACGTTTACATGGTTGGAGTTGCATTCTCAGTAAGGGTTCCTTGTGCGCATACAGTGCTTCCGTACGGAGTATGGAGTTGTCATTAGTAAACACGATGTTGCATTGGTAACAGAGACGGTGGGCATCGTCATCGCCGCACAGAGAATATCGTCTACACGCTGAGAGTATCGTCTACACGCAGTGAGTACATACGCAGTAGGGGGTTATCATTAAGAAATGCAATGCTATGTTGATAACGGAAATGGCTGCCATTGGCGTCACCATGCAGAGAGTATCGGCTACATACAGTGAGTGCGTACGCAGTAGGGGGTTGTCATTAATGAACACAGTTTCGTGTTGGTAATGGCAACGGCCGGCATCTGCGTTGGTAAGAAAATTTTGCTTTGACAGGAATATTTTGCATTGCAACAAGCATTGGTATGACTTTGTGGGTACACAAGAGGGACTTGTTGGTAGAAGCGTTACAAGTGCTAGGAACCTCCCCACCCTTCCAGTGTGAATTTTTTTTTCCTGATGCTGTACCACCTGTGGTGATGGTGAAAACCCTTGCAGCGTATGGTATTGCAAGGTACTGCTTGATACCGCTTCGAGCCGTTCCCTCATTGGCAGCGGGAATAGAACCAGACGTGGCGTAGTAGTAGACGGATAATCAGGTAGGAGTATGACCTTGGCAGCCGGTGTTACTTGATGTCGTTGGGAGCGCAGCCGACAAAAACATGTGCTGGTTTCCAATTCCGATGCCAATCACTTGAACCTTTTGCGCATCATGATTCACAATTAGAGAAATTTGGGGGCTCCAAGAACTGTGGAATTGACCCTTTTAAATACACCTGTCACCTGTTGCAGATATCTGGGTGTTGGAATATCGCACGGAAGGATAGTGAATTGGACTAAGATACATGGTCGTAGGCAGAACATTCTCTCATGCAATAAGCCTCTGGGACTCCTCAGGGGGCAAGGATGGAAGACTGTCCCCCGAGCTTGTGCTCAGAGACTTGAGCAGCCAGCGTTTCCAGACCGTCCTCTCCGGACGCCTCTTCTACGGAAGATGCAAAGAAAAGTCAGCGAGAAGGAAACGATAAATAAGTATATCATGCAGCACTGCTAGAACAGTGCTAAACAGCTGCAGAGAAAAATCAGCGAAACCCAGTATCCTTAGATGCCTCATTAAAACTCATATCTAGCCTTGTAAAAAAAAAGCCTTATGGGAAAACCACGGGAGCGTGTATCCTCCAAAGAAAGGAAAGTAAAAGGAAACTTATTTCAACCGCTTGCTACATGCTTCACCGGAAGGCTTCCCCAAGATACCAGACCATTTTCCAGGCTGATAGGGGGGATAATCTCTCCTTTTGTCTGCATCGAGTGTGCACCAGGATTCCATCATCGAGCGTGTGCAGCAGCTCCGGTATCGTCACGCACTGTAAAGCACCTTGTCTTGCAACAGCAACAGGCGCAGAGGGACCTGGAGCAGCTTTACAATGTATGCGGGACGGACGACAACCGGGCCGACTGGGGGATACAGTGCATCGAACAAACTTACAGCCAGTTGGTGGGCACTCTCGAATACGTGTATGAGAGCGTCAAGGCCAATGTGCGAGCATCTTCGATATGGATGCAGACGGAACTGATGCAGGTGGCAAACGCGGCCCAGCGATTTACCAACAATGTATGGGCAGCAATCCTCCAACGAGACCAAGAACAGGCAAACGAAGATGTCAACAGGGACACCCATATCCTACGAGTTAAGGACGCCATCCAGTTCCTGCAAGTGGCCAGCCAGCAATAGCTGGAGGAACAGGTGGCTTGGAATCAGAACTGTGAGGACTGGGCAGTCCAGCAACAGGTGGCTACAGCAAAACAAGCCGGAACGAATACTCACAACAATGATAACTCCGCTCGAGGTCATCTGACTAGTGGGAGAACATATAGCAGTGGCCCGATGACATAAGCCTCGGCAGGATGAAGCCCGGATCAATACTTCCCGGCTGAAGATGAAAAACCCTGACAACTTCAATGGGAAAAGTACAACCACGTTCAACCAATGGTGGGAATCCTTCACCATATACCTGGGTTTCTACCCAGAAACAGTGGACTGACAAAAGATGTTGAAAGAATATCAATATAGTGGTGAAGATCAATAGCTAGTATATTGAATGAGTATGTAGAACAGGAAGAGAAGTACAAGAAGAACAGCAGATATCCGTTCTTACTTCCCCGCTCTTGCAGAAATGTGTCCTCAACAAAACTGTAAAACAGAAGTGTCAAACCTAAAGACCATCTTGGCATGAGAAGCATTTCCAGCAAAAGATAGTTTGAATAGGGACCCTCCTGACGGACATGGCGCTAGCCTGGTACCTTCACTGCTATCGGGAAATGCAAAATAATGACACATGGACCAACTAAGAGGCAGCCATAAAAGCGGAATACCACAATGACTAAGAGGCAGCCGATACCCAGCTGAAGCTACGACAACTGAAATACCAAGGCTCCATCCAAACTTACATGATGGAGTTCTGGGCGCTTAACAACTTTGCCAGGGCCCAGGGGGAAGGTCTAAGGGAGAAAGTGAACCTAGCCATGCCAGATAGCATACTGGATGTGCGTTTCAACACAAATCTGGCAGACCTGAATGACAACAAAGAGTTCCTGCATGCCACTTCTAGGGCAGGAACACAGGTGGAGAAAAAGAAGGCTTAAACAAGCCAAGGAAGCCATGAGGAACATTGGGGTCCCAGCAATAAAAGAAGGCAAAAAGTATGGTCAAAGCAAAGGAAGCTCTGACAGGGTTCGAAACGACCGAGAAAACACCAGAGAACCTCAACGGGAAAACAACTCCGAGAAAAAGTAAGGCTGGTATTGTCAAAAAGGATCCTGGACCAACAAATCCGAAGCACTGAAGGGAGTCCCCGCAGCAGAGCAGGAAGAGTATGGGAAAAGCAGGAAGGATTGCTGGCGATGCGGGAGAAGCCGCCACAAAACCTATGAGTGTTTCTCATTTAACACCAAAAAGGGGACCCCCTTGCCAGCAGCCGCTTGGAAAACAGTGGCCGTCTTGACCCAAAAACACCAACGAAGTGAGGAAACCGAAATCCCGCCAGCCAACAGCAGAAGGGGCCTGCAGCTGAAATAATGGACATAGACGTGGTCCAAAATATTCCATCATGGTCCAAGACAGCGAGGGATCAGATTTTTAGAAGGCAAGGACCAGCCACACCCCAAAAATTCTCTGTTGATATGTGGCACTTCGAGGAAACAAAAAAACAAGGAACCAAGCACTGAAAACTCGTACAAAAAACCGAAGCCGAGTACTGACACTCGACCAATAATCACGATGCTGTTACAACATGAGGGGAAAAACACCCAGTCAGGACCTTACTGAACACCGGATCCTCAATTGCACTAATGAACCTGCAAACTGTGGAACGATTGGGAATCCAGCGAATGCAGCACCAACATGCGACTCAAATTGAGAATTACATGGGAGAAGTCATCCAAGGCGCAGGGCAATAATACCCATACCCAATGCTCCTATGACACCGAAAACACTACACAAAAGAGAGCTTCGAGATATTGCCTATGGAGCCAGGGATTTACGCATTTCTTCCATTCTGCTGGATAACCAAAAAGCCACCACAGGGCCCATGGACCTCAGCGGACATACGCTTCAATAGCACCACCTGCCTGCAGGAGTGTACAAAACACGAAACCAATGAATTCTCGCTAACCTGGGATGACTCAGTACCTAAAAACCCTTCTGTAAAGGTCATCGGGTACGCCACTGTCGTGAACCTGGCGCGACAGGCTCCTTGGCACCGGTGTCGGTGCCACTCTCGCCCTTGTCACCGTGTGGCTCGTTCTCGTTTCCACTGCTGCAGCTGCGGTTATCCTCTGCACTTAGGCACCTTGACCGATCTCAGCCATATCGCTCCGGTAGCGATATCCCCAACCGCTGGCCAGTCTAGACCTCTCTCCTTTGTTTCTTCTATGTTGCTTGCGCGTCCTTCTCCTGTCTGCTACGTTTGTTGTCTCCCATTGATTGAGCTTGCGTGTCCTTCTCCCATGTTCGTTATGAGTATTGTTTTCCCTTGATGAAGTTGTATGTCAGTCTTCCTTTCCTTTACTGTTACTGCTTGCGCGTCCTTTCTCCTGTTGCCGCGAGTAGAGTGTTGGCCGCGTGGCGGCTGAGTGCGATCATGTGTTTCCCTTGGGTGCAGTGATCGAGTCATGATGTTTGACCGAGGAACTGTGTCAGTCTTGCGGGCAATCTGTGATTCCACAGAGGAAAGGAAAAGTATAAAGGAAGGTCACGGTAGCTAGTCTGGAGATTCTTCTCCACGCAACCTATTATCCACTCCAACAGCCTCAACCTTCCACGAGCGCAACAACAACAACTTCTCCCCATGGCCATCAGAGTCTACCTCTGATGGCCGAGGGCATCTACAACACTTCCTCTGTCGTGCCATCGCGACAGATCCAACTCTTTCTTTCCCTGTCGCGCCTGCGGAACAGAAAACGACAACTTCTCTCTGGTCACGTCTTTTGCGTTGGCACGACCGGACCCCTCCTCAAAAACCCCGTGGGCATGGCTTTGACCCTGAAAACTCAGCCAAGCCCACACCCACCCACACCTCGGCTACAGCAGGACCCCTGTCCTGGCTGCCAGCCACCAACCACAACCCCTCCAGACGGCCGCGCGTACCCACGCACGTACCCACCGGCCCACCACCACCCAGCAGCCACGAGTTTCGGCTTGCGTAAACCGCCACCACGATGCCCAGTGGTCGTGAGCTCTGGCTCGTGCATCCATCAGGCCCCCTCGGCGGTCGTATACCCAGCGCATACGGCCAACGACCCAAACCAACCCCTCCTCCGACAGCTGCATACACCTGTGTATGCTCCCGACGGCCCACCACCACCCGGCAGCCGTTGGCCACAGCCCACACTGCCGCAAACACTGCTGGCAATCGAGTGCCCCGGCCTCATCACCACCAAACCACACGGTCGCGGGCTTCGGCACGCGCAACCAACCCACCACACAGTCGCGGGCTCCGGCATGCACGATCACGCACCTTTTTCCTTTTTCCTTGGGTTGTTGTTTGTCCTTGGTGCTTCTTCTTTTCCTTTGAGATGACTAGAAGGCGAGCCCGGGCCTGTATACTTTGTGCTTCACGCCATAGCTAGATGGGTACTGAGAGGGTGGTCCGATCCCAGAGGGACCGTTCGTAGGCTAGCAGGAGGAGGCGGGCAACTCTTAGAAAGATGGGAGCCCCACGGGGGTGGTACGGTGGGAGGAGTGCATCTTACCTGTAGTGTAAAAGCACAATAGATCGAAGTTGCATATTATCTCTCTCCACAGACCTACCTCTCTCTACCCATGAACCGGCGCTGCGACCACCACCCCCGATAAGAACAACGAACCGATGCAAGGCGTGTCAGAAGACCGGGACGAGACAACGCCAGGCGTGATGGATACTGCGAGAACAACGAGCCCATCCAAGGCGTGTGAAAAGACCGCGATGAGACCACGCCAGGCGTGACGGATACCGCAGGAACAATGAGCCCACGCAAGGCGTGTGAGAAGACCGCGACGAGACCATGCCAGGCGTGACGGATACTGCAAGAACACCCAGCCCATGCAAGGCGTGTGAGAAGACCGTTACAAGACCATAAGGGTGTGACAGATACCGCGAGACTACAAGAGGTACGTGAGTACGCCGGAAGCAAGACTACGAGCAGCGCATGAGTACATCGGAAGTGTGACTACGAGTGGCGCGTGAGTACGCTGGAGGTGTTACTACGAGAGGTGCATGAGTACGCCGGAAGTGTGACTACTAGCGGCGTGTGAGTATGCCGGAAGTGTGACTATGAGCTTGCCCCGAAGAAACCGAGTCTACGTTACCTGTCAAGCAGCACGGAGTAGTCAAGGCAGGATCTTGACACTAGATTGCGTCTCCAAATTGACACCTGACGTAGCAAGACAACACCCATAGTGAAGTCCCACAACAAAGACTCCGAGGACCCCCTCAACCTCCGAGAATTCAGGGAAGTCCCCGACGGCCAGCCAGCCCTAAGCGTGGTGACACCGGAACCACAATTACGACCACAGACACCCGAGTCACCATAACAACCTAGAAGAATAGCGGAAGCATCAGGTATGGGGGGAAGCGGACCCCACTTGCTAACTACGGAGATGCGGCAAACACTCTTAGCAGCACGCGTGTTACGACTAAAATATCTCGAGTACGTAGCCTTGCTAGAGGAGGGTACATAAGGATGACGGAACGCACTCAGAGAGTCTAGGAGGGAGATACGGTCCGGAGATGAGCTTATGGCCGAGACGGACCTAAGAAGCATATCTCCGGAGGTGAGGGGAAGATTGCAAACGGTGAGGTACTTGGGCTATGACCCCTCCCCTGAAAGGAGGGGATGCCACGCTGCCTGCTGATGGCGCACAGACCGCCGGACTTGGACTATAAGCCCCTCCCCGAAAGGAGGGGATGCCACGTCGCCTGCTGATGGCGCACGGAAGAGAGTCCGATAGAAAAGCACCCCGCCCGCTTGCATGAAACCTCATCTCCCCTTATCTACACCCTGCCAGGACCAATGGGTCGCCCACGAGGACCATGCGCCTTGGAATAATCCAAGTCCGAGTCACCATCTCTCACGATGGCTTCACTCAGATATAAAGACAGAGGTTTTCCGCCCCGACGGAAGAAAGGAGAAACCAACATCCTCACCAACCCTACCACCGAACCCACACACAAGATCTAAGATTATTCCGCTGTCAATTATCGAAAGTAGCCTGATTACCTTTGATTCTCTCTACACTCCGGAAACAATACAACCCCAGTGTCACACTATAATCTTGATCTCAAATCACCCTACTTTCATGACTTACTTCGACGACACCTACTTTGAAGACCACCTTTACCTACTCGAATTATCTACCTTCCTGGAGCCTAAATCTCAATACTCCTTCGACTACACGTTTCAGTCAATCGACGACGAAATCTCCAAGCACGAGGGGTGGGAAGAATTCTTCGACGGACCTAAGCCTATCCATGAGACAATCGAGTGTGCCCCATACCATTGGTATACCCAGCAGTGGTGGAACTACGCGCTACTATCCCAACCGGCCAACTTCGACGAAGATGAACTCTTCGACCTGTTCGATTACCACTTCGACTATGACTCGACCATCCACAGTGGAGACTTCCTTGACTTGTATTAAGCAATGATGACCTCTTCGGACTTCAATATGCTCCGGCTCGAGGCCCCCCATGACCTGCTCCAAATTACCAATGGAACTCCAAGACCGGAACAAGCGGTGGAAATAGCCAATCCCGCAGTCTGGGTTAGAACCCTGGTGCACCAGCAACAGCAGTCAGAAAACGACTTACAACGGCTTACGGAGCTGTGCGGTGACGCCTACGATAGAACTGACTGACGAATGAGGGAGATCGAGCGGGCCTACCAAACTTTAGCAGAAGGCACTAGGTACGTATATGACTGAGTCAACGCTAACGAGAAAATAGCAGAAGAATAGATATGCAGCGAGCTGTCAAACGCAGCAAAGGCGTACCAATCCCTCGCCAGGAACGTCTGGCAAGCCATCATCGAGCGCACCAATGAGGTCAACAAGCGACAAATATGTCAGGCCACTCAGCTGGCTCAGGTAAACGATGTCCTGTCCTTCCTGGCGGAAGCCAACATGGCCCGAAATCAACATCTGGCGAACTTTCAGGGAAATGTGGAACTATGGGCGGCTGCACACCAGAACCGGGTATCCACCCTGGAAAACCAACTCCGGGAGGCAAGAGCAGAAATACAACGCATTGCGACCAGGATCCCGCTACCCGCAACGCCATTGGTGCCAGCAAGACCACCTGCATGGAGAAGCCCCGTCCGGCAGACCAGCACCAGCGCCCCATTGGCCCACTCACAACCAGCACTGGGGAGCCCACTACACCTAAACCCGGGACCGATGCTACGACGACAGAGACCCCCGGCGGTACCCGCAACGCCAGAAATGAGGCGGCGACTGGAGCAACTCAGGTGCCACGTGTCCCCAAGGCCACCAGCACCCAAGCTGGCGGCAGGACAAGGAGGAAATCGCCCCTTAACACCACCCGTATCATCAGCGGAACCTCCTTCGGGCCCGCAGTCGGAACCACCTCGACCACCTTTCCGACACCTCTGCTCTCCTTCGCCACCTAGGAACCCTGGTCCTACAATTACCACACAGGACCTCGTACGGCTAGTGGCCGAAGGAGTCGAGCGGGCACGACAAGACCGACCAACACGACCCGAACAGGGTAATATCGCCCGATTAAAAATGAAGAACCTGGAAGCCTTTGACGGAAAGAGCTCGACCGCATTCAATCAGTTATGGGAAGCAGTCACCATGTTCCTTGGGTTCTATCCGGAAATGGGGGATCAACAGAAAATTGTCTGGGTGGGGACCATACTTTCAGATACGGCTCTCGTATGGCACCTACAGTGCTTCCGTGAGCTAAGGGGAAATGACACCTGGGTCAACTACGCAGCAGCCATCCAAGCAGAATATCGCAATGAAAGGGAAGCAGCCGATGCCCAACTCAAACTAGGGCAGCTAAAATACCAGGGATCGATCCGTGCTTACCTCACCGAGTTCCGGGCCCTGAACAACTTCGCGAGGGCAACGGGGGAAGGCCTACGAGAGAAAATCAACCTAGTGATGCTGGACGGCATCCTGGACATGCTATTCAACCAGAACCCGGATGAGCCCACGGACGATGAAGGCTTCATAAGCGCTACCTACCGAGCGGGAATCCAGGTGGAAATGAAAAAAGTGCTCAAAGCGGCTAGAGAAGATTCGAAGGGAGGGCCCACCCCAAGGCAAGAAGGAAAGAAGGACAATAAACGAAGGGAAGAAGGAAAAAAGGATGACCAGGGCAAAAAAGGACCGGAACAACGCTCCGAAAAAACCCGAGAATGGTGGGGAGGAAAGAACCACTGGGGCTCAAAGGAAGAAGCCCTGAGAGGAGTCCCGCAAAAAGAACAAGAAACGTACTTCCAAAACCACGACGATTGCTGGCGATGCGGACGACCCGGGAACAGAACCTTCGAATGCTTCTTGTTCAACACATTGCAAGGGACCGCACTACCAAAAGCCCCTTGGAAAGCAGCAGCAGCCAGACAAAAACGGGGAAGAGAAAACAAGAAGGACGAGGAGGCCCCCGCAACCAAACAACAAAAAGTCATGGCAGTGGAGACCATGGAAACAGATGCTGTAGCACCGTTGTGGGAAGAATCCGACTCGGATTTTTAAGAGGTCGGGAACAGCCGCAGCCCAAGACCTCGACGATAATATGCGGACAATCTAAGATACGTAAGAACGAGGAACCAAGTGCTGGAACCCCGTCAAAGAAAAGAACAGTCCACGGCGGCACGCGCCCAATCATCACTATGATACTACATGCAAGGGAGAAAGAACACCAGATCCGGGTACTACTGGATACCAGTTGCTCCGTTGTGCTCCTCAATCAACAGACAGTGGAGAAGCTCGGGATTAAGAAGAAGGCGTATTGGCAACCTCACAGCATAGAGAATTACACTGGGGAAAGTGTCAAAGGGGCAGGGCAATTTTATACGGAACCCATGCTCCTCCAACACCGAAAACATTACTCCAGGGAGAAATTCGAAATCTCGCCGATGGAAACAGAAATCGACGCCTTCCTCCCTTTTGACTGGATAACAACACATCCACCACAAGGCGCCTGGACGAACCAGGAAATAAGGTTCAACAGTGCCCGGTGCCTGGCCAGCTGCACCAGGTTCGAAACCGGTGAGTTCTCCCTGTCATGGGACGAAGAAGTGGCAAAAAACCCCCAAGCCCAGATCATCGGTTATGTATCGGCCGTCAACGAAGACGCAAGGAATCGAGTCCCTATGGAATTCCAACAGTACCTGGGAATAATGGGAAAAGAGGCAGCGGATGCCCTCGCCCAGCATCGACCCTACGACTGCAAGATCAACCTCCGAGAAGACGAGACAGCACCCTGGGGACCCATCTACCCACTATCAGAAGAGGAACTCCAAACACTTCGGGAATGGCTGAAGGAGATGGAGCAAACAGGAAAAATCAAACGCTTGACATCCCCCACCGGATCACCAATACTCTTTGTCCCCAAACCACACGGAAGAGGGCTATGCCTGTGCGTCGACTACTGAGCACTGAACAAAATAACAATCCCGAACCGATACCGGCTACCACTCATGCAGGAACTACAGGACCGGGTCCAAGGAGCGCAGTGGTTCACAAAACTAGATCTGAAAAACGGATTCCATCTCCTTCGATTCAAGGAAGGGGACGAATGGAAGACGGCATTCAGAACCCGATACGGATTGTTCGAGTTCCAAGTAATACCCTTCGGCCTAACCAATGCCCCATCCACCTTCCAAGACATGATGAATCACATCTTATCGGATGCACTAGACATCGGACTTTTGGCATACATGGACGACATATTAATCTACGCCAAAACCGAAGAAGAACACGACCGCCTGGTTAAGGAAGTCCTGGAAAGACTGCAGACCCATGGGTTAGCAGTCTCCCCCGAAAAATGCGTCTGGAAAACTCAGGAAGTGGAGTTCCTGGGTTATGTCATCGGAAGAAATGGAATCGCAATGTCTCAAGAAAAGGTGGAAGCAGTACTGAGTTGGGAGGAACCCAAATCTCTGAGCGAGACCCAGTCCTTCCTAGGGTTCACTAACTTCTACCGACGATTTATCAAGGACTACTTGAGAGTGGGGCAACCCCTGACAGAATTAACGAAGAAGACGGAAAAATGGTCATGGAACCCCGAGCCAGGAAAAGCCTTCAATGAGCTAAAAAAGCGATTCACGATGGCACCAATCCAGGCCCACTTCGACGCCCAACCGTACGACACAAGGCATCGGAGTTCTTCCAGGTGGAGGACTGGGAAGGATTGGTTCCTACATGGAATCCCTATTAGCCGTTGGCCAGTGGCAGGCGGACCAGCGTATGACAGATTGTACCTCATCTGGGTAGACCGCGAAGTCGGAGCCTTTTGCATAAGTGAGAATTGCAGTGATCATGGCTGATGGGATTGATGATGTTGCTGTTGTGATAGTGATGGAGTGGGAGAGCTGTTGCAGTTGCTGCGTTTTCGGTTATCGGGGGGTGGCAGTGCAGCGGAAGCCAGTCGAAGCGGGGCAACGAGACAACGGTGCTGCTGGCTGCTACTGCTGCTGCCAGTTGCCATCCTGTCTCCACAGTAATCTTTTACTCACCAATTTCCTTCCAACATCACATCACTGGATTCTACGCTCTTTCATCAGCCAAGAATCTACTAGCAAATGCCAAGCTGCAAGTAACCTCGAAAAATGGCGGGGCAGTGCGCCTCTAGTGTCACGGCAAATTGCGTTTGGACGACTGCTGCGGCATGTGTTCTGGACGACGCCTGCCATGGCATACACCTTCCGGACGACGCTTGTCGTGCACAGGCCGCTCGCAACGCGAAACGGCTGTGTGTACACGTACTGGACAAAGATGGCACTGTATTAGCCTTCCAGGTGACGGGTGTCGAAGCATAGGTACCTATCTAGCCTTTTCTTCCAGACACAAGTGTCAAGGCAAATGGTCCGAATGACGCCTGCCACGGCACATGCCTTCTGGACGAACATTGTCAGTGCGTTTGCCTGCTAGGCGCTGCGCGTCAAGACATGTCTTCCGACGGGTGCCACTACACATACCTTCCGGACGAGGTTGTCAAAGCACATGCCACTCCCAACGCGAGGCAACTGGGCGTATGCGTACTAGACGAAGCTGGGCAGCGAATTGGCCTTCCAGGCACCGAGTGTCAAGGCAAATGGCGTCCTGACAACGTGTGTCAGTGCACATTTCTTCCGGACGACGAGTTTCGTGCCAACGCAGCCTTCTGTACGGCTCCAGCCAGGCTATACGCCATCCATCGCAGCTCCCCTTGGTTGGCCATTCCTTCCTCAATTGCTGTTGGTAAGGCATTTTGTTCTCACTTCACAACGCGTCTAACCTGTACCCGAGTTGCATGCCATGCCGGTACCGAATCTACATGTCATACGCCCTCCTTGGAGTTGTAATACATTTGAATGAAATAGTAACTGTAAATACCCTTCTCAGCGTCGTATCCCCGCCGCTGCGTGAACCAACTCATCCTCCGTCATGTAATACACTTCATTCAAGGTCATCAAATCGATACGAGTGTTGACGATCCATGCTTTCCGAGTCGTTCCCGAGGTGCCAGGCTCCTCGGGAATAAGATGCGCTGCACCGGTGATGTTTCCTCCGCTGATCACCTCGTAGCCACTTCCCTTTGCTGCCTCTGTCACTCTGACCATCCCGGATGCCCTTTCAGGCATGCCACCCACGCTCGGTATTGTCGTTTGTACAAACGCACACCAAACCAAACCGCCTAAGACTTGAAGGTTGAAAAGCTTCAGGAGATGGTAAGGCACGCGCCCTCGAAGAGCCTTGTACGCTGGTTCCTGGCCCTCTCTGGGGCGTGATGTCTCCACCCATACCCAGTCATTCCGGGGACCTTGCCCGTGCCATGTCTGTTCCCCGGTACATCGAATGGTCTGGATCGCTTGATCTCCAAGCATATTGGTGACAGGAATATGAATGCCGTGGTACAGCCGTGCACTACAGCATATCAGCGCTTCCAAGTTGGTTTCTACTCTCTGAGAAACCAGTAAGCTGCTCGTGGCGCACTGCAGCACCCTCCGAAGGTACATGTCCCCCACTGAGACCAGTATGGCAGCAAACGTATCGCTTTTCGACATGGTGGAACCCTGCACAGAAACGAACTTCAAGCCCTTGACGGTTGGGAGGTTGGTTTTGCCACTCCCAGTGGTGTTCATGGTGCCGTGGGCATTGGGATTAAGCCTCCGTACAGCGAATGCATCGATGCATAGGTAGTATTCGAAGATCTGCCTGTAGATGTCGCCAGACCGATACGATTTGTTGTATGGAATCTTGATCTGCGTACGGTGGGAACTTTCTCCGGTCTCCGTAGACCACTGCTTCAGGCATCCATAACATTGGATCTGCTCGCGGAAATGTAGCATCTGGTGAATCTTCGGAAAGTTGAAATCGCTTCCATCAGCATGGTGTTCAATCATTTCAGCACTTATGAATTCATTCCATGACTTGCACTGGCACTCACGGTGGGCCGCAGTTTTAAACTTCACCGACTTCAAC
>Ga0307512_10005289_pt1 | contig 13543 bp, 11 predicted proteins | sample 14_EM_MG_FD_200267 | JGI IMG/M metagenome (GOLD analysis project Ga0307512, IMG submission 200267) | Populus trichocarpa ectomycorrhiza microbial communities from riparian zone in the Pacific Northwest, United States - 14_EM | ecosystem: Host-associated > Plants > Roots > Unclassified | place... | reverse complement strand
CATCCAGACTTCGCACGGTTCCTCTTTCCACGGTTCCCGATGCTAAAGCGACCCTTGCAGGCGCAAACAAAGAACTCGGCCTCGCGTTGGCCAATGACGAAATTGACTACCTGGTCAAGGCATTTGTCACCGGCGCCGACCCCATGAATCGTGATCCTACCGACGCCGAGCTCTTCATGTTTGCTCAAGTCAATTCCGAACATTGCCGTCACAAGATCTTTAACGCATCGTGGACTATCGACGGGGCAGAGAAAGATACATCTCTATTCCAGATGATAAGGAACACGGAACGTCTGAATGGTACTGGAACTATCTCAGCCTACTCAGACAACGCGGCCGTTTTCGAAGGGACAATGGCCCCTCGATTCGCAGCATCGCTCGCTTCAGATACCTCTCCTCTCTCCCTCTCCTACGACTTCACCCGAGAAGAAATGCCCGTCCTAATCAAAGTCGAGACCCACAACCACCCCACTGCCGTGTCCCCGTATCCTGGTGCTGCCACAGGATCCGGTGGAGAAATTCGCGATGAAGGTGCCGTCGGTCGAGGATCCAAACCCAAGGCTGGTCTCGTAGGTTTTACCGTTTCGAACCTGCTCATCCCCGACTATATCCAACCGTGGGAGACCGACTTCGGTCGACCAGACCATGTTTCGTCGGCATTTGACATTATGATCGACGGTCCTCTGGGTGCCAGCGCCTTCAACAACGAATTCGGTCGGCCAGCGTTAACCGGATACTTCCGCACCTTTTCCGAGACCATACTCCTTCCAGATGGTTCAGAGGTACGCGGATACCACAAACCCATCATGTTGGCGGGTGGCCTTGGGAACGTACGACCCCAATTCGCCAAGAAACTTGGAATCCAAGTAGGAGCGAAGATAGTGGTGTTGGGTGGTCCTGGCATGCTCATTGGTCTTGGTGGAGGAGCCGCATCATCCCAAGCATCCGGTGCCAGCTCCGCCGAGTTGGATTTCGCATCAGTCCAGAGGGACAACCCCGAAATGCAACGCCGTTGTCAGCAGGTGGTTGATACTTGTATTAGCCTCGGCGACCACAACCCCATCCAATCAATTCACGACGTCGGGGCTGGCGGCTTATCTAATGCCCTCCCCGAGCTGGTGCACGACTCGGGTCTCGGTGCCACTTTCGAAATTCGTGACGTTCTTGTGGCCGACTCGTCGATGTCGCCGATGGAGATATGGTGCAACGAGTCTCAGGAACGTTATGTTCTCGCTATCTCCCCTTTACAGGAGGAAGAGTTCAGGGGTATCGCTACTCGTGAACGGTGTCCATTCTCGATAGTCGGTGTTGCTACTGCAGAGGAAGAGCTCATCGTCACCGACAGACTTCTCAAAAAGGACGTAATTCGACTCAAGATGGCTACGCTCTTTGGAAAACCGCCACGTATGCATCGCACCGATTCCACTAGGGTTATCAGGGGGGGTCCGTTCGACACCTCCCTCACCGAATATATCCCTTCAGTCCCCTCTTTACCCGATCGGCTCTCCGTCGCGGCGGACCTAGTCCTCCGACTTCCTTGCGTCGCGTCAAAATCCTTCCTCATCACAATCGGAGACCGCACGATCACCGGCCTTGTAGCCCGAGACCAGATGGTCGGCCCTTGGCAAGTCCCAGTTTCAGATGTCGCCGTCACACGCGCTTCTTACGGGTTCGATGTCGTTCACGGGGAAGCCATGGCCATCGGAGAACGCACACCGGTTGCCATCCTCAGCGCTCCCGCCTCGGCTCGTATGGCAGTTGCGGAGGCTGTCACAAACATTGCCGCAGCCTCCATAAACTCCTTGTCCAAACTCAAACTGAGCGCAAACTGGATGTGTGCCGCTTCAAAACCGGGAGAAGGTGCTGGACTATACGAAGCCGTCAAAGCTATTGGGCTGGAGCTTTGTCCGGCGCTTGGCATCGGTATCCCCGTAGGAAAGGATTCTATGTCGATGTCGATGAAATGGATAGATAACGACGGACGGAAGAACGAAATCAGCTCCCCGTTATCGCTGATCATCACCGCCTTCGCCCCGGTAGAAGATATCTCCCAGACTTGGACCCCGGTGTTGCAGAGGAGCGGAAGCCACCCTACTATCCTTATCTTCATCGATTTGGCAAGTGGGAAGGAGAGACTGGGAGGATCGGCCCTGGCACAAGTATTCAAGCAGATCGGTTCAGAGACGCCTGACGTCGAGGATCCTATGCTTCTCGTGTCGTTCTTTGTCGCTTGCCAGAAAGTTCGAAGAGAACACCCAGACCTCGTACTCGCCTACCACGACCGATCGGACGGGGGGCTGTTCACGACGATCGCCGAGATGGCGTTTGCTGGTAGAGTTGGTGTGGAAGTCAATCTCGACGTCCTGGAATCCAGCCACGATCCCATTTCGGCTCTCTTCAGCGAGGAGCTCGGTGCCGTCGTCCAGATCCGCGCTCGTGACTTCGATACTTTTGTGGGTGTCTTCGAAGGAGCTGGTTTCCCGCGCAAGAATCTCCGGATTATCGCTAACGTCAATGGAACCTCTCCGAACCAACAACTCACCGTGAGCAGCAGGTCCTCTACGATCTTCTCCAGCACCCGTGCCGAGCTCCAGACCGTTTGGGCAGAAACATCTTATAAAATGCAATCCTCGCGCGACGATCCCGTTTCAGCTCAACAAGAATTTAGCCTCATCAAGAACGATTTTCACAACGGCCTCTTCTACAACCTCCTATTCAAACCAGAACCGCCACGGGCGGTGACCGTGCGCTCCAAGGTTGCGATCCTCCGAGAACAGGGGGTGAACGGTCACGCCGAGATGGCATGGTCCTTTACCCAGGCCGGGTTCCTGGCCGTCGACGTCCACATGACCGATATTCTTAGCGGTCGGGTCAGCTTGGCGGACTTTAAAGGGCTCGCTGCCTGTGGCGGGTTCTCATACGGAGACGTCTTAGGGGCAGGCAACGGGTGGGCGAGCACGGTCGTGTTGAACGACACGGCCCGGGGAGAGTTTTCTCGGTTCTTCGCGCGAGAAGACTCTTTCACCCTTGGCGTATGCAACGGGTGTCAGTTCCTCAGCCACCTGAAGGAACTCATCCCTGGTGCCGAAGATTGGCCGGAGTTTAAACTCAACAAATCCGGTCGGTTCGAGAGCAGGGTGGCCGTGGTCGAGGTCGTCACTTCCGAAGTCTCTGAAACGTCAGTCTTCTTCAGGGACATGGGAGGATCGAAACTGCCGATTGCCATCGCTCACGGGGAGGGGAGGGCGGTGTTTGAGAACGACAAGACAAGGGAGAAAACTTTAGCCTCGGGTCTTATCCCTATGCGATATGTCGATTCTAGCGGTGTTCCAACAGAACTCTACCCGTTAAACCCGAACGGCAGCCTTGGTGGGGTCGCCGGAGTTCAGACCCCTGACGGTCGCGTCGTGGCCATAATGCCGCATCCCGAGCGCGTGACGATGCTTGAAGCGAACAGTTGGTACCCTCGGGAGTTGAAGGATGAATGGGGTGCGGTTGGGCCCTGGTTCCGGATGTTCCAGAGTGCCAGGAAGTGGTGCGGACCATAGATGGACAAGACGATTGTAAAAAACGTGGATGTTTGGATGTTTGTAAAGGTTCGAATATGTACACCCTCTGCAAAAACTGAATGGATGGCTACTGTGACGTTGGAAAATCGTGTGCACACTACGTCCGATGGAGCCGTTTGTCCGGTTGAAAGAACTCGAGAGCTGTTGGGGGTGACCGAGAGCTGGACCAGGTGATGTCCGTTCCCCTTTTCCCTTTGTATTCTTTGTACTCATCATGTTCAGGCCGGTCACCGCGATGATGTAGGAGACCTGGGCACCCCAGTTCTGCAATACATACGGGCAGTGTTGAACACAGTCACAGTTGCATCAGTTCGATGCGAGGATGAATGTTCCCCTCGAGAACTAGCCCGGGTCATGGGAGAGGGACAGGTCAGGGACGTGGACGTTCGGGATCTGGCGTTACAGCGATTACAGCAGACTGGCACCGTGCAATCCCAAAACCCTCTCGATGACTCTATAGTTTGGTCAGGCCGCAGAATCTTCACATCTGCGAGCGATCCCGCATTCGTCTTCCAATTCACAAGCTACGGATCTTGAGCTCGGGCTTACAGTACATCGAGCTCCTTCATTAAACCTCGTGCTACTCTCGTATGTCACTTTCGTTCCGTAAGGGTTGGCTGACCCTGACAGGTGTTGATGCAATTACATGATGTTATCACCCCAAAAAAACAACGCCATAAGTTCGGTGTGAGTATACCTGTACTGAACCCACACCAAAAGTCGATCGAGACCTGTCGACGTTGGGCTCGAGCAGAACCTCCTCTTGTATTACTTTGGCCTTTTGCACAAACCGATAGCCGCTCAAGGGCTGAGTAACTTGATAACGATAAGTGATTGTCGCCCTCCCTCTATTCTCTTCTCCGAGCCGTCCCTCCGCGATTCAAGGGGGGAGAGGGAAAAGATTAAGGGTCTAGACCCCAGGTCCACAAGCCTTAGGCCACGGTCGATCGGATCCATAGCAGATGTAGCTGATAATAGTCGGACCCTCCTTCCATCCGCTGGCAGATACCCACGTCCGCGCAAAACGGGAGATGAGGGAAGAGAGGAACACAGATGAACCCCAAAACTTGCCCTTTCATCCTCCGAGGGTGATGCACATGGGGGATTATGCAGTGCAGATGGTGCAAACAGAAAGGACTTTTGGAAACCTACGACTAAGCATGGTCCGTGCGCTCCCCCCCACCCAAACGAAACCTATTTCCGCCCTCGAATCGACGGGTCGCGCCATATCAAGTGGCCAGCGCGACGGGGAGAACGTTCCAAATCCAGAACGTACCGTTGAAACGAGGGTAGAGTGACCACACAACTGTTCGGCCAATTCCTGTATGGGCGCTGAAAGGCCCAAGCTATCCCAGGTAAGGAACAGGTCACATGAGAAACGAGAGCCGCCCAAGTACTGGAGCGATCCAATGAGGGTCTCCACGGTCATGAGTGTCATGATTGTTGTATATTCGATCGTCTATAGGTTGAGTGTGTTTCGTCTATCCAGGGGCGGGAAAGTGTACAATCGTAAGAGAAGAGGATCCGGAACATCCAGAGCGAGAAAAGAGAGGGAAAATAACTCAAATCTAATCTGCTAGGTTTGACCGTTCATCGCGCCTAAGTACCAGCGAGAACCGTAAAGAGAACGTCATAAGAAAGGATAAAAAAAGGATCCAGTCTCTGCCATAGCCCTCGACTTGGAAGAGAACTGACTAGAGATAATTTTTTAAAAAGGCCAACCGGGCCACTACAACGATCAATACTTTCACACCCAACACCCGCGGTAAACCCAGATCAACAACAGCCAGTGTCTTCTACCACGCCGGACGCCAGTTGGGACACGTAAACACCTGATGTGCACGTATTGGCCCCAGTGCGTCAATGAATGGGTGACAGATGGGTGGGCTGGGAACTGCGCGCGCGTGAAGGTCGGAGAAGCACCTAACGGAGCGGACGGTGGTCGAATGTCGTGACAGACAGAATCGTAAAAGGCATGAGAAAGCGTGAAATTAAATGGTGGAGTCCGTATGACCAGTCGTACGTTCCGTTAGAGTGCATGATCAAAGTAGTGACAATCGTTGTGGGATGACGTGTAGTGGGAGGACGGACTGCGAGACTATCACATTGGATGTGAATGAGCCCTTTGTCAGCCTCGTGGATGCCACGAAGCGGTTACAAAGACGGACATCCATATCGGGTTGTGTGGGGGATCGCCGACCTTGGCTATCCCATTTTCAATCCGAGGCGAATATGATAAACTTGATGAATACGATGGACAGGCGGGAAGGGAAGCGATAAGGGATACACGGGTTATAAGCATGGAGGTGAGGATGCGGCAAGATGGGAAGCAAGGTGGACAGCAGGAGGACGATGGATGGGTGATGGTACAAGGGATGCGTGGGAGGGACGTGGATGATAATGAGGAAGGCTGTACAAGGTCCGAACAGGCGGCGATGTCGACCGGCGAATCGTTGAACGTGTTATATCAACTCTACGCACGGGCGACACCTTCGACACCTGTTGCCTGTTTCAAACCTAACCATTTCAGCCAGGCGTGATGTCTTCTAGCTTCCACGGACTCGCTGTCGTCCTCAGGGGGTGACCCGAGTCCTTCGACATTGGCAAAACTCACGTACCCGTCGATTCGACGGCACATGGCGGAAGCAGTGTGGACGTCAAAGGATGGTGATGATGGCGGCAGTGACGGTCGTCGCCCATTGTTTGGAGAGTGTGATGTTGTGCGGGAGAGCATCGGTGTGACGTGCGGGGGCGTGGGCGGAGGAGTCAGGGGTCCTAGCGACTGTGGCGATAGTCCCGGAGAGTAAGCGGGCAAAGGGCTGGAAGACTGAGACTGGAGTATGAGGGGTGAGTGGACGCGAAGAAATCAGAAAAGCAGAGAACACACATTCCAGTCCTCGCTCGACTCCCGGGTGTAAGCGCGAGGGCGACTGACGCTCCTACGCGACTTTTTCCTATCTTGGTCTCTTGCTTGAGAGAGAACACCTTCCAATCTCCTCTTCAGGACGGCATCATGCGGCGTCAACACGTCCTCGTTACTCGACGATGCAGTTGATGCTCGACGCGGAAATCCTCGTTGGGGAGTAGGGGAGACGCTGCGCTTGTGATCGATACTGTTGTCTCTCGTTGACCTGGAGTGCGGTGAGGCGACGCGGTGACCAAAGAAACCGTCGAGGTCCTCGCAGTCGCAGTCAGAGTCGTCGTCCTCCTTGAGTGGGGTCGGAAGGAAGAATGGGGAGCCAATGACCCTATCGTGTTTGTCTGCGCGACGGAGCGTCTCACGGAGCATCATCTCGGAACGACTAGGGGGACGAATATTCGTCATGGGTGATGAGGGACGAGACAACGAATATAATGACCTTCTCAGATTACTTGAGGAGTCAGGGTACGAGGGAGAGGGCTGATACACGGTCGGTGGGGAGTGGATGATTGCGGGATGGACTTGGATGGACATGGCGAGGGTGGCTGGGGAGCGTTGGGGGGAATTGATCGAAGGGGGATAGGGGAGGGGGTTTATAAACCTGGAGGGGGGCGGAGGACACGCGATGTTAGGTTCCGTTATATATTGGACAAATATGGATTACGAGAAAAGGGACAGACCTCTTTGACTTAGGGGGGGTGCGTGGCGTAGGAAAAGCAAATGAGCCAGTTCCAAATGAAGACACGGACGCAGAGGGTGTTAATGGTGAATACTCGCGGACTCTAGAAGGCGTCGACGGGGTTTCCTTGTTGGCTGAGGCTGTGACCTTGGGGGAGGGTGGCAGCGAAAGGGTGCAAGGGGAGTTCCGCTGGCGCCTAGAAGGGGACGAGAATGTCGAGCGGGACTTGTGATGGGCTAGCTGCGTATCAGCGGGGTTGGGCGGACGAGAGGAACCTGGAGGGGATCTATGGTTAGGTCGATCTGGTTTTCTATGCAGCTCGGCCCGCATGAGAGAGGGCATGCTGTTTGAATGCGTTCTTCTGGCTTTTGGTGGTAAAGGCGCCGATTCGGTAGATGTACACAGCTGTGCCAGACAGTAAAATCAATGATGGGGTTAATTTCAAGGACACCAAAGGAAAAAAGAGGAAACGAGGTTTTTACACGAATCAGCACGAGGTCTCCCTCGTGAACGGATGCGTCGGCAGGACGCCTTTATTCACAGCCTCCGAGAATGGCCACGGTCGCCGTCGGAGAAAATACTTGGGCCGTGTACAGGCGTTGCTGCTTGCGTCGACGCACGAGCTGCGGTGGTGGTGGTACAGGAGGAAGAGGAGATGGACGTTGGGTACCTCGGCGGGGGCATCGGACGCATAATCCAAAAAAGTGCCGGAACAAAAATATTACCTAATTACACTCCGTGACACGCTCCGTGACGCGTTACTCCCTAGCTCCGTAGAAGGATATCGATCGGCTGTGTTGATCACCCTCGTATTTCATAATCTACTCCTTCCACAAAGGACCCGTCTGGAACAAGAATGCTAAACCCCCGTACTCCAGGTCTGCGCTGGGCATCGCTGTACATGAACCCTCCACAAACCACCCCTCGATGTTGTGGATGAAAATAGGGCAACCGCGGCCATGCCAACCTGTGACGTCCAAGCGCCACTGATACGGGTTCCCAAGCACAGGGGCGTAATTTCCGTGTTTCCAAGCGCAGTGGTGGGATAATCTTCGGCTTCCGTAAAGCCAGTGCCACCCAGCCCGTACCCATGATCTCTCGTGATGCTGCAATGACCGCAGTACCAGGCCCATATGGCAGAAACGGCGCAATCTTGTGTCGGCCTCGGTCTAGGCCCTTGAAACTCCACGGGGCCGATTAAGCGCTAGCCACAGGCCTCTCACGGCCACTCGTCCTCGTGAAAAATCTATCTCCCTGTGAAATAAAACGGCCGTGTTCCACCTGTGACGCGAACAACCATACCCTTCATCGCGGTTCATGGACGATGAGCACGGTGAGAAGCCGTGAAGTATCTCTCATACGTCATCCCTCTTTCTGCTCCGTGGCATTCATTGACGACCCCCCACGGTCGCCACCCCCCTTTCCCTCCCCAATCCACTCGCGATAGTCTCTCGCTGGCTCTGTCGACGTCAACTGGTATCCGTATCAATACATTGGGGCTCGTATCTACTCTGGAGTACCCAAGGTACCACTTACCATAGACGGTATGGTTCCGAATTCAAAGGGTGGCCACATTCACTGCCCTGCGCTTCTATCGCCATTCACCTCCGCAGGGCTACCCATCGCACAAATCCCGCCACAGCTCTCCACCTAGAGTTCTTCCGATGACACCTATCTCGGGGCGAGTCCTTCCGAACGCTTATCTGGGGGGACAGTGTTCCACACACACTCGAGCGCCTCGTATCACAGGGCGAGCGATAGATAGATAATGGTTGACAGGTGTGATACCACTGATTCAGTGACACCTGGCACGATATTTGACGTTCTGATTATGCCTAGGTCGCCCTCCAAGCACGAGCCATTGATCTTTTACACCGGTTCCGGCCCCGGTGTGAGCTCAAGACTCTCAGTTCAGTAGACCACTCGAGGCTTCCTTACCACATATCATGTCTATCAGCGCTTGGCCTAATCCCTAATCATTCATTTTCAGGAACTCTGAACGCTGTCCGCCCCGATCCTGAGCAGTGAATGAATACAAAGAACAATGGGCGCGCATAATGCTTTGGTTTCGCGCTTCTGGTTTCTGCATCTTACGCCATCAACACAATCCCCCTCGTGTTTGGTTCCGATTTTGTTACTGATCCCCCCCTCTTCCCTGCTTCCCCAATACGATCGCCAATGAGGAGAAGATGCGCTGCCTCGCGGGGCGGGGCGGGAGCCTTCGCCGACCCGCACCATCCAATTCGCATTGCGTTCCCAGCGCATAAAGCGTAACCGAATGCCTTTCTTTTTAGGTAACCGATTCGAATGGCTTTCCCTCGTTGGAGAACGGTTAATAAAAAATTTTCAGCAATGAGCTAAGATGAAGTACGATAATGAGATTCAATCTCCACTCAACGAAGAAAAGCTCCCTAAGATTTCGCTAAAAAATTTTACATGAAGGAACCTTAACCTCACTCTGCCCAGGTCAATTGGTACGTACCTCTTCTCACCGGGTGTTTGCGTCGTGGAAACTCTGACGGAACGCCGAAGTAAAGATCAGGTAGAGCGGATTCAAAAGCGTTGCCTATGTGATGAGAAAATCCTCGGGTATTATGGAAATTGTACGTACATCCCAGCAACGCGTGTTATCAGCGAAGGGAAAGACGGTCTCACAGATCCCGCACACACATACACGTCCATTCCATCCCGCCGCCCATTCTGCGTCGTAAATTTTTTGGCGTCAATTGCGATGTGGGTCGGGAATATTCTCGCAACATCCTCTCGGACCGGCTCCTCACGCGCACGTACCACTGGGCTTCCTTCAGAAAGAAGAGAACCCTTTGCCTGAATCAGATCTGGGCAATTGACCCACCCACCTTCCCCCCAGAACCAGACTTATGCAATACTTTGGGACGGGTGACCACATTCATTTTCCCCTCGCGGTCATGTGGAGGGGGCGTGGACAAACGAAACACCCATAAAGCGAACGCTAGGACCTAACCGTCGACTGGACGGGAATGGTCAGCGTCAGGCGGGGCGTCGGACTGTATTGACAACCCTAGCGTGGCCACCATCAGCTAACAAATACACACTGCTGCTATTGTTGGAAAGGCTCTCAATAAGTACACACTTGTACCCAACATACACCAACGCAAAAGGCACCGTCCCGTGGGTGACCAGATCCCCATCTGCGAATAACAAACACCCCACAACCTTGTAGTCTTTCATCGTGACCTTGCTGTTCAGGCATATAGAACCCGATTTATTCTCGTATCTCGCCCGCAACCGGGGATCAGCGAACTGATTAGAGATCGCTCCTTCGCTCCTTAACTTTAGTGACGATTTTCACCATCTCCCAGCTGGGCCATCGGTTTCACTACGCCGAACGAACGTTGCTTGTCGGATGCGGATTATCTGCCCCAGATTTGCCACTCAAGGGAGATGATTGACGATGGCGACTCTCCATCTCCTATCACCGCTTTCAATCTGGCATCGGCCTGAATATCTCCGCATCTAATTCTGAAGGTTTCCCGGGCACAACACGTCTCTGGGTTCCTGGCAGGTATTCCTGCAGGAAAACTGCATGCGAGGCTATTCCTGGTTTCACGTGGAATTTCCTGTCCTCGGATCCAGAGGGGTGGGGAAACTACCGCCCTCGCGTGTCTGCGGCTTGCACCGCCCTCCGAAATCGGTCGCGAAAGCGGGCACCGTCGGCAAGTCGGATATACGCTCGTAACACCTGCATCACCACCCGCTCGCCAAGACCGTCCGCACCTGGCATTTCCGCAGCGGGTTCGCAGATTCCGTGGCCGGCTTCGGCAGAATGCGGTCAATTCACCGTTTTTTCCCCATCACCAGCGTTCGACTACAGACGTGATCAAGAACGCGACAACGCAGAGCCCACACCAACTTTTACACAGTGAAGGTTTGCGGACAAGGAAATCTTTGGAGGTGCAAGACAGCGCTTGAGGTGACTACGCAAAATTAACGGATGCTCCGTGTTCGGAACTGATCCAGGGTACAACATGAAGGGGCGATACGGATAGGCCCCGGTGAGCATGGAGGAAGGTCGATTCCCTTCCTCCTTGCCGTACATTCCAAACTGGTACTGAAGTCCTTCGTCACTAGTCCATCGGAACTTACGCGGGTATGGATCCGGTGACTGTGAAAAAAACTCAATCCATAACGGACCTCGAAAAGAACCCCCACCCAAGCAATCATCAAAAAATGCATTTCTGGAGGGAACGCCTCCGAGTTTACGCTTGTTCACACCAGCAGGTTGAGTGGCGACACGCCACATTCCCTAGTGTTTCTACATCGCCGTTTTGTTTCAATTGTCCCGGACCTTTGACACCGAATCGTACAACGCCATTAGCTCCCACTGCCTGTGGAAGATGACCAATGGACAACGACCACGTTCACTCCGAAAATTTGAGCGAACACGATGTACATAAAACACCCACTCAAACACTCTGTTGTACGTGAACAAAATCGGGCCATCGACAACGTGTGTGGTGAGGTGGCGGGCGGCAGCGTCGTCGAGATCTCGAAGATGACGAAGGGTGGTCGTTTGCGGCGTCATCGACGTGCGTCATGGTGAACGAATGACAGTGCGTGTCGTACACCCAGGTCAGCTGGCACTCTCGGGCTCGCCATATTCTGGCAGCGGCGACCTCGGCAAATGGTCCGATCACATAAACGTAAAGTGACCGACGTGTCGGGAGTCGAGCGCTGAGCACGTGAAAGAAGCGTGGCGTACGCTGTTGGGATCAAGCGTCTATGAGGAAAGAAATCGCCGACAATCGGTTCGTCCGTCTCAATGGTCCAAGTAAAATACCGGAACTCACGAATACGGGGGAACCGGTGGAGACAGATGGTTCCCACCGTGATGATAGTTCCGATATCTGTGCGGACTATAAAATGCTCAAACAGTTGTTACAACCCAAGCGTTCATCGCGCGGTCAGCTTGGCAACGTGCAATTCAGTTAGGGTCCAAAACATTGACTCGAGGTTTTGGAGCTTATGAACGGGCGTCGCTGACAGAGCAACCCTGATCCTGCAACCCTGACACAATTTCACGCGCCAGAGGCGAGGGAAAAAGCAGAGAGTTCGCCTCGAAGCTTCTAAACGGGATACAACTCTGGATCCGACGGGGCTCGTAGCGCATGGTGGGTGAGAATTACTTATGAGAATCGATAGTGATCATCACCAACAACGCTGGAAAGACACAACAACACCGCAACGAAATTTAGAAGACGCCGCGGATATTTCGTACGGGTTCGATGATGCCAGGTCAAGACAGGATAAGCGCCAATAACGAGAGCAAAGCCTGGACTAAATCTCAACGAAGAGATTGACGAGCGGCGAGTTACGATTAAGGCAGTTCGGTTACAACGACAGCCCCGGCGGTGATCTTGAAGTTATGGGGATGTTCCATGATCGTGATCGAGAGGCAGCGGGCGAAGTGAGGTCTGTTCATGAGAGGGATCCATACATCTGACGTCAGGAAAGAAGCTGAGGTGTGGGGGAGGAGGTCGAGGCCAAGGATTCAATGCCAATTGTCAATTCACCGGTTGTGTGCGTTCTATCCGCCAGTGGGGGCCATGAGAGGGATAAGGAGTGAATGGCGATAGTGGCTTGTTGATTAGCGACTGTGTAGAATGGGACCGTGATGTAGACAGGTAAGAATAGCACAGACGTCACGAAGGCCTCCGAACGAAGTGCTTCCAGATCCTTTCAAATCTGTCAGCGTTCGGAGAGTAGGCCTGAGGAGCCGGACCTTCATCGCCTGTCTTCTCCAACGCCCGCGGTTTCAGGAACTGGGTGGTGTACTGATTTTCGCTATTGGTGTGTTTCATCACAGCCTGGAAGAGCTTCTTCTCGATCCACCTCATCCCCATAGCTTCCTTCTTCCATACACCAGATGTCCAGATGGCTAACGGGCCTCTTCCTCCGTTATCTCCGGACCTCATCCGGTTCGCCAACACGACGTCCGTAAAGATTCGATCTCCAATGACAACTAGTTCGTCGTCTTTAACAGGGCTGCGGAGAGAGCCAAAGTAGCTCCGAACGCCTCGAATGCACGAGTATCCCGGTTTGGGGGTGTTGTGCCTCAAGACCGGAACCTGGAGACAATGGCTTATCGATTCTGCCTGACGTAGGGGTTTGGGAAGAAAGAATCAGACATTTTAAGTTCCCAGACGTGGAGTAGCGAGAGGCAATTTTGCTTTTTCGTCATCCGTACCTGGATTCCTCCAGCGTCGTACTGTGGTGTCCCCGCGGAATTGCTGACGACCAACACGTTTCCTTCTCCGAACGTTTGCCTGCACTCCCGCCACGCGTCCTAAAAACACGCGTAAGATACCCAGAGCTCCCAAGGCCGGCCGGCGGGAC
>Ga0307512_10005288_pt1 | contig 13546 bp, 10 predicted proteins | sample 14_EM_MG_FD_200267 | JGI IMG/M metagenome (GOLD analysis project Ga0307512, IMG submission 200267) | Populus trichocarpa ectomycorrhiza microbial communities from riparian zone in the Pacific Northwest, United States - 14_EM | ecosystem: Host-associated > Plants > Roots > Unclassified | place... | reverse complement strand
CTGTTAATGCTTTGCTGAAGGAGGAGCTCGAGAGGGAGGGTGGTATCCATGCGCTCCAGATGCGGACGCTCACGCTCGAAGAGGAGGATCGCTTGCTCGAGAAGGCGAGGGAGATCGAGAAGGCCGAGGCCGAGGGCAAGTGTGCGGGTGCTTGTGCTAAGGGGGAGGAGAAGGCGTAATCAAGTGGATTGGCGCATGGATTTCTCTGCGAGCAAATTTTCGGTAAAAGGCTGGGTGCATAGATAGAGTATGCTGTTGGTGGTGATCACATGGTGCTTCATGATACTAATTCATGATTCAATGTGCTACGTTCACGGCATTCACATCGTTCGTACATTCGCACAGTGACAACGTCTCACACGCAAAACATCATCGGAAATCTCCAGGAGTCGGTCATCACATCCCCATTTTATTCCCAGAAAGAAAGAAAAAGAACAAAGGCCACAGAAAATCAAACTCCGGAAACAACACCCTTTTGCACAACTTAGTTGCGCTCCTTGCGCCTGAGCTCGTCCGAGAACTCGTCGAGAGGGCTGCGGATGAGCATGTTCTCCTTCCATAGGTTGGGAGTGAGGAAGGCATAGGTGTTGGACACAGCGGAGAAGGTAGCCTTGAGGGTGTTCTCGAGGGTCTTGGTGGAACCGGACGACTGGGTGTAGGCATCCTGGATACCAGCGAGTTGCATGAGACGCTTGACAGCGGGGGAGGCGACAAGTCCGGTGCCGCGGGGAGCGGGGATCAACTACGACCATTGTCAGTCTTTGTCTCTGCCCCACCAGCCAAGCTGAAAGCAATATGCATACCCGAACAGTGACAGAACCACACTTTCCGGACTCCTTAGCGGCCAGGGAGTGGGGTTCTCCGAGGGAGGTACCCCAGTATCCACGACGGATAGGAAGGACCGACAGCTTGGCGATGATGATAGCCGCACGGATGGCAGTCGCGACTTCCTTGGAGGTCTTGATGCCGAGACCGACGTGACCCTCGGAGTCACCGATGACAACGATAGCCTTGAAACGGGTACGCTGACCGGCACGGGTCTGCTTCTGAACGGGTTTAATCTGTAGGCGACATCCGAATAAGCCAATGCCCACCCAATTCGAAACTCTTCCTCGAGTGACGGTTCCGGACGCAATCGCCGTCGCCAGTCACATCCGGTTCCGAGAGCAGGTGGAGTTTGTTCGTTGCTTACCTTCATGACCTCATCCTTAAGCTTGGGCAAGAAGTGGTCCACAATCTGGAATTCCTTGATGGGCAATGAGTGAAGGTAGATCTCCTCCATCGACTTGATCTTGCCAGCCTTGACGAGACGACCGAGCTTGGTGACAGGCTGCCACTCCTTCTCCTCGCTTTTGCCAGCACCACGACGACCACGGCCGCGGCCACGACCGCCACGCCCACGGTCACCACGTCCACGGTCACCGCCGGCTCCTCCGCGCGATCCGAATCCTCCGCGTCCAGCTGCGTCGGCCATGATTTGATTTTGTTGCTAGTAAGTAATATTAGAGACCGAAAGGCGGCGACGAAGAACGGGTAGTGTTGTTTTCGTTTGGTGATACAGACCTAGTCGTGATGGATTTGCTGTGTGAACACAATTGCTGATTTCAGTGTGGGTCTTGGCGTTTTCGAGTTGGTGGGGAGCTCGGATGGGTAGGGCAAGATGGAAGTCACAGAGCACGATTATCAACGATAAGATAAGGGCTCTGTATCTAATCGATGACTCAGGTATTGCTTATGTAATGTACTGCAACATATCCAAAGCCAAAGCAAAAATGTACTGATACATATGTACTTATGGCCATTATTTCTTTTTACAGGAATATTCAATATTTAAATGTATGTTTTGAGATGTTTGAATATGCGGCTCATCCGCGGTAATGTAGTTACTCCATGCATGAACGCGTCATACCATCTCAGTATATACATTCAGCGCGGCGGTGTATCACCTTGCAACAAAGGCCTCTGTCCATACGGGTAAAAGCTACGCAATCAGTCATACGCACTTAAGCGACACCACCACAGAAGCAAGAAATTATACCACGACTTGCGCATTCCCACGACCATCATACTATCCCTCGTCGCAGACCGTCCCCCAAAATACCCCGCATTTCGTTCATCCAGGCTCCACGAAGCTTGCGATGAGCTCCAAATCTGATCCGAGCCCACAGGGCGTTACGTCCTTGCTCGATACCGACCTTTATAAATTGACGATGCAATGCGCTGTTCTGCGCTCCTATCCTGACGCTGGTTGGTAAAGTATCTTTGCTACAGTCACCGGGCTCGAACTGACCACACTCCGACGAAAGATTGTACCTACGCCTTCACCAATCGCACGCCTAACCTGAAGCTCACGCGAGATGGCTTCAACTGGCTACAGGAACACGTCTCAGGTCTGTCTCACATAGGAGTCGCGACAACATGCAGCATCAGCTAACCATATGCTATAGGCCTGTCAAACCTCCAGCTTACTGTTGACGAAGCCGAATTCCTCAAGTCGAAGTGTCCCTATCTACCGGACACTTACATCACCTACCTCTCTACCTTCCGATTCCGGCCACAAGAACAATTGGTGTTGACGTTTACCTTGGTGGACGAGGCCACCCAGCGCACTCAGCGGGAGCAACATGAAAAGTCGAACGAAACGGAATTTGTAGGGCTATCCGCTTGGCGCTCACGGGGCGATGCTGAAGGATATAGGGCGATCTCAAAATCGAAGTTCGAGGCAAATGGGTGGAAACCATCCTCTATGAGATCCCGCTGCTCGTGTTGGTGAGCGAGTGTTACTTCCGGTTTTCGAATACAGACTGGGACTATGACGGACAAGAGGAGAAGGCGTAATTGACCCTTCTAGAGCGGTTCCATTGTCATTGATGGCTAACAGCTTACAGCTTTAACAAAGGCATGCAGCTGCTGAACAACGGCTGTCTCGTCTCCGAGTTCGGCACCCGCCGACGCCGAAGCTACCGTCCGTATTCTCGACTCCCCACTCTTACAGCCAGCCCACTGACTCACCGTAGATACGCAAGAGCTCGTCCTTCGCGGCCTCCTCCGCGTACAAGAGACCTACAAGTCGCAAAACCCTTCGGGCCCAGGTGGGATCGTCGGCACCTCTAACGTCCACTTTGCGCATCGCTTCAACATCAACCCGATTGGCACTGTTGCACATGAATGGATGATGGGTATTGCCGCTCTGACCGGCTCTTACACGGCGGCGAACGAGACGGCGCTTAGAGAATGGGTGGCTTGTTTCGGCGTCGGCAATCTCGCAATCGCACTTACCGACACATTTGGCACTCCGCAGTTCCTACAGTGTTTCCGGAAGCCGTGCACGCTCCTCGATGTACCGAAGACATACGCTGAGGTCTTTGCCGGCGTGCGACAGGACTCGGGAGATCCAGCGGAGTTCGTACATACCATGCGGCGCTTCTACGATTCCCAGGGAATCAAGGACAAGAAGACAATCGTGTTTTCGGATTCGCTCGACGTCGAGAAGTGCTTGGAGTACAAAAAGGTGGCGGATTCCCAAGGTTTTGCCACAAGTTTCGGTGTCGGAACATTCCTGACCAATGATTTTGTCCACCGGCGAGGGAATGTCAAGGGGAAGAAGAGTGTGCCTTTGAACATCGTCATCAAGATCTCCAGCGCGAACGGAAAGCCGGCAGTTAAGATTAGCGATAATGTTGGCAAGAATACCGGCGATAAGGATGAGGTCAAAAGGGTCAAAGCGGAGATCGGATACCAGGAAAAGACCTGGGAAGAGGGAAACGAAGAGAATAGATGGGGCGGCAAGAAGGTTTAGAAATGCCACTGGTCGGTGTCGATTGTGGGAAACCTGGGGTATATTTCATGCAATAAACGGACAGCACTTGATTCCCTTTGTTTTTTTTCAAAATTCATGGTGGACAGTCATACCTACATAGTTACTGCACAGTGAGGGGGGGTAAAAAAAAACGTAGTTATCCCGCTGGACACGTATCAGGAGGTGAAAAATACGTATTTTGAACGTTTTCATACGCGTTTACCAGGTAAACTATGTTTTCTTCTTTTTTCTTTGTGTATCCATATGTACCCGTATACTCTACAGATTACTAGAGTACATATAAAGGGTCCTCAAGGTTAGTTGGAGTTGGGGTTGGTCGAGAATTAGTGTGAGTTAGAGTGAGACTCGATACATAGCCAATTAAAAGCTCATAACTCGTGTTCAACTTTTAGAAACACGACCCCGCTCCCATAGATTTAGCAATCAAGTTTCGCGAATTGTTCTGGAAGATGGGGTAGTTTTCGATAAGATGATGAAGACTATTAAAACGCCCAGGCAGCATGCGGAAGAGTGATCGGAATTTGCGACCGTTATGGCGATCGTAGAGTGTATCAAACCACCAAGGTAGGTTGTTAACGGGATCGGGATCCTTCCGTAGCATCCAGTGCCGCTTCTTTTGCAGTTTAGAGCCAACTGTCGATAGATCTTCTACGTATGGATCGGCCCCATCACCAAAAACGAAACTGAGAATCTGTGGCGCGTGGAGGGTAGAGGTCCGAAGTAAGTCATAGAGTATGACGCGTTCCTCCCGTTAATAACTACTTGAAGCGTGATATTATGTCGTTATCGTTTATGATACTCGACAACCTTCTTAAATGGGCTTAGGTCAAATTTTACTTTCCACCTTTTACATCAATCGAGGTTAGCGCCAACTTGGCCTTCAACTGCCCAGCTCGCGGTTTCCCGAGGTGGGGAGAAGGCAGGAGGGCACGAGGGCAGTTGGCCACCAGTTAGCGCCAAACCCGATGCGTCAGCCAATCACCATTTGTTTCCACCACACCAATTCGCGACCGACTCCAACCCCGACTAACCTTAAGGACCCCCTAGTAGGCACTTCATATTAGGTAACCGATGGAGCGAATTGTCAGATATTTTTCTGCATCGCATGAGGCCAGATTGATCTTCTCGCTCGACAACAAGCCCGGAAACGCTGTGTAGATGATACACGCAACTGCTATGATGGTTACGGCGATGCTTGCGATCTCACTTTGCCCCGGAATAGTTACTGCTTTAAGGAGGAGCATATTTAACTCGGCTTCTTGGTATCGGCTATGGGTGTCGTCGGTTGGAGGTCGGCTACGTTATCCATCGCGGAGATGAGTAGTCTATACATATCCGAGCGGCAGCGCCACCACGCCTCGAGATCTTCCCACCTGCAGCGCGATAGAGACCACATCCCTCTCCACGCGTTTGACTGTCCAATGAATTGATAGACGCACAAGGGCCATTGTATCTACCGATACGATAGGTAATCCTACGCACGCACCCACACACACCATCAGCATGAAGCGCCTTCGACCCAGATCCGGGTACTTCCCACGAATACCTACCTCCCCACTGCGACCACCGACTCCAGCAGCCTTCTTGCTCTTCTCCCTGCGCAGAACCATGGCGACCGCGACCAAGATCACACTACCGAGGACGCCGCTGTTCGAGGCATTGTCCAAACACCCGCAGAACAAGACCGCGATCATCCATTCCGCTTCGGGAAAGAGATTTTCGTATGGCTCGCTATTGGGAGACGTCGCCGTGATGAAGACGAGGATATTGGCGGCCGTCAATGGGAAGGGCGGAGTCGAGAGCGGGGATCTGAACGAAAAGAGAGTTGCCATGCTCATGGAGAATGGATATGAATATGTTGGTGCGTACTTCCCGAGTTGTTGATGTTTTCTGCCGCCGATACATGGGAGCAGTGGGGCTTCTTGCCGTACTTGCGTCTGGCGGTATAGCCGTACCGCTGTGCACCGCCCACCCGGCGAAGGAAATGCGATACGTCCTCGGCGACTCTATGCCCTCGGCACTGATTGCCACGCCCAAGTTTCGAACACGGGCGGAGGAGATCTTCGATGCCAAAATCCCGCACTTACTACAGCTCCAAGAGCTCGCGCCAGAACGAGAGCAAGAGGTGAAGGTGGAGCTCCATGACAACAACTGGAAGGAGACGAAGCGTGGCGCGCTGATTATTTACACGAGCGGAACGACGAACCTGCCCAAGGGCGTGGTTTCAACGCACACCTCGCTGTCAGCGCAGGCTTCGTCGCTGATTACTGCTTGGGAGATGTCGCCCAGCGACCACCTTCTCCATGTGCTCCCGCTCCACCATGTGCATGGAATCGTGAATGCCACACTCGCGCCAATCATGTCCGGTGGCGCAGTCGAGTACCTGTTTCCGTTCTCGCCCTCGACGGTATGGCCTCGTCTAGTCGCTGGCGTCGCCAAATCGGACGATCTCACAAAGCGTGATCCCATCACACTCTTCATGGCCGTCCCCACGATCTACAACCGCCTGATCTCCAGTCTCCCCTCCCAGCCCCCTGAGATCCAAGATTCCGCGGCAGCAGCGATCAAATCCCTTCGTTTAGCAATCTCGGGCTCCGCCCCCCTGCCCTCAAGCATCCGCGATGACTGGTGGGATATCGCTGGAACCTCGTCTGGCGGCGGTAGCATGCTCGAGCGTTACGGCATGACCGAGATTGGCATGGCGTTATCTAATCGGCTCGACAAGCGCGTCGACAACGCCGTTGGCTGGCCACTCCCTGGTGTTGAAGCCCGCCTGGTCGACATAGAGACTGGCGTAGTCATCACACAGCCCAATATTTCTGGCGAGATCCAGATCCGCGGGCCGACAGTCTTCCGCGAGTACTGGGACAATCCCGAGGCCACGGCGAAGGAGTTCGTCGACGGCAATTGGTTCAAGACGGGGGATGTGGCGACGATGGATGCCAGTGGCTGCTATTTCATCCATGGCCGGCGAAGTGTCGATATCATCAAGTCTGCCGGCGAGAAGATTTCGGCACTTGAGGTTGAGCGCGAAATCCTGGAGCTGCCACAGGTGAAGGAGGTAGCTGTTGTGGCGATCCCGGACCCGGACTGGGGACAGAGGGTTGCCGCGGTGGTTGTTCTCGCCGAGCAGGCGAAGGGGGGGTGGTCGCTGGAGCAGATGAGGACCGAAATGAAGAAGCGCATCGCTGGGTACAAGGTCCCGACCATCCTGATGGTCGTTAAAGACATTGAGAGGAATCAGATGGGGAAGAGTGAGTGCAATCTTTGATTCCGTATCCTCGAACTGTAGTACTAACATCAAGGTAAACAGTCAACAAGAAGACTCTGGTCAAGAGCGTTTTTGCGGATATGCTCTGAAGAGTGGCCATTTTGATATAGTATACTAGTACATACAATACAAAATGAATAATGCCCCTCTCTTCGGGTTTTCGCGTATGTATATAAGCATCCACCGCCCAGAGCTATCCATATTCACGAACCACTCTCGGGCAAAACACCGGCACAGTGGACCTCGCGGTCACATGCCGCCAGGGAGATCACTGGAGAGGCCACACGGATGTCTATCAAGAGGCCTACAAGCCGAATGCGCAGCCATCGCACGCACTCGAAAAAGGCATTTATGCATTTACAAGAAAGGCCGGGAAACACCAGAGTACTTTGAAGCGTAATCTCTGATGTAAGGCCAGCCAAATAGTTCCAGCGAAAAAAGATTGAAGACCCAAAAAAGAAGATATGAGTGACTTCACCCAGGCTCGATCTGGGGACCTTGTGTGTGTTAGACACATGTAATAACCAACTACACCATGAAGCCTTTCACATGGTAGATTCCTCTACCAGCCATTATGGAGAATGTCCCAATCAAGACCCTGGATGACTCCGGTAGTGCGCTTGCTTTAGCTTCGACGATAAAAAGGTCGCGCTCTGCAACGCTGCCAAACTTGTAGTTAACTGTCGGAACCAGCGTTTTTTTTTTATTCATCCATTAATCGCATGCGACCTATCTAGATCATGGTGATGTAAGTCGGAACCGACGCCGAAATGGGTTACATATATGGGCGTGGTAGTCTCCGAGTTGCGCGTCAGGGATGGCAACAGTGCGCCTTCGAAAACGGAGGAGATGGTAGTCAAGCATTACTTCGCATAGGAATATTTCCAACCATGAGGTCACTCACCTAGCCGCAATTTTCTTTCGTGGGGTGAACGGGCTTCAACAGGCCAAATGTTGCTCATCGCATCACTGGCTTCATGGTGTAGTTGGTTATCACATGTGTCTAACACACACAAGGTCCCCAGATCGAGCCTGGGTGAAGTCATTGGTATTTTCCTTTTGCCTCTTACATATCCGCAAGCGCTCTAAGATTTTGGAACAAACATCACTAAATTGCCTTGTTACCGGCTCCTTGCCCAATTCGGCCGGCGATCGTAGTCAAAAGCCTCTGGTCCTGCTCTTCTTAAATTCTCGGTGTCAGAAAGCCCCTTCCAATCTGGGTACAATGAGGCGCGTGCAATAATCAAGAGATCAGTGATTCGAAGTGATTAGCATCCGAGCATCCATGGAGACATGACCAACCACATCGGCCGAAGTTCTTCCCCGAAGAGACAATTGAGGCCGTCGATGGCGGGACCCCGTACAACACCAACAAAGCGATCCGCCTCCGCACGGAGGATGGGATACTCCTCGAGGAAAACACTAGTTACGATGCCGTGTGCGCAGGTATGCTCCCCCCTTTCAGCCGGCTGCGACTAACGGCGACATAACAGAGATCCAACTGGTCGGTCGATCCATCGAGGACGGCGCTCTGGCCTTCATCTCCATCAGGGTCGACACTTCGGCGAGCCATACAGAGACGTTTCTCGGTGGGGGCGGTTTTGGTCCCAGCGGAACCGATTGGACGATCCCTGCCAGCAACGGAACAACCCTGCCGGTGTATGTAGAAGGACGGGGACGACAGGGAGGATTTTGAGTTCGCTACATAGATGAAATTTGGTAGTTAGGCGTATGAATAGGGATTAGGATGACTATCAAAATACCCAAAAGTACATCGAAGGCGAGAAACTGGTTTTCTGTTTCATCGTCTTAGCATTTGACCTACATCAAGGCTATTTACACACTCGCCCCGGCCTGGACAGTTGCGAACGACCCCAATTGCAACACGATGTAGATACCGAGGAAAAGAAAGCGAATTCTAATGAAGACTCTCCGCATCCGACCCGCGCAAGGCCTCTCTCCCCCCGCCACTAGTGACGCCCACCTTCCTATGTCCATCGCCCTCTAGGAATATGGTATATTAAGATAATAAAGAAAAGGGTTTCCCGGACTCCGGGCGACGTGCGATAACTACGACACCGTTATCGGCCACCGATTGGCTAAGGGATATCGTTAGTGTGTATCTACCAAAGCTAGCACTCGGCCAAGATCTTCATTGAGGGTCACGGTGAGTGCCAACTGCCAATATTCAGTGAATCTCAGGTCTACTGGATCCAAGTATTTTGCCGAAATACTTGGTGATTTCTGTTTGGGGGGTACCTACTATACCGTAGGCGTTTCAAGATTGGGCTTTTAATCGGACAGCAGCACGGCAAAGACGCGAGCGCATTACTCGACGTCGTTGTAGCAATTGTCATGGTATCAGGCACATTGGCAAGACAATTGTAACAGGATATTTGGCTGTATCAGGCGGACACATGTGGATTGTAAGTACGAAGAGGGGAGAATCTATGAAGGTTACACTAGTAGAACCCAGCACTCACCTGCGGCCAATAGGGAAACGTTCGGCGAGCGACTGCATAGCCCTATACGACCTCATCCACCAAGTCCTCTCCCTGGCGGCGTGTTTGGCCTTCTCCGCCTTGAGCCGGGGAACATCGCCTCCAATACCGGTGAACAGGTTAGTCTCAAAACCCTTGTTTCTCAGCTCTTCCTCTTTCCTCAGCTGTTCTTCCTCTGCCCGAATCGACCGGCTGCACAATTCGTCGAGCACCTTGGGCCTGTGGTCCGGAATTCGCCAGTCGACATTGCGCGGGTTTTCGACGCACTGCTTGCCAATGTGCCAGATGTAGTGGACGATAAACCCCAGCAGAACGCTGACAACAACAATAACCATTGCAAAAAAGACGCGCGCGGAAATCTTGGCGCGATCCGCCATCGCCTGTTCGCACGAGCACGGAACATTGTAGTCCTTACGGTGGAGACAGTGGCATCCCATGATGTTGACCTCCCGATCAACCTCCTTGGTCTCCGTGCGAGAACTGTCGGGGATGTTCGGAGAGAAGGCGAGCATGACAGTCTGATTGTGGTAAAGCCGGTGCCGCTCGCTCATCAGGTGCTCCCACGTGTAATTTCCGCACACTGTCGTAAGGTTGGCGATCGGGAATTGGGCTTTCGAATTGAACAACCAGAAATTAACAGAGTACTCGCCGGGGATATCCGGGATCCGCCCTTTCTCCGGCGACTGTGTAGGGTTCTGGGTGAACCAAAGGGTCTCGTGCGACGGCTCATCGAGCGGATGGTCCTCGCGCAGATGGTCCTTAGGCGGATAATCCTCGTGAGCGCGGTGGATCACGTGGCCGTCATCGTCTCGTGGGTCGCTGTGGGTCTAAGGCCAATGTTAGTTCCATTTTTCTAACCATAGACCAAATAATTCTTATGACCTCTCCATTATCTATCTTGGGCGGCTTGATGCCGCTTTCGGGCGGATCGAGCGGAGACAAAATAGACGGCACTGGTCCGGCGGTTGCAGCCTGCCCGGCGCTTGTGGTGATCGTCACGGTGGTCCAAGTGGCAGACTCCGTTTTGGTGGAAGTCTCGGTGGAGGCGTGCGCCAGCTGTTGCAGTCTGTTAGCACGATGCTTGCTATACCATCCAGGAGGAATGCCTCGGAAGGGTCGAGAGGCTGGACAATTCCTATATCCTTGATCACCTTTGGATGCTAAAACACACATTAGCATCAGCAACGTCCGGAGACATTCCAAGAGGACGAGTGAATCATAAGTCGGCAGTTCTGAGATCGACATACCATATTAACCTCAATTTCCTTGACATCGATGCCGTTGAGGTTGTTGCTCTTCTTCACGACGGCCCGTCCATTCACGATATCCGCACAAGGGAGGAGAACCACAAGGAGAAATCCGAATATGCCATGCATCCTCGCCTCGCTCTGGAGAGCTGGTAGTGCTAGTTGGTGTTGGAATTAGGGGTCGTAAGTTCTGGGAGGTTGTTTGGCAAGAGGAGCGATGAGAAGGGATACCGAAGTAAGTTGTTTTCAATATTGAATCTGGTGTTGGAAAGGAGGGGACGTAGGGCTGGGTTGATGGTTGAGGTTGTATTTAAAGGTCACACCCTAGATTCTCACTTGATGACCTCTGTCGATTTAGTCTTAGGGTGAGGTTAGTTTTGTGAATGCTATCATAACTTCTGTGTGCTTTTTTTTTGGTCTCCTCATTACTCGCATGCGACCAATTTTGATCATGGCGAGCCTGCCTAAGCAGGATTGAAGACAGGAAACGAAGAAACCACCAGACCAGGAAGTCCTCAAACTCGCTTCATCGGGGGTCACTTTCTCTAGCTCCCTAGGCTCCCCCGACCTCCGTACGCTGAGATGCCATCCCTCAATGCCCTCTTCTTCCTAGGACACAGGTGAACTTTTATCTGATAACTATGGTTACCTGAAATTTAACGACGTTCTATTGTCGGGAGAGCACTTCTCCAGGGGATATGTTAAGGTCCACCACTAAATCCCAGAAACGAGGTCCAGCTCAGAGCTAGTTACCACGCATTTTCCCTCACCGAGAGGTATGTACTCAAGGGGTCTGTCCTTGCCTTATCGCACATTTCTGCGAAAGTCGTAGCTTCGCGCGTCCACCCATGGCGAGGAATCAGGTTTGTAGATACACCAAGAAAGAGGCTCTCTCGTCGATACACGTCTCACTTGGCACTGTTGGTCCCATCATCCTGGAAGTTTACATCACCCACGACGAGGCGAGTTTAAGAACGTCTCGGGTCTAACTTCTGTGTGCTTGATACTTGCGCATACTGATAATCGCAAGGCTCCTCCTGCCCTCCGCTCTAGCCGGTCCTAAGGATATATGGCGCACTATTGAAATAACATATGAAAGCACGGGGGGAACCATCCCTTAGGCTTCGGCTGGCAGAGCCTTGGGCAAGGTGTTTGTTCGCACTGGCTGGTTCCGGCACTGGCTTCTGGAACAACTTCCGGCTATTCCGGTATTTCTCGTTCGTGGCTTTCACGCCCGCCATGTCTTCGCTTCCTTCCACCTGTTCTCGGTGACCGAGCGCTTCAGGTAGGCGAGGGGACTGGGGAGGCGTCTTCTCCCGTACTGGTCTCCGTAGCGAAGGAACTCCAGTCTATGGGTGTCCGGTTCGTCCGTTCCCAGCTTGGCCCGCCCATCGGACTTTTCATTTTCGGTCACCTCATTGTGGGCTGGACCACCGAATCTCGGCCGGCATCGCGGGCTCCTTCTGGCGAAGGGTGCAGTCTAACAAAAAAAAATTATGTTTTTTTACCCATTAATCGCGTGCGACCTATCTAGCTCCTGGCGATAACAAACTGTCCACTGTCCGACCCCGATCTTGATCAGTCAGGCGGCCCGTTGTAGGTCCTCTTTGCCCTCTCCCTAGGCCTGCTGTAGTCTAACAGTGAGCTTGGTACAAGGGGGCACTGGTGAGGCCGAGTCATAACTTGTGTAAGAGTTGATTGGTGCATGGTGTTCCAGAATTATATTAGCGTTTCTTGGCACCCCGCTATCTAACTATCTTCCTGTCTGCATAACTTTCTCGTCGCGCATCCTTTTCAAGGCTGGGGCATCTATCCACCATTGACACTATGAACCGCAACAAAGTACGTCCGTTCCCATTCTTCTCGTATGTACCCAGGCGGAAACATCATATGACTTACTACTATTATGACCCTCCGCAGAAGAAGGGCAACGGTGACCGAAACAAATACGGCAACCATAAACGCGACCGCAATGGACCTACTAAAGGTGAACGCGGGAACTACACTTCAATTACGAGTGAGAACGCGCTTTACGAGCGCTTCTACAAGGAGAGCAATGTCGTACACGAGGGGGAGTGGGAGGAGTTCTGGAGATCCCTGAAAAGGACGCTTCCGACTACCTTTAGGTTTACTGGATCCAAAGGGTTCGTTGTCACCTTCCAACGTATGGCAGACAGCGTACAGCGGAAAATTGGATCTCCGTGTGCTGACATCGGTGCAACAGACACGCTCTAACCACTCTGAAGACTCTCCAAGATGTTTTCATCCCGCATTTGAAGGGCATTGACTGGGAGGGACAACCAGTTGACCCTCCACGGCCTCTAGCATTCTACCCTGACAATCTTGGTACCACCTTCCAGTCCGTACGGAGCGTGTGCGTCCGAGGTTGATGCAGCTAACAGATCGGGTACAGCCTGGGGAATGACGACCGGAAAGTCTGTTATTCGTCGATGCCCGCCATTCAAGAAATTCCAGAACTACCTTGTCGCCGAGACCACCATTGGAAATATCTCTCGCCAGGAGGCTGTCTCAATGATTCCCCCGTTGCTCATGGATATTGAGCCCCACCACGTGGTACTCGATATGTGCGCTGCTCCCGGCTCAAAAACTGCGCAGCTCGTAGAGATGATTCACAGTGGAGAGGAGGCTGCTGTTAGCGCTGCATCGGCTGGTACCGGCTCGGCAGAGACAAACAGGGAGGGCGAGA
>Ga0307512_10005287_pt1 | contig 13547 bp, 12 predicted proteins | sample 14_EM_MG_FD_200267 | JGI IMG/M metagenome (GOLD analysis project Ga0307512, IMG submission 200267) | Populus trichocarpa ectomycorrhiza microbial communities from riparian zone in the Pacific Northwest, United States - 14_EM | ecosystem: Host-associated > Plants > Roots > Unclassified | place... | reverse complement strand
TACAGTCACATTGCATCACATTATCACAGTGTACAATGACATGTTTGATCACATGGATGGCGTTATGCGAGCTTTGGCTAAGAAGAAGACTCAATGGAAGGAGGACTTGTTCTTCGCTGTGAAGTTAGCTCGACAGAAGCTGTCCTAATATTATGCCAAAGTGACTCCAACGATGGGTATGCTGCTCATTTCAGCACATATTCTCAATCCTTTCCACAAGTTGCGATCATTTCGGAAGTGGGACAAGGGAATGGATATTTATCCTGAGGACGAGACATCCTATACTACCCAATACAAGGAAGCCTTTCTAAAGTATGTGGAGAATGATTATTGTGCCAAACATCAACGTCTGCCGGTCAATAAACCAGAAAATGTACTGTGCAGTAATCTCGTCCCCTTCTCAATGGCCTTAGCATCCTGTCAATTATCCTTTGATCCATATCATTTGTCCAGCGATGATGAGGAATACTTGACGCCTACCAATGTGGCTGAAACAACACCCGGATGAAGTGATCGCGCAGCATGCTTATTGACTGCTGCCAGGCTCCATTTGAATTCACCACCTGAAGCACCAAAGAACTGGGGGCAAATTGATCAAAGTCTCAATGATTACCACTCCGACCCAATGGAGATTAGCAGTACATTTTGGATACCGGACATAACCGACTGGTGGCAGCAGCAAGAGCATATGAACTCAAAGTACGCCGATCTCGCAAATGTGGCGCGCGACATATCCTCTATCATACCACATGGTGTCGGAGTGGAGTCCAGTTTTTCCCTTCGGGGAGATGATATCGGCTGGAGGCAGTCAAAAACTACACGCTACACCCTTTGCGAAAAAGTTGTTGTAAGGCAGTTTCCTCAAGCCAATAACTGGATTTTGGCAGGCATCGAGACAGAACCGGATACGACAAACACTGGAAACGACTCAGAAATGGAGAAAAAAGTGGAGGAAAGGTAATTGCACAGAATGGCTAAGGTCCATGACTTTTTGGACATGTGGCAGGGCAGCCAAAACCTACGTGCTACCCAGAAGGAATCTGGTGCCCGAAACAAGCAGATGACCACCGTAAGATACATTTCAGACACTGAAGAGATCCTCAAAGCCTCCTGGTCACTCTTTCAACATGATGGTGCGGCTGCATTCAAACTGACAGAAAGATCACCTTTGCCACCAGCTTTGTCTGCAGAGGATCTCCTTGAAGAACGAACTCAAATATTAAACGTCCGCCAAATCCGCAGAATCAACAGTCATCCAGTCAAACGTGATGAGGATAGTGCACCTGAAAGCATTTCGGACACCGAAGATTGGCTAAACTTGAATGGTGACTTGGATAATCCAAATGACACCAAAGACGATTGCACGGCAGAGGTTGAATCTGATATAGACCAAGGCAATGGTATCGAGGATCTGGAATGCCCAGAACAGCGGGATGTGAGCGCCGCGCCGAATGTTCTGGGATTGATTCAGCCAACACCGAAGTCAAAGAGACAGGCTGAAAAGGTGTTTGTAACGGTTAATGCCATAGAAATGAGGAGGAATAAGGGAGTGAAGAAAAAGTAGGACAGAATGCGTCAGCTTCTTTATGTAGCTTGACCGAGTGTTTCAGTTAGAGATATATCATGGGCGAATGGTGAGCAGTAACTTGTGAATACCTATTCATAAATGGATGTATAGCAGGCACAATGAAGCTTTTGAGAAGATATATAAATTTTAGTCATGTGAGAGCGAAGAGTGCAAGAAAGTTACTGCGCTCAGCTTTGCCAAAGTGAAGAGTCTCTATCTGACAGAAAGACAACCAATGAGCTCAAATCATGATGAACCCAATTGTCGATGGCAGCATATATCAAATGCACAATAGATTGAAATGAGCGTCAACAGAGCGTCAACGGAGTGTCAACAGAGCGTCAATGAATTTTGATCTTATAAGTACGGAAATTAATCAGTGCTCAAGTCGCTGTTATTCTTAATCGACTTATTGGCAGCTTTAATTGGCAAAAGAGACAGCAACATGGTCACCACCGCATTCTGAGAATGAGCGTCAACGGAGCGTCAATGATTTTTCGCTTTGCATCTTGGGTAATTTATGATCCGATCAGTTGCAGATATCCATTTATGAGATATTGGCAGCCTCTGAGAGCAAAAACGACAGCAACATACTCTCTGCTACATCCTGAATATGAGCCTCAACGGAGCCTCAACAGTTTTAGGTGTTGACTATTTTGTAATCAAGGGATCGCACGGATCTGGGAGCTCATAACCGAATTATTGACCGCCTTGATAGGCAAAAATACAATATATCAAAGGTAAAACACCGATTCCAAATTGATCGATATTGCAAGCTGCACAACATGCAAAAACACATTATTGGTTGTTGAAAATGCGATTTTGATAAGATATTATTAACAAACTGCAAACACAAGAGCCTTATATGAATCTATAGATGGACCCGCTGGGCAACCTGCTGACAACCCGCCTGATTCGGCCAGGTTAGGAGTTTACCATCGAACCGTACCCGAGTTGACGGTTCAGGTTTATTGACAACCCGGACAACCAATTTGGCAACAGTTTGTTTTGGACCCAAACCCGGCCCCGAAGTGACGGTCCGGAACTGTTGCTATCACTAGGTGTATGCTGCACTCAGTGTTAACTCGTGATCATGGCATGGAGACATAGAGAGGGATGACTTAACTTCGTATTCTCAGGTGAAGGTAGAGTTGAGGATGAGAAGAAGAGAGATGAGATGCGATGGGGGAAATCATCATGAGAAACTGGGACTTAGAGAATTTCGTGTGCGAGTCAATTTACCATCCCAGATATGGCAGGTACAAGTCCGGATCTGGCGTGTAATTACACTAATACTAGGTCTTCCCAACCCAATCAGGTAACTTTTACCCCGGATTTCTCATGTCTGCTCGTATCCTCCACATCATTCTCATCTTCATCCCCCATCTCTCTCTTTCTCATCCACAACCCTACCATCTTCACAGAACACAAAGTTAAGTCATCCCTCTCTCCATGCCATGATCATGAGTTGACACCAAGTACAGCATACACCAAGTACAGCATACACCAAGTACAGCATACACCAAGTACAGCATACACCAAGTACAGCATACACTAAGTACAGCATACACCAAGTACAGCATACACCAAGTACAGCATCCACCCAAGAGTGTTTGTCTTCCCTTCATTCTCATGATTACGAGTTGACTCCTGAATGTAGTTTCAGCTTCTGGTGTGCCTCCCTACACGATCAACCGCCATCAGCCAGCTCGCCATGAGAGCTCAAAGGTAAACACACCTTATCACATTCCCACATTTGCGAGTTAACTCATTGACGAAGAGAGTCTGAGAACCCGGCGCGCCGTCCATCGACTGCCTCGAAGTTGTTGTCCAATCTCGCTCGATCACGGCCTCCAAAGTTTATCACCAAACACGCTCGATTACTGCCTCCAAGGTCGCACAATCATGGCCGCCAAATGCATCTTCAAACTCGCTCAATTGCAGCCTCCAAGTTCGCACGATCATGACCTCCAAGTGCATCTCCAAACTCGCTCGATTACGGCCTGCAAGTTCGCATGATCATGACGTCCAAGTGGATCTCCAACCTCGCTCTATCACGATCCCGGAGTGCATCTGAAAGTTCACTCAATTAGGGCCTCCAAGTGTATCACCAAATACTCTCGATTACCGGCTCCAAATGCATCTCCAAACTCCCTTGATCATGACCTCAGCGTGCATCCCGGTGTTCACTCGCCCATCATGTTGAGGTGCACCTCGAAATACTCTCAAGCACCGCCTACAGCCAGTCCAGATATGCTGTGTGTAGATGGGTAGCTATATAGATAGATAGATGAGAATACAAACTGAATATATGAGTTTTAAAAATCGTTGAACGATAAGTAGTAGCAATGATTTCCAGGCACTCCAGCAACGTTCCCAAAGAAGATGTCGTTTACCCAGACTGCTTTACAGGGATTCGAGGTGCTCCCAGGCATGTCGTTGGCGCTCCCAGGCTTGTCATTGGCACTCCCACACTTGCCGCCATCGCTCTCAGCATCAGCAAAATGTAGTGTTGTCACTGGGAGCCTCCAGGAGTGTCTGACAGGATGTCGAGTGTAAACTGAGATGCGTCAATTTCAGGAGAGTATCAGACCCTAGGAGGGCATTCCGGCCGGCCTTCAGAGTAACTGGGATGTCTGATGACAGGTACAGCAGTTCCAGGGGAGTGATTGTAATAGGTTTGGGAACACATTGGAGTGCCGACCACAAGCCTGGGAGGACCTGGGAGCGCTGGCGGCAAGCCTGGGAGCGCCGGCAACAACTCTGGGAGCACCTTGCATCACAGTATAGCAGTCTGAGAAAAACAACATCTTCTTTGGGAGCTCTGCTGCTGCTCCTGGAAATGATAGCTACTACTTATCGTTCAACGATGTTTAAAACTCATGTATTCGGTTACTATCCTCATCTATCTATCTATGTATGCATATTGCTACCCATCTACACATGGCATATCTGGACTGGCTGCAGGCGGTGCTTCAGATGAATTCAAGGTGCACCTGAAAATGACGATCAAGTGAACTCAGAGATACACTCCGAGGCACTGATCAAGCGAGTTTGGAGATGCAATTGGCGGTGGTAATCGAGTGTATTTGGAGATACAATTGGAGGCAGTGATAGAGTGAACTTAGAGTGGCACTCCAGGATCGTGAATGAGCGGGTTTGTAGATGCACTTGGAGGCCGTAATCGAGCGATTTTGGACATACACTTGGAGGACGTGATCGAGTGAGTTTGGAGATATGCACTCCGGGATCAAGATCAAGCGAGCTTATAGATGGACTCGGAGGCCGTAATTGAGCGAGTTTGGTGATACACTTGGGGGACATGATTGAGCGAGTTTAGAGATTCACTTAGAGGCTGTGATCGAGCGAGTTTGGAGATATGCATTTGGAGGCCATGATTATGCGAACTTGGATGCCATAATCGACCGAGTTGAGAGATACACTTGTAGGTCGTTATTGAGCGAGTTGAGAGATACACTTGGAGGCCGTGATCGTGCCAGGTTGGAGGGCGTAATCGTGCGAGTTTGGACAAGTACATAGAGGCGGTCGATGGACAGCGCACCAGATGCTGAGAATCTTTTCATCAGTTAGTTAACTCGCAATCATGGGAATGTAACAAGGTGACTATACCTCTGAGCTCTCATGGAGAGCTGGCTGATAGCGGTCGATCGTGTAGGGATGCATGCCGGAAGCTGAAGCTACATTCAGGGGTCAACTCGTGATCATGGAAATGAAGGGATAACAAATCATCTTGGGCGGATGTTGTACTTGGTGTATGATGTACTCGGGGTATGCTGTACTCGGTGTACGCTGTACTCAGTGTATGCTATACTCGGTGTATGCTGTACTTGGTGTATGCTGTACTCGGTCTATGCTGTACTCAGTGTATGCTGTACTCGGTTTATGCTGTACTCAGTGTCAACTCATGATCATGACATGGAGAGATAGAGAGGGATGACTTAACTTTGTTTTCTGTAATGATGGTAGAGTTGTGGATGAGAAAGAGAGAGATGGGGGATGAAGATGGAACGATGTGGAGGATACGAGCAGATATGAGATATCAGGGGTAAGACTTGCCTGATTGGGTTGGGAAGACCTTGTATCGGGGTTATTACACACCTGATCGGGACTTGTACCTGCTGTATCAGGGATGGTCAATTGACTCGCACAAGAAATTCTTTTAAGTTCCAGTTTCCCATGATGATTTGCCCCATCTCCTCTCATCTCTCTCATTCTCGTCCTCAACTCTACCACTACCTAAGAACATGAAGTTAAGTCATCACTCTCCATGCCATGATCAAGAGTAAACACCGAGTACAGCATACACCAAGTACTGCATACACTGAGTACTGCATACATCGCACACTGCATCATCCCAAGATCGACTGTCTCCCACTCCCAGCCAGTCTCTCGGCAGACCATGTAGTACTCAATTCTCCACATTCCCACAATTATGAGTTATCCAATGAATTGAATCTCAGCTCCCGTCACGCCTCCTTCCCAAACTACCGCCTCCAGATTGACCACGTCCCAGTACTCCTGCAATCTTGCTCGACCACGGCCTGCCATTGCATTTCCAACCTCTCTCGATCACGGCCTCCAAGTGCATCTTCAAACTCGCACTATTATGGCCTCCAAGTTCGCATGATCATGGCCTCCAAGTGCATCTCCAAACTTGCTCAATCACAGCTTCTAAGTGTATCTCTAAACTTCCACTATTAAGGCCTCCAATTTCGCACGATCATGGCCTTCAAGTGCATCTCCAAACTGGCTCGATCACAGCCTCCAAGTACATCTTTAAGGAGCTATGGCGGGTGTACGGAGATATAGGGGTAACAGAGGTTGACAGAGTGATGGGGAGTATATATTCGGCAGACCCCGGAGTATATAGACTTCATCTCATTTCCATCTCATCTTATCATACAGTGAAAATACACACTCTATCTGTCCCAACTTGTGGTCTCACTCGGTCTGTCCGAGATTGTGTGGATCCATGCGATTGAGTGGATTCTCAATACCGGGTGGTATCATATCTTGTCACTCGATTCCTGCGCTGCTCGAACCACAAGCGCTCTGTCTTATGAATTCCGTTTGGATGTCGCGAGAAGTGTGGCAGAGTGTTGATGGTGGGCTCTCTGCCTTCTAGCTCCATTGTTTCACCACAACAGCTTCTAAAGTGGTGGATCTCCAAGTTCTCTCAATAGGCGTATCCAGGTGCTTCTCCAATTATGCTCAACTGCCATCTGCGGCCAGATTTTGTTTTATTCATACTATATTCACTCTAATTACAGTATGACAGAGCCTAGGACACCCCCTGCACCTCCGGGCGAGCCGGTAAGATGGTGGAGCTCCCACCTGCTACCCATCATCCCCTATATCTACTGCCAGATTGACGGTATGTATATATATACAGCAGCTTAAATAATGCATGCCACATTATGATGTAGCGAATCAAGTTGTGACTGTAACAAAGACAAATATGATACGATGAACTGCCATGTGGTCATGTAAGAACCGCTGCAGTGAGAATACGGCACCAAGTCTCCTGCAGTGCTGCGCAGCGGTCTCGGCTGCTCTTGAAGTCTTCTGCAGATCCTCCCAGAGGTCTCAGGAGCTCCAGAACATGACTATCCTATCAGTGAAATCTCGTAGCGTCGTGTGAATGCTCTTGCAGAGTCTGAGAGCACATTGCTTAGCTTCAGGGGGGTCTGGGAGAATCTCGAAGTACTTCAAAGTACTGATGAGGTCGCCCGGAGTGTCTGCGAGGATTGCGTGTTGGTTCCGGACCGATTTACACTTCGCTGATGAGGTTTGTCGCCAGCACTCTCAGGCTTGTCGCCGGCGCTCTCAGGCTTGTCGCCGGCACTCCCAGGTGGTCCCAGGTCCACCCAAAGTTTTCTCCGGCGCACTGAGGTGTTCCTAAACTTATCACAATCACTCCCATGGTACTCCTGTCCCAGTCATCAGAGATCCCAGTTACTCCGGGGGCCGGCCAGAATGCCCTCCTAGGGTCTGATACTCCCCTGAAATGGACACATCTAAGTTTACACTCCACATCCTCTCAGACACTCCTGGGGGCATCCAGTGACTAAAATACATCTTGCTGATGTAGGCATTGGCTAACAATTCAGCAGGCATAGGCTGGTGCAGGCCCAACTTTGAAAGTAGGCAACGGAAACACTCGTTAAACTCTGTCACATGTTTTCCCTTCTTTAGGCTCAGTTCTTCCCATTCGCATTTGACCAGCTCCGAGGTGTTCCACAGAATATACTAAGCTGTCAACTCTGTGCCAAGGGTGAACCATTCGATGGGCATACTCATTGGGAAACGGTGCATGGCCCAGATTGCTGCGTTGCATTTCAACTGCAGCACTGCTTGCTCTCCCCAGCCCATTGTGCCACCCATCCAATGGGCTGGGCTGCATTCTTGAAGTGTTGTTCCAAAGCAAAAAGGAAGGTGGTGACGTCCTCCAAGGTTCATTTACCCTCATATGTCAGAAGGTTGGATGACTTGACAGAGAAGTCATGGCTTCCAGACGCTCCAGGGGTTGGTTCAGCAGAGCCACAGATCCTGAATGGACCTGGAGGCAGTCGGGAGGTGTTCGGCGCCACAGTCACATGTACTTGCTTACTCATCAGTCATTGAATGACACATTTGAACACTCTCAACTCAGATTCCAGGCCACTCTGCTCTGACGAGAGATTTTTGACTTGGTGCAGCAGCATGTCCTTCTCCAGCCAGAGCTGTGCAATGTCTCTCAGCTCCTTTGTCTCTGACTCCAACTTGCACTTGTCGAGCCATCTCTCCAACTTGGTGGATCGACATTTCTCAATCTGGAGCTCTTCCTCCAACGGCTCAATTTCTTCCTGAGCAACTGCTAATTCCCTGGTCGGGCTGTCTTGCATGGGCTCAGTAGCCTCCAAGTCCTTGACTCTAGTGGCTAAACTCTCATTGAGGTCGCAAATCTTTTCAAATTTCTTGGGTTGTTCAAGGCTCTTACATCAGCAAAATGTAATTCGGTCCGGAAGCAACATGCAATCCTCCCAGACACTTCGGTCGAAGTCACCAGTGCTTCTAAGTACTTCCCGACGCTCCCAGACCCCCCTGGAGCTAAGCAAAGTGCTCTCAGACTCTGCAAGAGCATTCCCAGGTGCTGCTGAAAGCACCTGCAGTTATGGAGGTGCATTCAGGATGCTCCATCTAGGATACTCAAATGTTGGAGCTCTTGAGACCTCTGCGCAGATCTGCATGAGACTTCGAGAGAAGCTGAAACTGCTGCGCAGCACTGTGGGATACTTCAAGAGCGGCCGAGACCGCTGCGCAGCTCTGCGGGAGACTTGATGCCGTATTCTCACAGCAGTGGTTCTTACATAACCACAAGGCATTTCATCTTATCATGTTCATCTTTGTTACAGTTACAAGATTCGCTACATCATAATATGGCATGGATTATTTCAGTCTCTCTCTATATATACATACGGTCAATCTGGCTGCAGATGGTACTCGAGCATAATCGGAGGAGCACCAGGCCATGCCCATTGAGAACTTTTAGAGATGCACCATTTGGAGGCCGTTGCAGTGAAACAATGGAGCTGGAAGGCAGAGAGCCCACCATCAACACTCCGCCGCACCTCTCGCGACTTCCAACCGGAATTCATGAGAAGGAGCAGTTCTGGTTTGAGGAGCGTATGAATCAGGTGAGAAGATATGATACTACCCGGCATTGAGGATCCCATGCAATTGCGTGGATCCACGATATTGCAGACAGAGCAAGTGAGACCAGAAGTTGGGAAAGATAGAGTGTGTATTTTCATTGTATGATAAGATGAGATGGGAATGAGATGATGCCTATCTACTCCGGGGTCTGCCGAATATATACTCCCCGTCACTCTTTCCACCCCCATTACCCCTGTATCTCCATACACCCCGCCGTCGCTCCTTACAGATGTACTTGGATGCTGTGATCAAGCTAGTTTGGAGATGCACTTGGAGACCGTGATGGTACGAACTTGCAGGCCGTAATCGAGCGAGTTTGGAGATACACTGGGAGGCCATGATCGAGTGAGTTTGGAGGCCGTTGTAACGGCACGGCTGCACGTGACGTGTCCAGGGCCGGGTAATGGCCATTCTATATAGTCGGCTCGCCACGAGCCTTAGATCTCTAGCGATAATCTTACCTATACATCTACACCTACAATCACTCGAGTCCACGTGTGCAACCATGATCCACTCAATTACCATACGTATGCCTACGTAGCCGAGCGCAGGCGTACGTGCCTTTACACTATTATCGCTCTTCAGTAAACGGATATGTTTCGCTCACGGGATTTGCGAGTTTACCCCTATTTCGAGAAGGAAGAATACGAAGTCAACAATCAGAAATCACTTCGACACGAGTCTAGAGGCCTGCCGATTACACGAGCGATGAGTCTTAAGAAGTTCATCCTTCAATCAAGTCATTGACGGCAGCAGAGATGATTCCGACGATCCAATGGCCACCGAGACGCGTCACAGCCAATATCGACAATTCCTACTAGTACCGAGAAACGAGTCTAAAACCCCCCCCAAACGAGATATATCGCATACGATCCACGGAGAGGATTACCTACCGACGGCTGCAATCAATCACCGATTGGCGGAGGAGATGCAATTGCGATCACGTTAACCCTTAACGCGTCGATTCACCAGCAACGAACCATACACGAAGTTGGAGACGATATTCGAGTCAGCACAGCTACATCGCACAATGAATCACACCGACGAAGCGCACTCACGGTTACACTCCACCGAGTCGAGTGGACTACACCGGCAGCCCTGACGATGCCACTACGGCAGAGATGATCTATGATGCGCAGTTATGGGAAGCCGAATTAAGCCCACATACGAATGAGCAGCCTACCGGCATTGAGCAGCCTACCGGCAATGAGCAGCCTACCGGCAATGAGCGCCTATGAAAGTGATGAAAGAAGCCCACTTAAGGAGGAGAAAGAAACCCATTTACGGGGCAGAACAATTGCACTTTCCAAGTACGTCAACTGAGGAGATGCTTCCATGACTGAACGAAATGTGCCTCGGATATGAAGTACTCTACAATTGAAGTTACCTACGAAGACGAAGAACTCTACAATCGAATCAGACCTAAGATACATTACTCGAATGCAGCGCCATCCACGAATCAAACGCGCCTACGAAGATGCGGAACCTACCAATAGAAGATATGAGATGAAAGATATGAGATGAACTGCGTGCACGTGGTTCGAAAGCCATCATCCAGAACTCTAGGGCCTGCGGAACTGTAACAATGGTTCGCACGCCAGCGTGCAGGGAGACCGAGGTCAGCGTTCAGAAACCCGTGTACGGGCGAGGGATATGATATGTATGCTTTCTGGCACTGAGCTACCATTATGAGGGGAGAACCCGGAGATATACTTATCGCGGAAGCGATTATTGTCGTTGCAAACTCTAGAGGTTCGCACGATATTGTGAAAACCCAACTCGGTCAACCCGAAGGGAGAGGTGTTAGCAGCGTGATGCTTTCGGCCGCAATTGGTGATCTTCTTGCTAGCGAAGAGGTTGCCGTGGCTTTCGCTCTAAGAGTAGAGGATTGCACTGGATTGCTGGGAGCTACGGTAGAGCGGACTCACGAGAAATGTGAATACCCTCGTATGCTGGATGAGCGAGCAGGAGCAGCGGCGGTAGTTGCGGCAGAAGAGGAACCCAACTCGGGTATACTTGAATGACTGCTACTGGCTCGCCGAGTCACGAAGGGAGAACTGCGCGCCACGGTCATGCTCCATTGTGTCGGGCCGGCGGTACCGCGACTCCTGGATTTTCCCCTTCACCGCCTCCATCCTTTTCGATTCCTTTGGCTAATGCGGGTGGAACAGATACGGAGTCGTACGAGCGAGTGCGAGTCCGAAGTTTGGAGCAAATTCTCACAGACAATTGAGTGGGGTGAAGTGCACGTTGCAGTGCCGGAGATAGATGACCGGAGCAGGATCACGAGAGAGAGAGAGACAATTAGTCGTGTTTATTATGTGACGATATCGTGGTTATGTGAAGTTATACCCTTTTTGAGATCACTTACTATTGAATTTATGGTACGAATGTTGCAATTAAGCGCAGCTATGCAAATACGATGTACCGGCGGCATGGCTTCACCGAGTACGATCCCGAGCACTATTCAGAGAAACCGAATCAAGCAGACGCATGCCCGAGTCACGATGCGGAATGAGATCCCGACTAAGTTTACCAATCGATATGGCACCCAACAAAGCTGTATGAGACTAGTCGTCGGCAGAGCAACGACATTTAAAAAGAGGGGGATAACCATACCGGAGTCAAGAACCCCTACCGCGAACTATCAACATACCGGAAGTGCTGGAACGAAGCACCGCGAAGTGCATTCACCAATAGAGACGGCTAGCAGCTCCAAGCGCACCAGGGGAACAATTGTCAAACTTGACTCAGGGAACGGCGATGATCTTTCCAAGATATCGTGGATCCACCCAATTGCGTGGATCCACAAGGCCGGCTCTGCCGTTTCACCACAACGGCCAGCACACCTAGAGATGAATCGAGAAGCCCACCTGGAGCAGAGTTGACAACCGTACCTGACGAGGTATGCACCGGAGAGGTGGATGGAAGTCGATAAGCGAAGCGAAGTCAACAGGACACCCGAATGTGGATGGACGAAGCATAGCCGTTGCAGTGAGGTCGAGATTGAGATTGAGGACGTTGGGACGTCTCATACGACAGTAAGTCAACATGTAGAGCAAGTCAGGGCAGTCACTGGACAGAGGGCGACGCGGAAGGACGACCGAAGCCGGAGGAAGATAGTCTTAGTCTGCAGACGAAGCGAAAGCCGAACCGAATTACGTGTCGAATCACGAAGAGATTACGATTACAATCCCGAATCATGATTACACTGCTACCGAGCCACGATGGCGATCGACAATCGATACGATGAAGACGTCGACGGAGCAACGAGTTTTCAAAGGGGGAGATAACCACCTCTACACAATCAAGTCCTATCAATAACTCAAAGCCCACCGAGAGGCAATCTACCGAGACACGCACCGAGTCGACGCAGAAGTCTACCTAGTCGACCAAGATTCTACTGAAGCCGCCTATCGAGAGCGCAACCATGAAGTCGACCGGAGAGTCACCGAAGCGGACTTCCAAAGATGATTACCGAATCAAGATGAACATACGAGTCAATGCCAAGTACCGATGACTACCGGCTGCAAGATATACTCTGCAGAGCATGCGGAAGCACTGCACAGAGCTCAGACAGCGCTAACGCGCTTGAACTTAGTAAGTATAACCATGTTAGAGAAGCTTACGTGTTAGATATCGACGAATAAGACACGAGTGACGTATACGATTGACGGCTACGACCGATGCTGGCAGCGGAAGCTCCCATCGATGCCGAGTCATGAGCGGAAGCTCTACTACCTTGACGATTCCGACAATGACCTACGCCGAGATACGAGCTACGGGAATGATGGTCCTTGGAGCATGGGTTTGGAAGTGGAGATATGGAGACGGGATCACTTTTGGATGTTTTCTTGTTTCTCTCTTCTCTTCTTCTCTTCTTTGGATCTCGGCCCGGTATAAATGGCGTCGGCACGGGTTTTACCACCTCCGGATCTCAGTCAATGGGAGGTGGAGTTTCCCCGTGCACCGGATCCACCGAAAGGTCAACCTGAGCGGTACTGATCGGTTGTGGGACTTATGGGTTCGTACGATTGCGTACGTAGGATGATTGTTTCATTCTTTGTTTCCCTTTCCTTCTATTCTCATATACTGGCTTTGGCAGCCCAGGAGGTCTGCGCCTAAAGAGAGGGATAATGTAACGGCACGGCTGCACGTGACGTGTCCAGGGCCGGGTAATGGCCATTCTATATAGTCGGCTCGCCACGAGCCTTAGATCTCTAGCGATAATCTTACCTATACATCTACACCTACAATCACTCGA
>Ga0307512_10005286_pt1 | contig 13548 bp, 10 predicted proteins | sample 14_EM_MG_FD_200267 | JGI IMG/M metagenome (GOLD analysis project Ga0307512, IMG submission 200267) | Populus trichocarpa ectomycorrhiza microbial communities from riparian zone in the Pacific Northwest, United States - 14_EM | ecosystem: Host-associated > Plants > Roots > Unclassified | place... | reverse complement strand
TCAAATCTCGTAGCGTCCTGAATGCACCTCCATAACTGCAGGTGCTTTCAGGAGCATCTGAGAATGCTCTTGCAGAGTCTGAGGAAGAAACGGCGAAACTGCGATCGGAGGGCGATGTGCAACGCGAAGCGTGGTATTGACGTCGGGCGCAGAGATATCCGCCACCGGGGTGTCTCTGACGGCTCTGACGGAGCGCGTCCACTCTGACGGAACCATTCCGCCCGGACGGAAATGTTTTTTGCTGATGTGATATAAATCCGCGAGAGTGGATCAAACAGGCTTCAACCATAATCGAGGATGCTACGGAAGCGTATATGGTGGATGTAATAGCCGAATCTAATCTGTTGATGCAGCAACTAATTTCTTGTATGGTGTCAACATGTCTGCGACTATGGCAAGGCAAGGAGGTTGGGTACAGCTAGAACAGTCTGACATGCACCAGGCCTTGAATATGGCCAAAATGGCGAAAGGGGGGTTTTCGCGCACCGCAATTGAGGAAAGGCAACTGCAAATCAAGAAACCTCAGGCGGGAGTCCGAGAAGAGAAGAAGCGGGGAGTCGAGTTTCCAGCGCATTACAATGTGAAGGCAGCGATGGACAGGCACCCTACATTGCTTTAGGAAAGTCAGACAGACGGCTGCGATCCTTGCCAAAGTGGCACTGCACAGAAGCCCCAGACACGCTAGAGATGCAACGGCACAGGTGCACCTTAACCAGGACGACTCAGACTGCCGGCACCAGAACCGACGCCTCATCCACCCCACATGCCAGCTGTTCCACCCAGTAACAATGAGGCAGCGCAATTAACCGAAACGGAAGGTGTGCTACCCAGATATCTGTATATACGTACTCCTCTTCACAGTGCTCAATTTTTCAATCATGATGCATATGCCAAACATCGCCAGCGTGATAAAGATGGCAATCCAGATTTGCTGACTGATGAAGGAACATCCACTAGTTAGTACACTATCTGCTGCGTGGTAATGCTGCTGACATCCATTTTGCAGATGTCAGCAGCCAATTGAGCGAACCAGACAGTGAAGATGAGCATTGATTGAATGGAACGGGATTTTTCGGTGTATTATTATCTCCAATTCGCAGACACTTCAAAGTATATTTTACACCATATATTTATATGTATTATTAAAGAACCATGTAGCGAAGAAGGAGAAAGTACATCAAGACGGTACGATGGCTGCCAAAACACCATTAATGATATATTAGGCCAAATTAAATGACAACATAGTGTGGATATGCCCATGGCAAAATATGTGTCAACGGACGTCAAACATTTTTGGTCTTGAATCATTGGTAATCTGTCTGGCGATCGTTTGCGGCCATTCATAAATGTGGAATTGGCCTGCTTTTCAGGCAAAAGACAGAGCCATATGCTCTCTACCGCATTCTGAATATGAGCATCAATGGAGCGTCAACAATTTTTGGTCTTGCATCATTGGCAATCTGAGCGGCCATCGGTTGCGGCCATTCATAAATGTGGTATTGGCTGGCTTTTTAGGTAAATAGGAGAGCCACATGCTCCCTGCCCCATCCTGAATATGAGCAACAACGGAGTGTCAAAGAATTTTGTCTTGTAAGTCCGGTAATTCCGAAGCAATTTGGTCGTAACTATGCATAATTATAGTGTTGGCCGCCTTTATTGGGGAAAGAGTTAGAGGCATATCGCCTGCCCCATCATGAAAATGGGCGTTAACGGAGCATCAACAATTTTTGGCCTTGCATCATGGGTAGTCTATGCACGATGCATCACTTATTGTGTATATACGATGTTCTTACAGTTTTTCTAGGCTCAAATGTTCATTATCTCTTCATTGCATCATTGTAAATGAAATTAGTTGTTACTGTCCGGGAGTCTGTTGTGGGAACTTTACTTGCATATCTGCCTATGGAGGCTGCCAATTCCTCCGTAATAGAGCTTTGCAATCATGCGCCACTTAGATTACCCAAGCTGTGAGACCTTGAATCTGTGACGCTCATTTTCAAGATGGGGCAGGGTGCATGTCGCTTCTGCTTTTGCCTATTCAGGAGGCCAATACCTCAGTTATGACTCTCTGCAACCAATGCCCACTCTGATTACTCAGGATGCAAGGCCTAAAATCTTTGAGTCTCCGTTGATACTCATTTCCAGGATGGGTCAGGGAGCGTTTGTCTACATATTTTGATCACAAAAACTGCCAGTACATTCCAAAAACACAAGGACGTACCATCGTTAATATTGTACGATTGACACTAGGATATCTGAATGTCACCATAAATAGAACGACCCGAAATACAAAACCGGAGATTGGACCCGATGGGTCTAGCCAAACACGGTGAACCACGTGGGTTGATGGGTATGGGGCCGAGTGTGGAATGCCAAAAACCAGTGGGTCGGGTGTTTGGTGGATCTCGAACCGAACCGAACCATGTGTCCGTTCCAAACCCGCACCATGGTTGGGTTTCCCGGACCCGTTGCTTACACGTGCAGTGGGATACATTTCGGACACTCAAGAGATCGTCAAAGGATCGTACTCACTCTTTCAACATGATGGTGCAGCTGCATTGAAATCGTCAGAATGATCTCCTTTGCCACCACCATTGTCTGGAAAGATCCTCCTTCGAGGACGAACTCAAGTATTGAATGTCAGCCAAATCTGAAGAATCAACCATCCTCCAATCAAAAGTGATGAAGATAGTGCACCTGAAAGCATTTCGGACACTGAACATTGGCTTAACTGGAACCGGGACATAGATATTCCAGATGACAGCGAAGACGATTGCGCATTGGACATTGAATCTGATATTGCGGAAGAGAATTGCATCGAGGATCCGTAATACCCAGAACAGTAGGATATCAGCGCCGCGCCAAATGTTCCCACATTGATTCAGCCTACACCGAAGTCACAGGGACAGGCCGAAATGGTTTTGATGATGGTCCATGCAATCGCAACGAGGAGGAACGAGGGAAGGAAGACAAAGTAGGACGGAATGTGTTAATGTTTCACCAGCTTCTTTATGCATCTTGACCGAGAGTTTTAGTTGGTGATATAGTATTGGAGAATGGTGACCAGTAGCTTGTGAATCCTGGTTGATAAAGAGATGTATAACAGGCGCAATGAACTTTTTGACATGATACATAAAGTTTAGTCCTGTGAGAGCGAACAGTGCAACAATATCACTGTGCTCGGCTTTGCCACAGGGCCCAGTCTCAATCGGTTAGAAACACTACCGAGAAGTTCAAATCATGATGAAAACTATGATTGATGGCCACAGATCGTTTGGATGGACGATACATCAAAATGAGCGTCAACGGAGTGTCAATGATTTGTGGTTTTTTAATATGGTAATTACACAGTGATTTGGTCACTGTTATGCATAACCGATGTATTGGCAGCTTTCATAGACAAAACAGACAGCAATGAGGTCACTGCCCCATTATGAGAATGAGCGTCAATGGAGCGTCATGGATTTGTGGTTTTGTAAGTACGGCAAATACACAGTGATTTGGTCGCTGTTATGCATATGTGATGTATTGCCAGCTTTTATAGGCAAAAAGGACAGCAACACGGTCACCGCCCCTTTCTGAGAATGATTCTCATCAGAGCGTCGACAATTTTTAGCTTCACATCTTGGATAGTGTATGTTCCAATTGGTTGCAGACATCCAGTAATCAGATATTGGCAGCCTCTACTGGGAAAAACTACAGCAACATGCTGTAAAGGACGTACGCCTACACTTGACCGCAGACGTATGGTGTAGTGGTATACGGTTGTACACCAGAGCGAGTGAGTATATATGGAGAGTATAGTGGTAGGATATTCGATACAGATCTAAGTGCCGTAGCGGCGACCTATATACACTGGCGCTTACCCGGCCTCGGGTCTCGTGTCGCCGTTACATTATCCCCCTCATTAGGCGCAGACCTCCTGGGCTGCCAAAGCCAGTTTAAGAGTAGAGAAGGAAAGGCAAACAAGGAATGAAACAATCACCCTACGTACGCAATCGTACGAACCCATAAGTCCCACAACCGATCAGTACATCTCAATGGAGACCTTTCGGCGGATCCGGCGCACGGGGAAACTCCACCTCCATTGGTAGGTAGTAAAAACCCGTGCAGACGCCATTTGTACCGGGCCGAGATCCAAAGAAGAGATGGAGAAAAGAGAAGAGAAGAGAAAAGAAGGAAACAAAGGAACAAAAGGAAACGTCTGGACTGCTTCCATATCCTCCGCACCGCCACTTCCGGACTCATACTCCACCAACCATCCATACCCATACCTCGTATATCTCGGCGTAGGTCATTGTCGGAATCATCAGGGTGGTAGAGAGCTTCCGCTCAAGACTTGGCATCGAGGGGAGATTCTCGTGACTCGGCATGGATGGGAGCTTCCGCTGTCGGCATCGTTCGTAGGCTTCGGTAATCATCGATCGTATACATCAATCGCGTGTAGTCTCATTCCTAGACACCTATCACGTAAGTTCTCTAAGATGGTTATACTTACCAGGTTCAAGCGCGCTAGCGCTGTCTGAGCTCTGTGCAGTGCTTCCGTATGCTCTGTAGAGTATATCTTGCAGCCGGTAGTGGCATTGACTCGTAGATGCTGCTTGACTAGGTAATCGTCATTCGAAGTCCGCTTCAGCGACCATCCGGTCGACTTCATAGTTGCTCTCAATAGGCGGCTTCAGGAGACTCTTGGTCGACTTCTTGGTAGACTTGTTGGTCGACTTCTCGGTGCATGTCTCGGTAGACTGCATCCCGGTGGGCTTTCAACTTGTTGGTAGGACTTTATCGTATAGACACGGCGATCTCCCCCTTTTTTTTAAGTTCGTTGCTCCGCCTACGACTTAGACTCAAATCCGTTGTTGATTGCCATCGTGGCTCGGTAGACCTTTCGTGATCCCGTTCGGTACGTCTCTTTGTTGACCGACGCTTTATTCGGAATCCTTCGTCTCTGGATTTTGGAGGTCTTTGACTTCGCTTGTCTCTTGGCCTGCTTCGTCTCATTTTTCCACTTGCTTTGTCCTTTCTTTAACTCGCTTTGATTGTTGACTTGCTTCGTATTTCGACTTGCTTTCCACCTTTTCGGACTTTGCTTGGTCTGTTCTCGTTGTCTCTGTCTTTGGGCTCTGGCCGTGAATTCTCTAGGTGGGCTGATCATCTTCCGGATGCTAGGTGCGTATGTTGATTCTTCCCCAGGTACGCTTATCCCCGCTCTCTGCGTGCATTATCGCCGCTGGACTTCTCTGTCGTTAAGTGCACTCTGGTCCTTCATTCCAGCACCTCCGGTAGGGTCATCGTATGTGAGCATTTCGGTTCCGGTAGGGTCATCCCTCTCTTTAAAGGTCGTTGCTCTGCCGACGATCTGTTCTAATTGGTGTTGTAGTCGGTGCAAAACGCGGTTTTGTACTCGTCGCCTTCATCCCCGAGATCAGTGGGAGAGGATATCGGTTCTTCACCGTGGCTTTATTGAGAGCTCGGTAGTCCACACAGCGTCGCAGTCCCTCGTCCTTCTTCGCATATCAGATCGGCGCTGCCGCAGGCGGTGTCTATCTTTCCCAGCTCTTGGTCTCACTTGCTCTTTCTGAGATTTCGTCGATCCACGCAATTTGTGTGGTTCCTCACGGCCAGGTTACCCTGTCATTTCATCTCACGCTCTTCCTACGCTCGTCGAGCCAGAATCGCTCTTCCTCACGAATTCCCTTTGGATGCCGTGAAAGGTGCGGTGCGAGAGTTGGCATATCTTTGCTGCATACGTCCACATAGTCCTTGTATCTCACGGGGATACGACCTCCATCATCAGTAGGTACATTACCTGTTCCATCATCTGTGCATTAGCCACTATCTCCGACTTGGGATTTGGGAAGATGATGGGGAAAGGAAATCAGGGACCTGCGGATCAAGCGGTTCGCCCAGGAACGAGCCAAACCCCGCTAGTCCAACAACCTCCCATCGTGACTCAGCGAGCCGGTAGCAGTCATTCAAGTATACCTGAGTGAGGTTCCTCTTCTGCCGCAACTACCGCCGCTGCTCCCTGCTCGCTCGTCCAGCGCTTGGGTTGATAGTCAATCTCACCTGGATCTTCCAATGTGGTGACCTCCATAGTCGCTCCCAGCAGCCACTGCATTCCTCATTCGTTGAGAGAATGTCAGAACAACCTCTTGCATGCTTGGAGTTGTCCTTCATATGCGGTATACCGATAAGTTTCGGAGGACGAAATGACCGCACCGCACTCCACGAGGCCGCTTGCGACATACGTGGGTATCCTCGGCGGAGCATTTGCTGCCACCGATGCACTGTCGCCATCTTGTGGCCTTCGTGCTGCACTTTCGTCATCATGTGACCTTCGTGCTTGTAGAGATTAGACGACCTGCAGTTGCCAAGTCGACCTCCGAATTACGGGATATATATAGCCCCAGATATTATGTTACATCTGCATAGAGGGGCTCTTTATAAGTGTGGCCACCACCTCCGATCTGAGACCGGGAATCAATCATTCAGCTTATCAGGTTCGTCAACCCAAACGGCTGCAGCACATCGAGTTCCTCAACCGCAGCTGTGTTTTTACTAGAGAAGTCCTTGGCCGGAACGACAACTACCTCCAGTTGGATGACCGGGAGTCTCTGAGCATATAGCAGTCCTTCATGAGAATTGCCAGCTCCTCCGGTAAGATGACCGGGAGTATATTAGCAGGATCGTGCAGTCATTCCAAAGAACGATCAGCAACTCCGGTAAGACGACCGGGTCTTCATGAGCACTTTGTGGCCCTCCATAACGATGGTCAGCTCCTCTTCAATAGGCTTTGACTTTTCGTCTCTTCGGTAAGCGTGTCGAAGGTTTGCAATCCTAAGTGGACCTGATGGTGGAAGGTAACTTTGTTGCTTCGGATATCGTCTCTTGATTTCTCTGGACTTTGCCGTGAATTGACGCGTTTAGGGTACGGCGATCGTGTAGACTTTGACAATGGGTGCTCAATGTAGCTGTCGGTATTTGAACTCGTCTCAATCGACCGTGAATTGACGCGTTTAGTGGTACAGGGATCGTATAGATTTTCCTGCATCATCTTTCGCATGATCACGATCTCGGATTGCATGGTAGGTTCGGGCTCGCTCGGGTCGTCGCCCAGACAGTCGTCCAGACAGTCGCTCAGGTCGTCTTCCCTGTCGGCAGTGTTTTCTTCGTCGTCGTGATCACTCTCGTCGTAGATTTTATCCTCCTGAAGTACGGAGACTCATCAGGTGAGAATAGGGGTTACTTGGCCAAGAGGAGATCGTAGGTTTTCCATGCTCGAACATGTACTAGCCAAGCGCAATTGATATCTGGCAGGTTTCTTAGGAGGCGTAGTAGACGATTGACGGTAAAATTGACGCGCAGGTTGTTCGTTTTCTGTCGGTTTTATCGTTCTTTGACAATAGGGGTAAAACTCGGGTATCCTCTTGAGCGAAACATATCCGATAACTGAAAAATCGAATATAATGTCAAGGACGTACGCCTACGCTTGACCGCAGACGTAAGGTGTAGTGGTATACGGTTGCACACGAGAGCGAGTGAGTATATATGGAGAGTATAGTGGTAAGATATTCGATACAGATCTAAGTGCTGTAGCGGCGACCTATATACACTGGGGCTTACCCGGCCTCGGGTCACGTGTCGCCGTTACACATGCTCGCTGCCGCATCCTGGGAATGAGCGTCAAAACATCGTCAATGAGATCTAGCTTCGCATTATAGGTAATATATGTTCCGATTGGTTGCAGACATCCATTCATCAAATATTGGCAGCCTTTACTGGCAACATCAACAGCGACATGCACCCTGGCCTATCCTGAACATGAGCATCACCGGAGCGTCAATAGTGGTAGTTGTTGCATATGTGGTAATCAAGACATCGCGCTGATCTTCACGTTGATCACGGAATTATTGACCGCCCTTATAGGCAAAATTCAATTTATTAAATGTAACACACCAATTCCAAATTAATCAATATTGCAAGCCGCAAAGCATGCAAAAACATATATCCTTGGTTGTTGAAAATGCAATTTTGATAAAATACTATTAACATACTCCTAAAACAAGTGCCTTAATGGAATCTATTGATGGACACGCTGGGCAACCCGCTGACAACCCGCCCAATTCAGATTGCTTGCGAGTCCACCTTCGAACTGTGCCCGAGTTGTCTGTTCGGGTTCAGTGACAACCCGGACCACAAATTTGGCAATGGTTTGGTTTGGACCCGGACCCAGAACCGTTGGTAACACGATGCAAGGCCAACCATCGTCCACGCTCGCTAGACGCTCATGTTCAAGATCGGGCAGGTAGCCTGCCGCGTTTAACTTTGGCCTAGAAAGGCTCCCGATAATACATTTATGTGTAATGAAGACCAATTCACTTTTCGATTACCAGGCTTCCAACAGTGAAAATTGTTGACCCTCAGTTCATGCTCATTTTCAGGATGGGGCCGGTAGTGTGTCCCCTTCTCTGTGGCCTGTTAACGTGACCAATCCAATGTTTCCGTATAACAAACAGCAAATAACAGTTTAATTACTCGACTTAGAAGAGTGAAAATCGTCGACGCTCTGTTGACTCCCATTTCCAGAATGGGGCAGGGAGCATGTCACTTCCACTTTTGCCTTGAAATGGGGCCAATACCTCATTCATGATCGTTCAGATCCAATCACCACCAAGATCACCCACGATGTAAGACCAACCATCATTACCATGCCATTGAGTATCATTTTTCAGGATGGGCCAGGGAGCGTGTCTCTCTTGTTTTTGGTTATGAAGGCAGCCACTAAATCCGAAATGCACGATGGCATACCAAAGTTGATATTTTGCGATTAGCAGTCCGATATCTATACACGACCAAAAATAGAACAACCTGAAACACAGAACCCGTGATTGGAACCGACGGGTCTGGCCAAACCTGCCTGAACTCACGGGTTGACTAGTCCCGGTCCAGGTTTCACCCGCCAACAGGTAGTGGGTAGGGTGTTTGGACGGTTCTGGAACAAAACTGACCAGTTTTTGCTGTCTGAATCCGGACCGCTGGCGGGTCACCCTGACCAGTTGCTAACCCTAATCATGGCTGAAAATTATCACATCTCAGTCCAGTATATGCACAGTGAAGAGAATGATCTCAATAACACCTTCCAAGGACGAATTGCCGCTTTCCTGGATTGATCTTCAGCAGGACTCCACCAAATCAGGTCCTCAATTTCAGCAGCGCATAGTGTTAACAACCGTTCCGGACCGTCACTTCGGGCCCAGTCCAGGTCCAAACCGAACTGTTGCCAAATGGGTGGTCCAGGTGTTCTATGAATACGAACCGTCAACCCGGGTACAGTTCGATCGTAAACTCCCAACCCGTCTGAATTGGGTGCATTGCCTGCTGGTTGCACAGCCTGTCCATCCATTCATTCATATAAGGCTCATGTTTGTGGAGTTTGTTAATAGTATCTTATTAAAATCGCGTTTTCAACAACCAATGTTATGTTTTGGCATGCTTTGCAGCTTGCAATATCGATTAGTTTGGAATCGGTGTTTTACCTTTCATATATTGTATTGTTGCGTATCAGGGTGGTCAATAATTACATAATCAACGCAAAGGTTTGCGTGATGCCTTGACCACCAAATATGCAACGAGTAAAACTGCTGACACTCCGTTGACGCTCATTTTCAGAATGTGACAGGCATCATGTCACTGTTGGATGGGCCAGTAACGGCTGCCGATATTTGATGAATGGATGTCTGCAACCAATCGGAACACAGATTACCCAACAAGGGAAGCTGGCAATGGTTGACACTCCGTTGACGCTCATTCTCAGTATCCATCTGGGAGCATGTTGCTGTAGTTTTTCCCAGTAAAGGCTGCCAATATCTGATAAATGGATGTAGGCAACAAATTGCAACATGAATTATCGAAGATGCGAAGCTAAATATCATTAACGCTCCATAGACACTCATTCTCAGAATGGGGCGGTGACCGTGTTGCTATCTCTTTTGCTTATATAAGCTGCCATTAGATCAGTTATGCATAGAAGCGACCAAATCACTGTGTAATTACCGTACTTACAAAACAACAAATTGTTGTTCATCCATTGAGGCTCATTGTCAGACTGGAGCAGTCATCATATTACTGTCTCTTTTGGCTGGAAAAGCCGACAATACATCAGTTATGCATCAGAGGGACCCAATCACTGTGTAGTTACCGTACTTGCAAAACCTCAAATCGATGACGCTCTGTTGACGTTCAGTCACAGAATCGCGTGGTGACCCTGTTGCTGTCTCCTTTGCCTATGCAAGCTGCCAATACATCGGTTATGCACACCAGCGACCAAATCACTGTGTAATTACGGTACTAACATAACCAGAAATAGTTGACGCTCCGTTGACGCTCATGTTGCTGTATTGTCCATTCATCATCTGCTGCCATCGATTATAGTTTTCAGCATGATTTGAACTTATTGGTAGTTTTTCTGACAGATTGAGACTTGGCCCTGTGGCAAAGCCGAGCACAGTGACATTCTTGCACTGTTCGCTCTCACACGACTGAAGTTTATGTATCATGCCAAAAGCTTCATGGTTTCTGCTTTACATCTATTTATCAACCGATATTCACAAGCTACTGCTCACTTTTTGCCCATAATATATCTCTAACTAAATCTCTCGGTCAAGATGCATAAAGATGCTGCTGAATCATTTATGCATTCTGTCCTAATGTGTCCTAACTCCCTTATTCCTTCTCGTTTTGATTGCATTGACCGTTATTAGCACCATTACTGTGTCTCTCTTTAACTTCTGTGTCGGCCAAATCAATCCAAGGAAGATTTGCCGCAGCACTCACACCCCGCTGCGTTGGGAATTCTTGATCCTCCATGCTATTGACTTGCTCTTTGTCAGATTCCCCATCCGCCACGCAATTGTCTTCGCTGCCATTTGGCCTATCCAAGACCCTATTCCTGTTAAGCCAATCTTCAGTGTCCGAAATGCTTTCAGGTGCGCCAGCCTCCTCACTTCTCACTGGATGACCGTCGATTCTTCTGTGCCAGCAGACATTGAATGTTTGAGTTCGTCCTCCAGGGAGGTTCTTTGCAGACAAAGGTGGTGGCAAAGGAGATGTTCCTGACAATTTGAATGCAGCCGCACCATCATGTTGAAAGAGTGATCACAATGCTTTGATGATCTCTTCTGAGTCCGAAATGTATCCAATGGCAGTTATCTGCTTGTTTTCTGCGCGAGATTCCTTTTGGGTTGCACGTAGGTTTTGGCTCCCCTGCCACATATCCAACAAGTTGTGAACCTTGGCAATTCTGTGCGATGTCCTTTCCTCCACCTCTTTCTTCATTTCGAGGTGGCTTTCTGCGTTTGTTGTATCCAATTCCGGGTCGGCACCGGCCATAATCCCGTTATTGGCTTGAGGATACTGCCTTACAATGACTTTCTCCCAAAGCGTCTCGCCTGTGGTTTTTGACTGCCTCCAGCCGATATCATCTTCGCCAAGGGACAAACTGGCCTCCACTCTGACACCATGTGGTATGATGGAGAATATGTAGCGTGCCACATTGGGGCGATTGGCGTACTGTGAGACCTTCTCCTCCTGTTAATGCCACCAGTCGGTTATGTCCAGCAACCACAATGTACTGCTAACCTCCATTGGGTCAGAGTGGCAATCATTCAAATTTGGATTAATTTGCCCCCAGTTCTTTCGTCCTTACGGTGGCAAGTTCAATTAGAGCCTGGCGGCGGTCAATACACGTGCTGCGCTGTCGCTTCGCCCAGGTGTCATCTCAGCCACATTGTTCGGCATTAAGTATTCTTCATCATCGCTGGTCCTATCATATGAATGAAAGGATGATATACAGGATCCAGAAGCCATTGCAGAGTGGATGACATTGCTGCTCGGAAAGCTTTCATGCGTATTGACTGGCACAGGTTGATGTTTTGCACAGTATTCATTCTCCACATACTTCCGAAAGGTCCCTTGGTGTTGGGTAGTATAGCATTTCTCATCCTGAGGATTGATATCCATTCCCTTGTCCCACTTTCTAGACGATCGCAACTTTCAAAAAGGATCGAGGATATGTGCAGAAATGTGAAGCATGCCCGTCGATGGAGTTACATCAGCCAAAGGTATTTTAGTCTCTGGAAGACTCCAGGAGTGTCTGAGAGGATGTGGAGTGTAAACTTAGAAGCGTCAATTTCAGGAGAGTATCAGACCCTAGGAGGGTATTCCGGCAGGCCTTCACTGGGACTGGAATCACTGACAACCAGTACAGGAGTGACTGGGATCTCTGATGACTGATACCGGAGTACGATGGGAGTGATTGTGATAAGTTTGGGAGCACGTCGGAGCGCCAGAGAGAACTTTGGGTGCACGTGGGAGGGTCGCCAAACCAGCACGGGAATCACAAACACACCCTAAGAGATGCATGGGTTCTTATGGATGTTCATTAGGAGGACTGCGGATGTTATCAGAGACTCTTCGGATGTACATGAGCAATCGACTTTCCTCAACAGCGAATATAATGCAAGGATTATTGTTCATCATCACTTCTGTATCATACTAGCCGTCATCTTCTTCAACATTGTATTTTGTTCCTCGTTACGTTGACGAAACGAAAGAAAATGGCGAGAGATTAAAACATAAACCCAGGTACACCGAAACAATAACCCAACTAAGCGATCGAAAAATATCAATCAAACATGGTGTTGATGTCATCCACTCCATCTCCCATCTCATGAGTACCAACGAAAGCAGGAACACACAATTCATCAACGGCGCGAAGAAGCTGGAGGCGCTCCATGTATTTGCTGATTTTTCGTTCCTGGGGAGTGGATGAAATGGAATTCCAATGTCGTTTGGCTCGATTTTTGATATCTAACACAGGTGTAATGGGATGTTAGCTAGCTGCGAACCTAAATGGGAGTATGAGAGGCAATATCATACATTCAGATAAAAAATGGAACAACCAGCAGGGGAACAGAGGAGCACAAGATGGGAAGTGTTGTGTGGAAAAGAGGAGTACCATAAAAGGTGTTGGAGAAGCGCGGAATGAAAAAGAAGAGCATCAAGATCAAGCTCAGGAGTGGCGAATGATGAGGGGTGAAGGAGTGCGGAATGAAATTGAGGACCACCGAAAGAGGATAGTGTAGGAGTGTGGAATGAAATTTAACCGCGCCGAAAGAGGCTTTGTTAAGCAGTGCGGAATGAACCAGAGGAGAGCCAATCCAGGCAGAGCGGAGCACCGATGGGATTGAGGAGTGCTTATCCCAGAGAAGGAGCACCAAAAAGGCGTGGGGTAAGGAGTGTGGACCGCATCATAGAGGTGCCGGTGGGAATTGAAGAGCTCCCATCCCGGGCTGATGAGCACAGATAGGGGGGTCTAGAGTGCGGAATGGGATAAAGGAGCGCTGAGAGGAAGACTTGATTGAGTCGTGAAATAGAAGAGATTCAATCTAGGCTGAGGAGCTCCGACAGGGATTGAGGAGCACCTATTCCAGTGAAGTTGGTCCGCAGGGGGGGGGGGGGGGTGTGACGCGGCCGCGGATATGTGAT